>ENA-ORTB01002162-ORTB01002162.1-human-gut-metagenome-genome-assembly--contig:-NODE-2162-length-18983-cov-9.034869_pt1 | contig 18983 bp, 17 predicted proteins | sample MGYA00241905_ERZ509174 | MGnify/ENA primary metagenome ERZ509174 (study PRJEB26280, sample SAMEA2338851) | human gut metagenome | biome: human gut; feature: human-associated habitat; material: faeces... | reverse complement strand
TTATTGCTTATTATCCGCACCCAAAAAGTTGCATTTATAAGTTGAACTCAAGAGTAATAGTTCCTTCCATTATGTTGATATCACTCCACTTCAAGGCACACACTTCCCCAATACGAAGCCCGGTACACAGACTTATGTAAATACCAAGTCCGGTAAAGGAGAAATGGTTTTGAATATGGTTGAGAACCTTTTTGTGATTGGCTACCGATAGTACCTCCACTTCTTTGTTTGTCGATGAGGTTGGATATTTGATATCCCATTCATAATAGTCCATCCACTCGTTTTTCATACCGAACTTCATCACCATTTTTAGGACGATCAAAATATCCTTTACGGATTTTACACTTAATCCATTCTCGATTTTTCGCAAGACATAGTCCTGCACAATCTTTTCATGTAGCGAATCACACTCTCCAAAAGTAGGGAGGATGTGGTTCTCCAAGATTAACACATAAGCTGCCATTGTAGACTGCTTCACAAACGGTCGCTTGCTATCTTTCCATACGACCGCAATTTCTCTAATTGTTTTATGTCCCATAATTGTATATAAATATGTTGTAACATATAATTAGAGAAACGAAATGCCTTGATGTTCCCCATTTGAGATTCCCGGAATTTAGTGAAGAGTGGGAAATATGTAAAGTGTCCGAGCTATTGGACTTCTATTCAACCAATTCTTTAAGCTGGGAGCAACTTGAATATGGAACGAAAGCCATGATGAACTTACATTATGGACTAATTCATGTTGGGCTTCCTACTATGGTTGATTTGACAAGAGATAATTTACCCAATATCAAAGAGGACAATATGCCCAAGAACTTTGAATTGTGTAAAGAGGGTGATGTGGCTTTTGCAGATGCCTCGGAAGATACGAATGAAGTAGCCAAGCCTATTGAGTTCTTTGACCTTGCAGGAAAAAACATTGTATGTGGATTGCATACAATTCATGGACGTGACAATAAAAATAAAACTGTTATCGGCTTCAAAGGATATGCTTTTTCGTCATCTGCATTTCATAATCAGATTAGACGAATAGCACAAGGAACAAAAATCTATTCCATCAGCACAAAGAATTTTTCCGAGTGCTTTATTGGCATTCCGTCCAAAGTAGAGCAAACGAAAATAGCCACGCTCTTGCGACTTATAGATGAGCGCATCGCTACCCAAAACAAAATCATTGAGGATTTGAAAAAACTAAAGTCTGCAATTATTGAAAAAACATTTAATGAAAACTATTCCAATAAGATACGTTTGCGTGATGTTGGCTCATATATTCGTGGTTTGACTTATAGCAGCGATGATGTTGTTGAAAGCAATGGAATTTTCGTTATGCGGTCTAACAATATTATCAACGGAAGCTCGCTTGATTATCATAATAATATAGTGTCTGTAAACAAGCAAATACTAACAGAGCAACAGTTGCAAACTGGTGACATTGTTATATGTATGGCAAACGGAAGCTCCTCATTAGTTGGAAAATCCTCATTTTACGACGGCGATTGCTCAACCCCTATAACTGTTGGTGCTTTTTGCGGTATATATCGTTCAAAGGAACCTATTGTAAAATGGTTATTCCAGACTAATAAGTACCGTAGGTACATTTGGAACTCATTGCAAGGTGGTAATGGGGCAATAGCCAACTTGAACGGGGACGATATACTTCGTATGTCATTTTCGATTCCTGCCACGCCTGCCAAAGACAATAGAATAAAGCTACTTACCTCAGTTGATACTCTATTGGAAAGTAATATATCACTCTGTGATTTATACATTTCGCAAAAATTGTACTTGCTCCGTCAAATGTTTATATAAACAATTGACGGAGCAAGTACTGCTTCTGTTTTGATAAATAGGACGCATAGAGTTCTTCGTTTTCGATTTTCTTCTCAATATTTCTAATAGTATCCACTATATGACGTTGTTGTTCTTTTTGTGGAATTGTAGTTTTCATATCAAGCCACTCTTCAACATTTATCGAACGCCCATCTCGAATGCCATAAGTAACAATAATCAGCGATTTGATAAATTTTTGCGAGGTGAAATAATATGACAGATACCTAAACTCCAACAAATCATTCGGACGCAATATTGTATATGCAGGACTGCATACGCCAATCTTATCAGAAAACGCATAACCTCCTTGAAATGAACGTAAATGAATTACATAATCGCCTTTTCTCACAACTTTATAAGTATTGATATTGCTTCGCTCAAATTGAATATCTAAGTTCAAATCTTCCCTGTTTACCATTCCCTTTTCTTGGCTTGCTGAAAGGATGTTTGAATATTCAAGTTGTTTGTTTCGTTCATTTACAATTTCAAAGATTTGTCTATATGAATATCCTTTTCCTTTTATTGCAGAATAGAGCTGGTCAATAATTGCAGACATTACCGTACAGCAATCCTTAATTAAAGGGCTTATAGATGATATAATAACTCTGAAATGTGGGCAGTTAGTGGCATTTGAAACATTATATAGTAAAGCAGGTGAGGGTGGAACACCCACTACGTCAAATACAGAATTTTATGATAACGGCAGCATTCCTTTCATAAAAATAGACGATTTGAGCAATAAATATTTATCGGCTAACAAAGACTATATTACAGAGTTAGGACTCAAAAAATCTTCAGCATGGCTGATTCCTACGCACTCCATTATATACTCTAATGGAGCAACAATCGGTGCTATTTCTATAAACAAATATCCAGTCTGTACCAAACAAGGAATTTTAGGTATTGTCCCTAATACAAATATTGATGTTGAATTTCTTTATTACTTTATGCAATCTTCATATTTTCAAAAAGAAGTTGAACGTGTTGTAACTGAAGGTACGATGAAAACAGCCTACCTAAAGGATATAAATCACATAAAATGCCCAATACCAGATTTAGATAGGCAAAAAGAAATTAGTCATCTTCTTTCAGTGTTATCGCTTAAAGAGGATGTTGAAAGGCAACTATTACAGAAATATCAAATACAGAAACAATATCTATTAAGGAAGATGTTCATATAAACATCTTCCCCAACAAATACAGTTTTTGTTGATTGAATGACGCAAGAAGTTCTTGCTCAACAAAAAGTTTGCTCTCCAATTTGTCAAGCACGTTTGCGACACGCTTTTGTTCAGCAAGTGAAGGACAATATATTTTCGCTTTACCATAATCTTTGAAGTAGATATGTGGTATCGCCATACCAGTTTTGTACGGTTGAAAGTTGAACACTGACAGCGCAAAGTACAGATACCGCAAATCATTGTTGCCTATGACAGTAAGATAGTTGAGTGTGCCAATTACCGAAAATTTGCCCTGTGCATAGGAAACTGTACCAACACCCGAACCATCCTTGATTACCAGTATCGCATCACCGTTCATTTGTGGCACATCTTTATAACCAACCAATCCATTTGCACCAAACACTTTGCATAGTCCACTAGACAAAACCTCGCTCTCTTGAAGTGTTGAGCTATGACACTCTAAACACTGAGAAATTGCAATGTTAGCCTTTTCTTTGGTAGTTAGCGCAACTGCAAGCCCTTTAATTAAGGATTGCAGTTTCTCAATGATTTTGTTTTGGGTGGCAATGCGCTCATCAAGAAGTGACAGTAAATGACTTATCTTTTGCTGTTCTTCTTTTCGTGGATAACTCATTTTCAAGTTGCGCAAATCATCATTGTAAATTCTGATTATTGTTGTAGAATTTAATTTTCGCCAATCTACTTTACTCAAAAGATGAAATAAGAATCCATTGCTTATATATTGTGTAGGATTATCAATCCACACAATATTTGAATCTTGGAAATACGCATCTTCCCCATCATAGACGACACATTTTCCTACTGTTCCTGCACAAGTTATCATAACCTCTCCCTTACGAGGATAGTTATACTTCACCTTATAGTCGTCAAATAATTCTTTCGATATATAGGCATCTGGAGTACTACCAATTGTTCCAATCTTATAAAAAGGAACACCATCCTCTGTGTTTGTTTGAGAAACTAAAATACGTTTACACATTAATACATTACACAAATCTCCCAACTTGCATTTCTTCCACTCTCCACTAAACTCCGGAAATCTCAAATGGGGAACATTAAGGACTTTATTATCGTTATTATTTTCCATAATCATTACTCATTATTGGGGTTAATGTCAAAGGGCAACAATTTGTCGTCACCATTAAAGCGGTCGAAATCGGAGATAAATGACCTGTCTTGAATCACTTTATATTTTTCGTACTCACTATATGCTTTCTCTCGCGCTTCTTCCTGCGAAACTTTGCCTGCTGTATCTTGTGCGTTATAATCATTCGCACCGAGGAACTGTTCAAGGTACCGTTTCCAATCTGCCATAGTAGTAATGATGTGACGTTTGGCACGAAGCTCCGCCAATTCTAAGAAAGAAGTAGTAATGCCGTTAAGTTCCGAAACCTCTCGATCTGACAGATAGTTCTTTGCCACTATCGTATCAGACTTTTGCACTCTGCCATCAGGGGCTTTCTTCCAAGTGGTCAATCCCATGTGTGGCATCTCGGAATCAGCACGTTCATACACGATTTCAGCTGCAGTACGATGAGTTACAGCCAAGTGCATCATGTTTTGTACAATCTTGAAGAACAATTTGGTACATTCGGATTTGGAGTCGTAATCGGCACTGCATTCCGCATAAATGTCGGTTATCTTTTGATAGTATCTACGCTCGGAAGTGCGTATCTCACGAATACGCTCCAGCAAATCATCAAAATAATCTTTGCCAAAGTGCTTTCCTTGTTTCAGTCGCTCATCGTCAAGGGCATAGCCTTTAATCACAAACTCTTTCAATACAGAAGTGGCCCAAATACGGAACTGAGTGGCTTGGTAACTATTGACACGATAGCCAACGGCAATGGTAGCGTCCAAATTATAGAACATCGGTGTGCGTTCCACATCTCGTTCCCCCTCCGATTGAACTATCCCAATTTTTCGGATAGTTGCTTCTTTAGTCAGTTCTCCGGTCTCATATATCTGACTAAGATGATAGTTGATAGTTCGTACATCCACCCCAAACAAATCAGCCATACGCTTCTGTGAAATCCAAAATGTTTCGCTATTGAATATCACTTCTATTCTGGCTTCGCCTTGTGCTGTTTTGTAAAGCAATATATTAGAGCTCAACGCATTTTGCATCAATTCATCGGTCGGAATAGTCTGAGAGAAGTAATCCCTTGCCTGTTGTACCAACACTTTCTTAGCATCGGCATTTTGAGCAATAATCATGCAAGCCAAACGTGACAAGCGGAATATACTGACTTTGCGAAACGAACCACTACCTATCCTAACCATGTCAACCGATTGGTTGAAATGGTCGTCCACATTCATCCCTTTTTCGCCAGCTACTTTAATTGCTTTGTCTATGACTCTTTGAAATTTCCAATTTGCCGAATAACCCATAGCAGCACAAAGGTCACGTGAACTCCAATACTCATTGCCATTCTCATCTTGGCGACGAATATTGTCAAACGTGGGACGCATTTCTGGGATGTTATCTATCTCTGCCATAGTTCCATTATTCTACCAAACCTAACTCTTTCAAATAACCTTCAATCTCTTTATCCAACTCGGCACGTTTGGCTTCCAACTCTTTGATTTCTGCCATTACTGCTTTGATGTCGATAGGTTCTTCTTCCTCAAAAGTATCAACGTAGCGAGGGATGTTCAAATTGTAATCGTTCTCAGCTATTTCTTGCAGAGATGCAAGGTGACTGTACTTTTCTATTTCCTTACGATCACGATAGGTTTCAATAATTTTGTGGATATGCTGTTCCCTGAGTTTGTTTTGGGTCTTGACCTTTTCAAACTCTTTGCTGGCATCGATAAACAGGACGTTGTCATCCTCTTTGCGACATTTCTTGAATACAAGAATACAAGTCGGGATACTTGTTCCATAGAAGATATTAGCAGGTAAGCCGATAATGGCATCCACATAGTTTTTCTTTTCAATGAGGAAACGACGGATAACGCCCTCTGCATTACCACGGAACAATACACCATGCGGAGCTACACAAGCCATTGTACCGCCTTCGTTCAAGTGGTAAATCATGTGAAGGATAAAGGCATAGTCAGCGGTTTTGCGTGGAGCAAGTCGTCCGGCTTTACTGAAACGGTCATCGGTGTTGAACTTGTCAGCAGCACTCCATTCAGCAGAGAACGGAGGATTTGCTACAACTGCATCAAATTGAGTGTCGCCAAACGCATCCCATTCAAGCGTGTCACCGTTCTCAATCTTGAAGTTGCTGAATCTGATGCCGTGAAGCAACATATTCATTCGGGCAAGGTTGTAAGTTGTCGGATTCTTTTCCTGCCCATAAATATCCACAGCATTTCCAATACTTGCCGCACGGAGCAATAACGAGCCACTACCACAAGTAGGGTCATAGACATTGCGCAAACGCTGGTGTCCTATGGAAACAATCTCCGCCAAGATGCGGCTGACTTCCTGCGGAGTATAGAACTCTCCGGCTTTCTTTCCGGCACCGGCAGCAAATTGTGAAATCATGTATTCGTATGCGTCACCCAAAATATCAATTTCCTGTGATGCCTCTACCCCGAAGTCTATATCATCTAGCGCAAGAAGTACATTGCTGACGAGTGTATTCTTGTCATCGGCTGTCTTACCCAGCTTAGGAGAAGCCAAATCTATGTCAGAAAACAATCCGCCAAAATCTTCTTCGCTATCTTGTCCCAAAGTGCTATCCTCAATGCGCTTCAATGAGCGTTCAAGCATAGGTAGAATGTTCTCTTTTCGTTTGATAGCTTCGATTACTGACGAAAACAAAAATTTCGGTTCAATGAAATAGCCGATATTCTCCAAGCATTGGTTCTTGGCTTCCTCTTGTAGTTCAACAGCATCGGGATCATCCGTTTCCCACAATTCCTTAAAGGTCACTTCGTCATCCGCTAAAGCATTGTTGGCATACTTTTCTATTTTCTCTGACAAGTATTTATAGAAAATGAAACCTAATGTAAAATACATAAAGTCGCTTGCCGACATATTGCCACGCAAACGATTTGCGACCTCCCAAAGCTGGTCACGGAGTTTCTGTTGTAATTCTTCGCTCATATTGTGTAGTATTTTCAAGAACGTATATAATTTAAAATGTCATTCTGAAATTTATCATCAGTTAAATTTAGATTACCGCTAATAAATGCCTTTTTATCTATTGATTGTAATGCCATAAATAAATCAGAATAAACATCAGACTCATCTATCATTTTTTTATTAAATATATCAGCATTATTCATATCATAAATATGTTTATTCAAACGATAAAATACTCCACCTGTGTCATTATCCACAATCTGATACAACTGAAATATCTCTTCTCCTACCTTTAATTCAAACAAAAGAGTGATATCTTCATTAGAATCCACAGGCAAACTAGACATAAAGAAATCATATAAACGTTCTATTATTCTAATATTGCGTCTTTCAATATCATCTTTTAACCAATCATTTTGAGATAATTTGGACAGGGATTGTACTTCCAGAATTTTAGATTCTTTATACCTATCTTTTTTCTTTCCAAAATAATTATTTCCCGCTTGAATATTTAATCTCTTTTCAAAAATAATTTTATTTCCAAGCATATTTAAATGTGTTTCTGCATCTGATTTTTCCCATCCATTATAATTAGTATCCTGCCAACTTTGTGGAAAAATATGTTCTATTTCAGATTTTCCAATAATCAGAGTTTGTTTATCATCAAAAAGATATGCATTCAATAGCAGCAAAGACTTTGTGATTCTAGATGAAGAGAACGCATTTATTCTAGTCTTAAAATCATTAGGAATTTGATATCCAGCACAATCAATTTCTCCATTTCTCCATGTATCTACACAGAAATTAAAAACATATTGTTTAACTGCATTTACCATCGGAGATTCAATAAACCTTACGAGCATAAAGGACATAAGTTTTTTAAGATATGGAGTAAATGCTTTTTTGAAATCCTCGCTACTTAGTGTCTTATTTCTATGATAAAAAACAGATATAGGGTATTTCCAGTATTCATTAGGATAAGCCAATAAACATTGAATATATTTAGCGGCTTCTTCTTCGCAGAAACCGCCATCGTTTGTATATATAGAAGTCCAAAAGGTACCCAAATCACATAAGTCATCAAAAAAACTTTGTGTTTTGAATATTGGATACTTATTCCCTTTGCCTGAATAGTAACTTCTCAAACCTATTTCTTTACTTGTATCGCCACGTTTTGCTCGATCAATAAAAGTATAATAGCGAAATAAATCATTAAGATTAAATCCTGCTCCTGAAATAGTGGCTTCTAATTCTTTCCACTTATCTGCAAAAGTTTGTTTAGATGGCTGAGTTTTATATAATTCGGCTTTAAATATATCTGAATCTGCCAAAGGAAGACCTCGATTGTTTAATGTTCCGAATATCGTAAGTGCAGAATCTAAGTCTGAACACTCAATTGGAAGGATTATACAACGCTCTAAAATGAACAGACAGAACTCTTTCCAACCGTTCAAATGGGTTTTGGCATATTCATCACAACAGCTTAAAAAATAAGAATAGTTACGGGAATAGTAAGAAGCCGATTTATCACGAGGTTGTCCTTTTTCCAAAATCAAATCAAAATCAATTTTATCATCATCTGTTGCAACCAAAGTCTTAATATGGGTCTCTTTTTTGTTAGAAACCTTCTTTGTCATCGGATTAATTTTCCAGATACACGGCTCTATAGACTTCATTAATCCCTCTACTTCTTCATCAGAAGGATTATCTACAAGCTGATCTTCCAATTTATAGTAAAACGCACGGAGTAATAATAAAAATGACGTTATACGCTGCTGCCCATCAATAATATTAATGCGGTTTTGTTCATCTGTATCATCACAAGTAACAATCGAACCAAGAAAATATTCCCTATCATCATCTTTATGTTCTTCAAAAAAATTTTTAAGGTCATTCCAAAGGACATCACAAGTATCAACTTCCCAACGATATGGTCGTTGGTACTCTGGGATAACAAATATTTTTCCTTTTGTTGTAGGATCGTTTAAACTTAATAGACCTTGTATGTTTTTTCTACTAACATTTAATTCTGCCATAACTTATTTTCTATATTATTCCCAACTAAAAGTTTTTATAATACTACGCAATCTTTCCATTATTCTCGTCAAAGCCTTTCGAGTTTTGATAAGACCGAGATGTTTCTCTTTCAATGCTTTTTGTATAATCTCCGGCTGCTCCTTTTGTAAATAGTCATACTCTTTTATGTAGAGATTAAGCACTTCGGCAGAAATTTGTTCTTCGTCAGCCAAACCACTCACTGCCTTATTACGTTCTGACACAATATATTGGTTCAGACGTTCCTCTAATTCATTAGTTCCATCTGCTCTATTGCGCCCATTCATGAAGTTTTCCTTGTCTTCATCTACATTCTTTTGAATAAAGCCGTCAATGAGTTTTGCTTTGCCTCGCATTCCGGCATCCTTAATCATTGTATCAAGGATATGCTTCCGTTTTTCTGAATAATCATCACTATATGGGTCTAGTTCCGCAATGAGCTCCAGAATATAAGCCACATTAATAATGTCACTATGTAAAAGTTCAAGACAGAAATCAATATCTTCCAACCCTTGATTATTTCCATATGGGGCTGGATCTTCAGCTACAGTTGTCGGTGCAGCAGGTGGATCAACAAACCCAACTGTAATATCAAGGTATTTACTCTTATAATCATTAAACTGCTGTTCAGTCATACCGAGGTCTTCAGCATTCTCGCTGTAATCTTCGTATATCTGAATTTCTGCATGTTTACGGATAATGTCTCGGAACGCTAATACAAAATTCTTCTTGTCATTTTCACTTTGCAGGAAGTCTATACTACTTGGTGTCGGATATTTTTGCAGAAAATCAGTTACCAAACTCTTGTACTCCTGCTTTACTTTCTCAAACGGAGGACGTACTATATCTTCAGGATTATCAGAGTTGCTGAACAATTTAATAGCCGTATCAACATTGTTTTTCAAATCTCTGAAACAAACTATTTTACCAAAACGTTTCTTCTCGTTCAATACTCGATTGGTTCGGCTGAACGCTTGCAGCAAACCATGATATTCCATGTTCTTGTCCACATAGAGCGTATTCAGCTTTTTACTGTCAAAGCCTGTAAGGAACATACCCACAACAAGACAAAGATCAAGCGGTTTCATATCCGCCTTCTTCTTTTTCATGCGCAGATTGATGTCATCATAGTAAGCACGGAAGTTCTCTGTGGTAAAAGATGTGCCGAAATTTTCATTATAATCGTCCATGATGGCTTGCAGTTCATCCGCCTCACCCACACTCTCTTTTGCATACTGCCCTGTACCCATACCGGTCTGTTCATCATCCTGACTATTATTGGCTGCGTATGTAAATACTGCACCTATACGGATTTTAGGATTCAACGATTTGAAAATTTTGTAATAGCGTATAAGCATAGGAACAGACTGCACGGCGAACAATGCGTCAAACTCTCCATCAAATGTAGATTTATTGAAGTTGTTAAGGATAAATCTTGCAATCTCCTCCATACGAGCTTGGTTATCGTTATCAACTATTTCGTTGCCATGATAATACTCCACAAGGAAGCCAAGCACGTTTTCATCCGCTATTGCATCTTTAATAAGATATTTATGGAGACAGTTTCCAAATATTTCCTTCGTGGTATGTCCATCAACAGCATTCTCGGTGAAAATAGGTGTTCCAGTAAAACCGAATATTTGGGCATTGTCAAAGAACTTCATTATCTTCTTATGACTATCCCCAAAATGACTACGATGGCACTCATCAAATATCATCACGATACGTGAATGACGGATAGCATCAATCTTGCTGCTATACCACGTCTTACTAACTGCCGCATTAAGTTTTTGAATGGTAGTGATGATAATCTTGGAGTTGCTTTGAAGCCGTTTCACTAGTTCATCTGTATTATCAGTACTATCTACAGCCCCTGATTCAAATGCTTCGTATTCCGATTGAGTCTGGGTATCAAGATCATGTCGGTCAACAACAAACATCACCTTATCCACATCATCCAATTCTGATACAAGTTGTGCGGCCTTGAATGAGGTCAATGTTTTTCCAGCACCTGTTGTATGCCAGATATAACCATTATCATTGGAGTTTTGTACACGATCCAAAATTTTCTCTACCGCATAGAATTGGTAAGGACGAAGTACCATCAAGCATTTGTCGCCCTCATGAAGCACAATATACTTTCCTATGATTTTGCCAAGCGTACATTTTTCCAAGAAGAATACGGCAAACTTATCCAATTCATTGAACGGATGATTGACAGCATCTGTCCAGGTGAATGTGAACTTATACCCACTATTTGGATTATTGGCAAAATAGCGAGTATTAACACCGTTGGATATGACAAACAGTTGGATATAATCAAACAATCCATGAAACGAAGTCTTGTGATAACGCTGTATTTGGTTGTATGCCTGTTTAAGTTCCACGCCACGACGTTTCAATTCAATTTGCACAAGTGGCAAACCATTGACTAGAATCGTCACATCATAGCGGCATTTTTTACGTCCTTCCACCGTAATCTGGTTGGAAACCTGAAATTCATTCTGACACCACTGCTGCCTATTTAGAAATTCTACCCATATACGCTGTCCATCAGCCGTATCAAGCGGATATAAGTCACGGAGTTTCTTTGCCTTTTCAAAGCGAGTACCACCTTCAAGGTATATAAGAATCTTCTCAAACTCTTCCGCCGCAAACCCAGTACGTCCGTGCTCTTCCAATCGTTTGCGGTTGTGAATCTCCAACTGCCGCTTGAAATTGGCATAAAGATTATCTTCCTCGACAATCTGGACATAATCGTAGTCCATTTGTCGGAGTGTGGCTATCAGTCCGGCTTCCAATGCCGCTTCGCTTTGTGTTGACATATTCTTGTCCTGCTATGGTGTTACTACTTATTTATTCTAACTTGCAATATCTTGATGCCTAATGCATTCTCTATTTTACATAAGGTTTCCAACGACAAATTTTCACGACCTTTCAACACTTTAGAAACATACTGCTGGGTACAATTCATTTTCTCAGCCAGCACTCGTTGTGTCATGCCAAGTTCCTCCATCCGATCCGACATAGTTGCAGCTATAGCCTGTGAATGGCAAACCCAATCCTCTCTTTTGTTTTCCATTATATTCTTTACTTCTCCTAAAGCGTTGTCTATCTTTTCTTCAGCCATTGTATGAATCAAAAATACCTTTGTCCTATTTTGTAGGCAAAGGTACTATAAATAATTGAGATAGCACAACTTTCAGGTTGTTTTAATCTTCAACAAAGGACATAATGCATTTTAATTAATTTCTTCCCCTGTAATTAGAGCTGTTTTTTTGTAATTGGGATCAACAAACCAATTGTCGTCCAATTGGCTAAGGCTAAAAAGATTGTTGACTATAGATTCTCTATCAACTACATAAATAGGTCTATTGAGGGCGAGGAAGTAATTTAATTCATATTTACACCATATTGATTTTAGTGAATTTTCAGACTGCACAAAAATTAAAGCCTTTGATTGTTTCATTCTTTCTTCTAGAACTTTAAGCGTAGCATCACAAAGTAAATGACGCTTTAAATAATCAATATCATTTATCCAATCGCAAAAAACATTCTTGCCTTGTTGATTCTCGACATATATGAGTTTCTGAACCTCTTTACTATCTTTACTGCTATGCGAAATAAAATAATCGTATGACTTCAATTTTTGTTCCTTTGAATTCTCAATTCTATATTCGAGTTCATCAGGATTCCGTGGTATATCATATCTCTCGTTAGGATACACTTCTCTTAGATAACATTTTCGTTTTTTAGTTTTTGCATGAATCCGCATAAACCGTTGCTTCCTTAAGCGAGGATTGAAATTAAAAGATTGAAGATGAAAGAATGCCTCTTCCCTTAATTGCTTATTAAGTTCTGTATCATTGAGCTTGAAGAAAAATTGTATTGTTTTTTCGCAGTAATATTTTTTTAGTTCTAAAAGAATATATACTTTGTCTTTTTGAGTTGTATTCTTTCGCTCATACAATCCGATTAATTGATTTATGAATGAAGGAGTCACCTGCTGCGTTTTAGATAGAGCAATCTCAATCTTACTATTTATACGATCAATCTTATATTTTCTTGCCTCCCACAACTTTACGCTTGAATCCACGCGGTTCCTTTCTGAATACGCATTCCAATGTGCATATTTATAACTTTCTGAAAAGATTTTTTTAAAGGCGGAAACTCTTTGTATCAATAATTCGGGTTCAGACATATTATAACGAGACTTCCCAAAGCGTCTTTTTAAATATTTGTCTTTAGTGCGGTAATATTTATATTTAGATTCCACAGATTGCCATTCATGTGGATAATAATACTTTAGTAATGCTATTATATCTGCTTTTGTATACTTACGTGGCAACAATGGAGTCACAGATTTAATCTCGGTATTCCACATTGACAGAATGTCGTCCAACTCATGTTCAAAAATATGTTTTGTAACACCTGACACTTCTTTTGCAAATAATTAAAATTCGAAATTCGTATATAGAAATATTATTTAGACTTATAACATAAGCAGGACTTAGCCTATCGCTGCTTTGTTAAATCGTACCCATCTGCATCGTTTTCACTTTTATCATAGGCATTATCAATATACTTTTTAGGATTTGATAAGAATTCATCTTCTTCAACAAAAGCGATATAAGACCCTGTCAATGCACTTACACATTTGCATTGATTACAAGAATACACTTTGGGGTTCTGATTATATCTATTATTATTAATAATATCATAAACCTTTGAATCATAATAATTAGAAACAGAACACCCATCTGATTTAGTTGAGGTATACTTAAACCAATCATACCCTCCATTTACTTTCATTATGACTCCAACAATTCCATTAGTGTGAGATGTTCTATTTTTTCTTGTTATATTCTTAAGACAATACTCAATCTCCCAATCAATCCACTTACTTTCTTTTATATGCGGAGAAACAATTACAATCGTTACAGATGTATCGTACATCATATCTTTTAGATTCTTCTTTATATTCTCAGTAGATGTATCTGTTAAATCAGGTGAAGCACTTGTTTCTCCTTGATAGTAGCTCGCATCATCCCCAAAAGCCTTTATTATCCTATCACGAAGTTCTTGCGCTTCGCTATATTTATATGAAATAAATGTTTTATGTGCCATAACTATTTTACTTTTTTTATTAACTCTATTACTATTTCCATCACTTCGTCTAATGTTTTGGTATCATCGCCCAAAGATTCAATATCACAACGATAAATGTCGAAAGTATGGTCATCTTGTTTTTCGTCTAGTAACTCTCTCCACAATTCTTTAGATATATATCCTGTTCTGCCAATTGGTATTAGGAAATTGCCCTGTTTTTTTGAAATTTCATATTCTGACCACATTCCATTAGATAAAACAGTAATTCCATTTTCCTTCTTATTACCCAACAAAAAAATTGATATACCACTATATGATATCATGTCTTGTCTATAAGCTTCCCACATTGCTTTTGCATCATCACCCTGTGGAAAAGGCCTCAGAATCAATTGGTCTGTCAGCGATTTTTTCTGATTGTGATATATTTCAGAAAGAGCACCACTAATTACCGCACTACCCACACCTAAACCATATCCTGAAACTATTTTAAATCCTTTATGGATTAAAAGACCACTTAATTTACTTATAAATTCTTCATACGCCTCTTTACCATCAGGCTCATATTCCGCTGCTGCCCCAGATATATACACGGTTCGACTATTATATCTTCTTTTAATGCTCTGTAATATTTCCGTTATCTCCGAGTATTCTTTAATAAGTACGGTTTTGATGTTAAAGCGTTTTAAATCATCTATGAAATATGACAATTTTCTTTTTTCATATTCAAATTGATCTCTGTCAGGATAATCAGTCTCAGAAACATCTTTTAAGAAGCAATAATGTTCCCTCATATTTCCTTTCAAATGCGCTCTTAGGTGGGCGCATATATACGAGAAATTAGGATCTGTAAAACTAAAACCAATAAACATAAATGTTTTAGTCATTAAATCTCCAGACAATGCATTTATAAAAGGAGTTTTCTCATGATGATAAGATTCATAATCATCTCGAATTAATACAGATTCTTCAGGACGATCTATATCTCCATGCATTTTATAAACTACAGCATCACGTCCTTTTAATGTTGTAGTCAGATTTGCACAACAAACTTTAACATCACATATTTTGCCGTTATTCTCTAATGATTTCTCTATCAGTTTGTCATAATTAGTAGTCCAATATGTAGAAATCGGTAGGCGAGCAAGTATATGATGATTATCATTTGGCAACTTACCAGTCTGGAACGCATCTTTAATTATCTCATTTAATCTTGCACGATTATTACCACTTCTATTATAATAATACTGAGCTACTGCAACCAAATCGGATTCCTTTTCAATATCAAGTTCTAATTCCTCGGCAATTTCTTTTAATAATTGTTTCCAATTAACACATCCACTTGATGCAGACAATCCAGCTCCTGCAAAAACAGCAGCATCGCCATTATTAAGTGCTTTAAGATAATTTTTTATGAAAACATCCTTTTGTATTGGCATAACTAAAATTTATTTAGGATACTGATTTCGAATTCTAATAGCCTCTTCTACCCATTCATTTATATGCTCTTTGATATAATCATATACATTGGTACTTATTTTATATGGAGGATTATAAGTCTTGCATATTTCTGATAGGTTAATTTCATTACCATCAACCGGATAGTTGCGTTCTGCTATATAATTATATGTTCTATCGATATAGAATAATTTAAATGGATTATTCCCTTTTATACTCTGTTCACCATTGAAATCCTTCAGATGGTGCACATAAATACCAACAATCCCTTTTCCCTCTTTCCAAGCATGCTCTATCTCGTATCTACACCACTCTCTTGATGAAGTTTCAGAACCAATTAATACAATAATGCAAGATCGATACTCCATATGGCTATTAATCCATCTTTTTACAGCCACATTTCCTTTACGCTTTACTTCCTCCCAATCATTGGAAGAAACCGGAGTATTACCTTCTACAACTCCAATGTTACGAACCTGCCCAGCTCTCCATGAATCATTCTTAAAATGAAAGCTGTAAAATACTTGCCTTTTTGTCATAGCTAATATATAATTTCCTATATTTATATTACTGATTTTCAGTATAAATCAAATCCCTCACATCTACTTTTAGAAGTTCCGCAATACGAAACAAAGTTTCAAGGTCTGGCTGCGATGAGTTTGTACACCAACGAGACACCGAACAAGCATTTTTGCCAATCTGCTCTGACAACCACTTTGCTGTTTTCTTTTGTTCTACCAATACTATTTTAATCCTATTAAGTTGCCTCATTCTACAAGTATTTATAGTTCAATGCAAATATATTATTTTTTATAATAGCAGCCAAAGACCAGATAAATTTTCTCGGATATGCACTTAAAATATTATACTACGCAAACATTATGTTCACATAGCATAATATATAAAGAATTATCGTCTCTATTATTCAATCACATATAAATCAACCTTATAGCTCATTTTACTTAGTGATTTGATATGCAGAAAGAGTTATTCCCACTTACATCGCCTCATCCAACACTCCTGAGAACATATCAATTTCTCTTTTGGTAATGCCTTGTCGAACAGCAAGCCTTCGCCACTCTTTTAGCACTTCAATCACCTCTGAAATAATTTTCTCCGCAGTATTTCGATTAAGCATATAATCCTCGCAGGCATCAAGCAAGATACTTAAATCCGCCTTGTTGGAAGTTGATGAGATGAGCAGACTTTGATATTCATTCAGCGTTGGATTCATATCGTATGCCGGCGACAATGTCCATCCTTTTGCAGTCAAAAGAAAACCGTGATTGCGGAAATGGTCATCGCTGTTACCTATGCATATATTGAAAGCCACACGACGGTATAGTTCCTGTAGGTTTCGTTCCACATCGGTACAGCTCTGAATAATAAAGTCGACTATATCCAGATAGCCATGCCCGGTAGTTGCATTGTCACCATCACTCAGCCCCAATAAGGTCATGGCAGATGCAAAATGAATGCGTTTTCCTTCTTGGGTTCTATCGAAGCGTTGTGACAGCAATGTATGATATTTCTCTCCAGTTGCCAGCACTTTGGTTTTTGCAGCGTTTATCCCTGCTTTTGTGGCAAGCAAATGACTGAAATGCTCCCAAAGTCCTACATCATAGTCATCCTTGCGAGACGGGAACTTGGCTACATAAAGAGTTTTATCCGTATCTATCACATTGGCTTTAGGTCTCGCACCGCCCAATGATGTTCCCGGTTGCACAAGTTGTGCAATCCATTTCCTATCAGGGAGCATATTGTTTTCTTCACATTTCTCTATCTCGGCACTGGCTGCAATCAGTTCCCGAATATCCGTCAAAGGTGGAATTTTCAATGATTCATTCACATTGATAAATTCGCCATCGGGGACTTCCTTAAAACGGAATCCACCCATTCGGGAGAAATCATCGATCCCAGTCAAGAAATCGAAAGAAGACAATCTCCTTACAGGCCGCTTTTCCTCAGCTGCTGCAATTTGCTCACGACGCAACAACAAAGTTCGTCCCCAACGATCCGGCAAAGCATCAGAAAAACATCCGAATATATTCTTGTCCGGTTGTGTATATTGTTGTCCCGGGTAATTATTCAGGTCGTCACTCAAAAACAGATCGCTGTGCTGCCTTAACCATTCATTATTGAACGTAAAACTATAGCTGTCCGCACCACGAAGAGACTCATAGCCTAGTTCGCCCATGAGTTCCACTTCTTTGAGCCAATCGAAATCGGCATATACATATAACTTTTTCATAGATTATTCTTTCTTGGATGCACGTTCTCTTGTTTTCAAACTCAAATCCTGTAATGCTTTTCCTATTTTATCTTCTTTGGCAAGCAATAGAATATCATCGTCAAGTTGCAATGCGTACAAAACACGTAGATAGATCCCTATTGCAACAGTAGGAATCCCTTTTTCTATTCGGAACACAGTAAGCGGTGAACAGGTGGCACGTTCAGCAACCTGAGCCACACTCAGATTCCGACGTAAGCGAGCCAACTTAATCTGCTCACCTACAATCTGCATCTTCTGCTCCAATTTTCGGGGAAGCTTAGTTCCCATTGTATTCTTTGCCATAATCAACATATCATATAATATGCAAAAATAATACTTTTTCTTTATTTAATAATATATTGCGCATAGGAAAATGCACATCAATGAGTAATTAACCATGCAAATTGCCCTTCCCTGATTTTGATTGATATGGTTTAAAGCCTCAATATATCATATAATAAAGATTGATACCCATATCTGTATATTATATGACATGTTGTGGCTTTGGTATTTTCAGTTATTAGAATTTTTCGAATAACTGAAATTGCAGGTGCGACTCGAAAAGACGAAAATATTTTGCTTGCCAAAAGAAAAAGATATAACTCCACTCTCAACTTGACTTTAATGACCGTCATTATATACACGGGCAATAAAGTCAAGTCAAACAGAGGGGAAGAAAAGAAAAAAGGCTTCAACCGAATTTTTCTCTTTTGGTCAGCAAACAATATCCGTGAGAATATCTTGCATTTAGTTGACATTCTTGGCGAAAATATCTCAGAATTTTGTACCTTTGTAGTCGGATAGAAGATAGGTGAACTTCATTGAGGATACAATATATCCTCTTGGTTCTGATTCATTAAGAAAAGAGTGTAAAACAGCCTCAAAAACAAGTCTCAGAGGTCTCAAAAACAACTTTTCTACCGATTAAATTGCAATAATCTATCATTCAAGTAGCTATGTATGCTGCATCGGCAAGTAGGTAGTGATTACCAACGATTAGCATATATCACCAATGATT
>ENA-ORTB01002156-ORTB01002156.1-human-gut-metagenome-genome-assembly--contig:-NODE-2156-length-19003-cov-2.933133_pt1 | contig 19003 bp, 20 predicted proteins | sample MGYA00241905_ERZ509174 | MGnify/ENA primary metagenome ERZ509174 (study PRJEB26280, sample SAMEA2338851) | human gut metagenome | biome: human gut; feature: human-associated habitat; material: faeces... | reverse complement strand
GTCATTAATCGACATGAGGAAGTTGTTAATCGGCACGAAGAGGTTGTTAATCGACACGAAACAGTCATTAATCGACATGAAGAAGTTGTTAATCGACATGAAGAAGTCGTTAATCGACACGAAGAAGTCGTTAATCGACACGAAGAAGTTGTTAATCGACATGAAACAGTCATTAACCGGCATGAGGAAATCATTAATCAACTTAAAGAAATTGTTAATCGATATGACTCATCTATTAATCATCAATGTGAAGTTCAAAAATGGCATGAAAAACGTTTGCAGGAACTAGAAAGTAACGTCTCACTTGCACAAAAAATAAAGCAAAAATTTCTATAAATTTAAAGCAGAGCATCCTATTTTCTCCAAACACTTAGGAATAGAATGCTCTTCCTTCATAAGAATGTAGTTAAAAGTCAATAGAAAGGTAGAAAATTAATGAATCAAATTGCAATACTAATCCCATGTTATAATGAAAGTAAGACCATTGAAAAAGTTGTTACAGATTGGAAATCAGAACTTCCTGAAGCTACTATTTATGTTTATGATAACAATTCAACTGATCAGACAGCTGAAATAGCATCAACAGCAGGCGCCATTGTGCGCCACGAGTATAAGCAGGGAAAAGGGAATGTCATTCGCAGAATGTTTCGGGAAATTGATGCAGATTGTTATCTGATGGTTGATGGAGATGATACATACCCCGCTGAATTTGGAAGACAAATGGTGACAGAAGTTCTAGAGAAAAATGTTGATATGGTTGTTGGAGATCGGTTATCATCTACATACTTTGAAGAAAACAAGCGACCTTTTCACAATATTGGGAACTCATTAGTACGAAAAACTATTAATATGTTATTCCGCTCAAATATTCGTGATATTATGACGGGATATCGCGCCTTTAGTTATCAGTTTGTAAAAAGTTTTCCAGTCCTTTCTAAGGGTTTCGAAATAGAAACTGAAATGACTATTCATGCAGTACATAAAAATATGGCAATTTCAAATGTCATTATCCAGTATCGTGATAGACCTGTTGGAAGCGAATCTAAATTAAACACTTATGCGGACGGCATTCGAGTAATTAAGACAATCATTCGGTTATTCAGAATGTATAAACCTGTAGAATTTTTTGGTGCAATAGCAGCTTGCCTTATGCTTGTATCTTTTGGCTTATTTTGCCCAATTCTTCTTAAATATCTGAAGATAGGAACTGTACCAAATTTCCCGACATTGATTGTAAGTGGTTTTATCGCTTTAACTGCCATTGTGTCATTTTTCAGTGGCTTGACATTGTCTACTATTGTTGAAAAAGAGCGGCGTGAATTTGAATTTCGTTTGCAGGAAATACATCGATGGAAAGATAAAAAGATGTAGTTCAATATAAAGGAATGCACTATCATAAATTTGGCGAGATACACATTGAAAGGAATGGAAAATAATGCCCCACTTAAATCAAACTAACACAGCAAATAAAAGAACGTTTTATTCTTTAATACTAGCAGTTTTAGGTGTATTTGGATTAGCAATTTCATACAATAGCAGTTTTGAGGGAATCGTATTACTTCCGATTTTTTATATTACATTCGTTGGATATAATACAATGCCACAAAAAAAAATAAATTTATATATTTTATCAGGCATGTTGTCCATAATTTACGCAATAACTTTAATTTTAGGCGTTCAATTAGATATTCAATCTGAAATCCTATTTTCCTTAAAAACATTGATCCGTATATTGTTACTTTCATTGGAAATATTTCCATTTTTAGCTCATTTTATTATAAAGACTGAAACATATACGTTCTCACAAGACAGCAATTGTAAGTTCTTTCGTCTTTGTTTGTTCATGATAATAATTTCTTGGATATTAGCATATTTAGCATTATTTCCAGGTGTTTATGCGACTGATGCGCCATATTGGTATCATGAATTTTACAGAAGTGATATAAATATCTCGTCGCAATGGTCTCCTGTGTACTGTGGACTTTTTTATTTGTTTATGCGTGTAGGAAAGAATTTATCTGATGACTTCTCAATAGGCTTTGCACTTTTTACTTTTATTCAGATGAGTTTTTCCATATATGTAATTTGGAAAATTTTATCTTTTATAAACACACATTTAAACATAAAATTCGTGATTGCTGCCACCCTTTTCTTCATGCTTCCTACGCATGTTATATTAGCACTGACATCAGCTCAAGACTCTGTATTCACTGCATGTTTTGCCATGTCTTTATTATTATTACTCGAATACTGTTTAAATGAGGAAAACTTCACTACTTCAAAAAACAAAATGATAAAATTATTTTTTTGGATGGCATTGATGTGTATTGCTAGAAATAACGGGCTGTATGCTATTCTAATCCTTCTGGCATTTGCATTATTCCTTAAAGCAAAAAAGAAACTATTAATTTTATTAATAGGTACCATTGCAACAACATTAATCTATCAGGGCCCTGTATATAATCTCTGTGGAATCCAAAAGGGAACTGCAATAAGAGAAATCCTTAGTTTACCATTGCAGCAGATGGCGTATGTATATAATAAAGATAATTTATCTCAACAAGAAAAATCAGAAATGGAAAAATTTGTTTCTGAAGAAGGATGGAAAATGTACACCAGCTGCATTTCAGATCCTGTTAAATCAAATTTAAATATTGAAGCATTTCAAAAAAATAAAGACTCTTTTTTTAAACTATATAGCACATGTTTTTTCAAGCACCCCCGTGAATATCTACAGGCGACAGGACTGCAGACCTTTATTCTGTGGTATCCAAATAAAATATGGCCTGACGCACGACCGTGGCATCCTTTTTTAGATATTCTTTGTTATGATGAATCCATAGGCTATGAACCGGAGTTTTCAATTGTTAGAAAAAGCTTATTTCCACAATATGAAATTTTGTTAGAAAAAATGTTCGGGTTTGGAGCCCCTGGCGATGGATACGGTGGAAATTTAGATATGTTTTTCTCGAAAATTCCTATTATAGGTGCGTTATTTCAAGCCGGAACTTATACTTGGACTTTATTATATATTGTTTTTTATTCGGCATATAAAAAGAATAGAAAATTGTTTTTAATTATGAGCTTTATTTTAGGAGTATGGTTCACTGTTTTTTTGAGTCCTGTAATTATGTATAGATATTGTGCACCTTTCATATTCACAGCACCATTATATATTTCAGCACTACTTATATTAAGAGAGCAGTAGTTATATTTCTGATAAACTTATTATCTTAAAATATCTAAAGTCGGAGAAAATCATGCTAAAAAAATACAGTGAAATTATTCGTTATCTCATGGTTGGCATATTAACAACTATTGTGAGTCTTGGTGTATATTACGGTTGTGTTCTAACCATATTTGATCCAAATAATGCGCTGCAGCTGCAGTTGGCAAATATCTTTTCCTGGATTGCAGCTGTAACATTTGCGTATTTTATGAGTCACTATTTTGTATTCCAAAGTCATGAGAAGAATCTAATTCATGAAGCAGCTGCTTTCTATTCAGCAAGACTACTTACCTTGGCTCTTATGTTTATTTTAGTTACGCTGTGTAATACTAATGACAAAATCGCCAAACTAATTGTCCAAGTAATCATAACTATTGCAAATTATATTTTTAGTAAATTGTTTGTATTTAAATAATTGTCTTTTTGTAAGTAATTATTAGGAAGGAATTAAAAATGGGAAACATCACATTAGTCATCATGGCCGCCGGAATCGGCAGCCGTTTCGGCGGAGGAATTAAACAGTTGGAACCATTTGGCCCAAATGGTGAGCGCATCATGGATTACTCAATCCATGATGCGCTGGAGGCAGGCTGCAATAAAATTGTTTTTATCATCCGCAAAGACATCGAGAAAGATTTCAAAGAGATCATTGGAAAGCGGATCGGGAAGATCGTTCCCGTAGAATATGCCTACCAGTCTGTGGACGAGCTTCCTGCCGGACATAAAAATGTCTGGGAAAGGACAAAACCGTGGGGAACCGGACAAGCTGTTCTCTGCGCAAAGAATGTAATAAAAGATCCATTTATCGTTATCAATGCAGACGATTATTATGGGAAAGAGGCATTCAAAAACCTTTACCAATATATGACAACCAAGATGGATCCTGATTGTTCAGTCTATGATATCTGCATGGCGGGATTTATTCTTAAAAATACATTGAGTGAAAACGGCGGTGTTACCCGTGGCATCTGCACTGTGGATCAGGATGGTTATCTGCAGCGTGTCACTGAGACCTATGAGATCCAGAAACAAAATGGGATTCTCACAGCCTGCAATGAGGAAAAACAGCCAGTTTTCGTCAATGAAGATATGCATGTGTCGATGAATATGTGGGGACTGCCACCCAAATTTCTGGATATGCTGGAATCAGGTTTTTCAGAATTTCTGGATCAGCTTGGGGATGATGGTATGAAAAGCGAGTATCTGCTTCCGAAGATTATTGACATGCTGTTATCTGAGAGAAAAGCCAGCGTAAAGGTTTTGGAAACAAATGATAAATGGTTTGGAGTTACATACAAAGAGGATAAACCTGCAGTAGCTGCAGCGATTCGTTCCTTAATTGAGCAAGGGATTTATAAGGAAACTTTATATCTATAATGCTCTGTCCCCTCTAAATTATCTTAATATGAACATTTGAAAGCAACCGAAGGAGAATATTTAATCATGTATGACTATCTTATAGTCGGTGCCGGTCTCTACGGCGCCGTATTTGCCCACGAGGCAAAGAAGCACGGAAAATCTGTACTTGTAATTGATAAGAGACCAAACATCGCCGGAAACGTGTATACAGAGGATATGGAAGGGATTCATGTACATAAGTACGGGGCCCACATCTTCCATACAAACAACCGTAAAGTCTGGGAATATGTCAACCAGTTTGCGGGATTCAACCGCTTTACAAACTCCCCAGTAGCAAATTACCACGGGGAGCTCTACTCTCTCCCGTTTAATATGTACACCTTCAATAAGATGTGGGGCGTTGTGACTCCGGAAGAGGCTGCATCGAAGATCGAGGAGCAGAAGAAGGCTGCTGGAATCACAGAGCCGAAGAACCTGGAGGAGCAGGCGATCAGCCTGGTTGGTACGGATATTTATGAAAAGCTTGTAAAAGGTTATACCGAAAAGCAGTGGGGAAGACCTTGTTCTGAGCTTCCATCCTTTATTATTAAACGTCTTCCGGTCCGCCTTACTTTCGACAACAACTATTTTAATGCGCTGTATCAGGGAATTCCGATGGGCGGCTATACAAAAATGGTTGCGAATATGTTAGACGGCATTGAGGCCAGACTTGGCGTGGATTATCTGGCGGATAAGGCTGCTCTTGATGCGATGGCATCGAAGGTTATTTATACTGGTGCCATTGATGCATACTTTGATTTTAAACTTGGCGCGCTGGAATATCGTTCTGTCCGTTTTGAGACAGAGGTGCTTGATAAACCAAACTTCCAGGGAAATGCGGCAGTAAACTACACAGATTCCGAGACTCCATGGACCAGAATCATTGAGCATAAATGGTTTGAGTTTGGAAAAGATAATAATGGGAACGACCTTTCGAAAACCGTGATCAGCCGTGAGTACAGCTCTGAGTGGAAACCTGGGGATGAGCCGTATTATCCGGTAAATGACGAGAAGAATGGGAAGCTGTATGCAACGTATAAAGAACTTGCGGAACAGGAAAAGAGCGTCATCTTTGGCGGTCGTCTGGGTGAGTATAAATATTACGACATGGACGCAGTGATTGCTTCTGCACTGGATATGTGCGAAAAAGAATTAAAGTGAATGGAATCATATAGCAGTCACTGTCCATAGCGCTTTTTACTGTATATGGAGCTTCATTGCAGCATTAATACTGGATATGTGGCAAAACCTGCAGCAATATAGGGAAATTTGTGGCAGATATAGAAAAAATCATAGGTCTCCTGTATAATAAGCATATTCCTACTGTGGAAGTTTATAAAGGAAGAAGTACGAAAGATAAGGCAGGACTATGAATAGATGGAAGCAATAATCTGGATTACGGCAGCGGTTGTCATATATTTGCTGGGAAGAAAACATTGCAATGAAGAAAAGAATCATGCCGAGTGGAAATGGAAAGCGTATATTGCCGGTTCCCTTCTGGCGGCAGTGCTCTGCGAGATAGGGATAAAGGCAGTATTCCATATTCACTATCTGTCGATCTGGCTTGTTCTTACGTATGCATTGATCGCGTTGCAGTGCAGCCGGATGTTGTGGCTTGTGATTTTTAAACCGGAAGAGTGGAGAATGCTCTGCTCCATGGGAATAAAGATGGCGGTTGGAATGGCAATCCTCGCGGTTTATTATGTGAATCTTGGGAATCATGTGATCGGTGTATCGAGGATTGCAAATCAGTTTCCGCCGGTCAGCACGGGAATGGCGGATCTTATGATCCTGTTATCCTGTACGCTGTGGATCTACGGTGCAGATCTCATGAAACGGTTTCCGGACTTTTGCCGGGCGGTTTATTGGATCCTTCTGACATTGACTCCATTTCTGGTATTCCTGATCGTGGAGCTTTGCTGGAATTCTTCGGTCACAACGATCAGCCTGCTGAACGGTGAGCTGAATGTCCTGATCTATCTGATTCTTGAGGTGTTCTTTGTAAGCCTGATGCAAAAGGGCATGCTGGGACTGCAGCTTTTGTATATTTTTGCATGGCTTACCGGGGCATTGAATTATTACCTTCTGAAATTCCGTGGACAGCCGTTTCTGGCAACCGATATTTATGCGATCCGTACAGCGATGGCGATAGCAGGGCAGTACACATTTGAGATTGCGGAGGAGCTTGCGTTTACATTCCTCATTCTGTTTTTCCTGCTGACCTGTACATGGGCAATAGGAAAGTCTGGGGTTTTCCAGAAAAAGACAGGGAAAAAGCATGTATTGATCCGAAGCTGTGGCGCTATTGGCGCAGCCGGGGCGTTATTTTTCTGGGTCGGAAATTATGATTTCCCGGATACATATAATATCGGTGTTGATTTCTGGTGGCAGGCAAACACGTACGAGGCGAGCGGGTTTGCTCCGGCATTTATCTCATTCTGGCAGCGGATGAAGATCAGTAAGCCTGACGGATATGCAGAACAGGAGGCAGAGAAGCTTCTTGATGAGTATGGGGTGCCGGAAAGTGCAAATGAGGACGGAGATGGAGTGGGAAACGTAAAGCCGACGATCATTACCATCATGAATGAGAGTTTTAGTGATCTCAGTGTACTCGGACCGCTCTCATGTACGGAAAATGATTTGGAATTTTTCCGTTCACTTAAGGATGATTCGCATACGGTGGAGTATGGGTGGAATTATGTTTCAACCAGGGGCGGAGGAACTTCGACTACAGAGTTTGAATATCTGACTGGAAATTCTATGGCATATACAAATGGAATCAATCCGTATTCCGGTTTTGATTTTACGAATGTGCCGTCCATGGTCTCGCTCCTGAAAGAACAGGGATATCATACAATTGCGATGCATCCGGAGAATCCGGGAAACTGGCGCAGGAGTATTGTTTATCCGAAGCTTGGTTTTGATGAGTTTTTATCCATAGATGCGTTTGAAAACAGTGAACGGACTGTATGGAACCGGGTATCTGACCTGGGGGATTATCAGAAACTGATTGAGGTTTTTGAAGCACAGACGGAGCCGAGCTTTATTTTTAATGTGACAATGCAGAATCATGGCGGATATGACGGAATCGGGGAATTGAAGCCGGAGGAGATCGTAAGTGTCGATGAGGAATACAGCGGTTATACGGATCTCCAGATGTATGAATCTTTGATCGCAAAATCCGATCAGGCGTTGTCGTATCTGATATCCTATTTTGAACAGGTGGACCGGCCGGTAATTATCTGCTTTTTCGGTGATCATCAGCCGGCGTTAAATTCTGAATTTGAGGATATACTCAAAGAGAACGGGAGACAGGATACGGATACAGATCTCACTCTGACGGAAAAAATATACACAGTGCCGTATTTTATCTGGAGCAATTACGATATTTCAGAGGATTACTCGAAGAAAAATTCTGCTGGAGAAGATGTGATCAGCACAAATTATCTTGGAACGCTGACGAGAAAGTATGCAGGATTACAGCTTTCAGTGTATGACGAGTATCGGATGACCCAGAGAGAACAAATTCCCGTGTTTAACTTTGCAGGATACATGGCAGATGGTGGAAAGTGGTATGATCTTTGGGCAGAGAATGAATATGGAGAATGGATCGGACGGTATCGGATCGTGCAGTATTATGCACTGTTTGATAAGAAGAGAGACAGGAAGTATTTCAGATGATTCCCAGGGCACGTGTTTATGGAACATGTGCCCTTTGGCATAGCTGGACGAAAAAGTGCCGGTTTCGTTACCAGACAATAAGTGTATCAATAAGATCATGCTGTTCAGAGGAAGTTTTTCTCAAATAGATCCGCGTGGTCTCAATACTTTCATGTCCCATAAGATCGGCAAGAAAGGCGATATCGTTACACTCGTTCAAAAAACTCTTCGCAAACCGATGGCGGAAGGAATGTGGATAGACAACAGCGGGGTCGATATGATATCGTACAGCCAGTTTCTTTAGCTGACAGGAGATTCCGCGGGTCGTGATCCGATGCCCCTGTTGATTTAGAAAAATGAAGCCGCTCTCCTGATTTTTGGATGTAAGCCAGGAGAGTGCTTCTTCCTGCAGCATTTTGGGAAAATAAATTCGGCGGAGTTTTCCGCCTTTGGAGTAGAGATCTAAATGCCCGAGCTTTACATGTTCGGCTTTGATCTGTATTAATTCGCTGACACGGACACCGGTGGCAGCCATAAAGCGGATGACAAAATACCAGAAGAGTTCATGATCATTCTTTAGACATGTCTTAAAATATTCATAATCAGCTTCACTGATAACATTTTCAAGAAACGTTTTTTGCTGAATTCGAATGGAGGAGAGTTTCCATTTTTCATATCCGGTATATTCGAGATAACTATTGAGGGCGCGTATTCGGAGATTTACAGTTTTGGGTTTATAATGGTCGATCAGCCAGGTTTTATGTGTTCGGAGATTTTTTTGCGTGACAGACTGGTGGTGGGAATAAAACTGCCTGACGGCAAAAGAGTAGGATGCAATGGTATTGTCTGCAAGGTTTAATTTCCTCAAATAGTTTTCAAAATCTTTCGTCATGACGGGTTTCTCCTTTGTATTTTGTGTTTAAAATAATTATAGCGTATTGACCGAATGCGGGATATGAGGAGGGAAGCGGATGGTCTGGGAGAATTATAGGTCTGGGGCAGATGAAAATGGAAAAGATAGGGAAAGTATGTTATGCTATAGAAAAATGAGGGAGCAGGGAATCTTATGAAAAACGAGCCATTAGTTTCGGTGATTATACCGGCATATAACTGTGAGAAATATATAGGAAAAGCAGTTGAATCTGCATTGGAGCAGGATGTTCCGTTGGAAGTCCTGATCATAGATGACTGCTCTGCGGATGGTACAGAGAAGGAAATTAAGAGGTATCTGGATATTCCGTATCTTCATTATTATAAAAATGAGAAGAATCTTGGAGCCGCTGCGAGTCGGAATAAGGGTGTTAAATATGCGGTTGGAAAGTATGTCGCGTTCCTGGATTCAGACGATTGGTGGGCGCCCGGGAAGCTGAAAAAGCAGCTGAAAAAGATGCAGGAGGAGCAGGCGGTTATCTGCAGTACAGGCAGGGAACTGGTTGACCTTGAGGGGAATTCTTTAGGAAAATACATTCCAGTGCATGAGAGGATTTCGTACCACATGATTTTGAAGCAAAACGAGATCAACTGTTCTTCGGTCGTGCTTCGCAGGGATGTGGCACTGGAGTTTCCAATGGAACATGAGGAGTGCCATGAGGATTATTTTACATGGATGAAGATTTTAAAGAAGTATCAGTTCGCGTGTGCGGTGAATGAACCTCTGTTGAAGTATCGGCTGAGTAACCAGGGAAAGTCCGGGGGGAAGCTGAAGTCGGCGGTGATGACGTATAAGACGTATCGTGCGGTGGGGTTTGGACGGGTGAAGTCGGCGGTGTGTTTTGTTAGTTATGCGGTGTGTGGGGTGTGGAAGTATAGGTAAAAAGTATAGCATAAAGCTCTTGAGAAGGCATTGGATATCGGCAGGACGGATAAACTACGGAATATTCTTGGAAGAATGGAGATTGAAAATATAAGAATTTTTGAGAAGATTATCATTCCATGTATGTTGAAGATTTATTCGATAAATTTAGTGATGAATATGAGAGCAAAGCAATCAAATGGGAAAAATATACGGAACCAGAAAAATTGAGAATTTGGGAAATATGGGCAAAACTATTTTCGCGCTGGTTAGTATGTTTCCCGGCGAGATTTATGATAATGAATGAAGGACGCATGTGTTTAAATGGAGACAAGGCTTTAAAGTATTTAAGTAATAGACAAGCGAACATAGATACCGAGAGTTGAATCTTGAAATGAACATAGGAAGAACTGAAAAAGTCTCCGAAATCAGTGATTTTATCCAGAAAAGTGCATGCATTATTGCACAGAGAATCGAGGTTCGCAGCTTTCAAAAGAATTATGTGCGAGATAATAAAAAATATTATCCAGAGGCAGAAAAGTGGCTTGAATAATTGCTTTATGATCTGGAGCCGTCCGCGGATAACCGTTACCGGATGAACCAGAGAGCACAGATCCCGGTGTTTAATTTCGCCGGATATGTGACCGCGGATGGGGACTGGTATGATCTCTGGGCAGAGAATAATTACAGGGAATGGATCGAGAGGTACCAGACGGTGCAGTATTATGCATTGTTTGATCGGAAGAGGAAGGGGAGGTATTTTGTGGGAGAGCGAGGCCCACTGCTTTCAGCTCCTGAAAAAGCAATGGTCAAAGCTTGACTACACAGCGATATTGACTTATGCTGAATGTGGAAGACAATACCATGGTTGATATCAAAGAGTGGAAACAATAAATGGAACCTATAAAATGGTTTCGGAACTTTTGAAGGAGGAATTGGCATGAGTGGCGTAGCAACTCTTAGCAATGAGAAAAACTATACCGTGTTCCGGTTCGGAAACCATGTGATCCGGTTCATTGCTCCGTATTCGTTGGAACGATATACAGCAGTGAAAGAGTGGGACAATGGATATCTTGTTGTTATGGCAAAGTATAAGCACAATGAGAAACCGGAAGAAGAATACATTGATTTAGTTCCCATTCTCCAAAATTTGTATTTCGATGTCGATAAGTTCTTAAATCCAATTAAAGGCGTGGAGGTGGCAAATGGTTGATGTGAAGCAGGTTGCAGATGCGGCAGATATGATTGTAAATGGTTATGCGTTTACCCGTTGCGCTGAGGGATTCCGTGTTTTGAATTTGAATCGTCCTGATCGGGCCGTAGTGTTTTCAAGTGATGGTAAGGTTTTGGAGACCAGCATGGATGATATTGAGGTTCGGATCGCGAGAGACTATCTGGAAAAGAACCGGAAGTTTATGGAGGACTAAGATGCCGAAGTATTACGAATACAAAATTGCAGGGTACTATCTTTACTTCACATCTTACTGCGTTATTGAGTGTATGCATGTGCACGCCAGTGACCGTAAACTGACGGAAACTGGCTCTGCAAAGTTCTTTGTGAAAGATAACGGTGACACCCTGGTACAGAATCGTGGAATTCTGAATGATAGAGAAATTCGAAAAATCCAGGAGTTCATCAAACAGAACTATCAGGAAATGTACCTGAAATGGTCAGAATACAGTCGGGAAGGATTCTACGAGAAAAATATTTGATAACTGTATTCTGCTGAGCCCAGTGGACTGACAACAATAAACTAAGACTTTCCATTTTAGACTTGGAAAGTCTTAGTTTATATATAGAGAGACTTACTATTGGTGGAAAGGTAAATCAGAATTTGAAATGATTAAAGAACTTGATACAGCAGGAATGAAGATTGAAATGAATAAGCTTCTGGGAGAGCTTATGTTAACAGAAATGCCGTTAAACTACAGTTTGACGATATCTGTGTTATTTGCGCAATTCGAGCGAATGGAGCGAAAGCGTGGTTAGAAGATTATCTCAGAAATGTGGTAAAATGGAAAAGGCACTGGTGGTTGAGGGCTAACTTATGTGCTAAAGGAGGGAGTATATATGCCGACAGCTTCACTTACACAACTGCCTAAAAGTCGATCTGCTGAAGAATTTGAAAATATGTGTGCAGACGTTTTGACTATGATATATAATGTCCCTTTTTCAATTTATGGTAGGCCGGGTCAAAAGCAAAATGGAATTGATTTGTTTGCCTCAAGTACGCAAGGGCATTATATTGTAGCACAGTGTAAGAATTATTATGCTTGCTCGTATGAAAAACTGCAGAAACAATTATCGAAAGATATTGCATCAGTAGGTAATTTACATTTTACAGTTCGTGAATTTATTGCAATGACGTCATTGGATAGAGATGTTGCAACACAAAATTTCATATTAAATCTAAATACTATAGTTAATGTCAGAATCCTTTTTTGGGAAGATATTCAGAAAGAAATTAGTGGAAAACCGAACATTTTGTATAAATATTATCCGCAGTTTGCTGTTGATTCAAGAGTTCCTATTGGATACAGAAATGAGTTGATTTCAAATGTGATCATGATAAGGAAAGGAATCACAAGACTAAATTCTGATTTTTCGCAGTATAGACCTGCATATCAATATGCCGATGATTGTACCGTATATAATACGTGTGTTTCTGTGATGAACGCTATGTTGAAATTATATCAGATACAACAGGAATGGTATCTTCAATTAGAAGAAAAACATATAACAGGATATATTGACAAAATTGTTGAGAATATGCCGAAGTTTTATGATGAAGCAAATGATGGAACAGGCATGACAATGATTTATACGATAACGGAGTTCCTAAAGTATTTCACTGATGTTGAAAAAACAGAAATGTTTGTTAAGTGGTGTGATGAAATAATCAGTCTAACAAAGAAAATGTGAAGAGAGTAAATCCTCAAACATGAGTAGTGTTATCGTGCAGCGGCACAGATCGCACAGGAAGTTTTAAACGAAGTGAATGCAAAATATGTCTACGGGATTACTGCTACACCGAAGAGGGATGATGGGCAGGAATAGAAGATATTTATGCAGCTTGGACCAATTCGTTATGAATATTCCGTTGCGGCGAAGCCGCCTGTCCGGAAAAATGGAAACCACCTGTCCGGATAGGCGGAAACCGCTTTAGGTTATTGCTATGTGCAGCGAAGCCGCCTGTATGTTATTGTGCCTGAGATGGATCCAGTCCATAAACCTCCCTCATGGAAAGATCCTTTTCTGGGTCAAGACTCATAATCGGAATCTTGTATGAATCGAATGAGATTCGATCCATGATGGCATCTGTGAGAGGGTTGTCCTTACCACCAAGCTTTTGGTACCAGTCTTCCTCAAGATACTGGGAACAGAAGATCGTGGATGAGTGCTTGCGACGCTTATGAATAAGCTCAAGCAGATTGGCTGAGTCTTTTTCAGTAACTCTCATGAGCAGCCACTCATCCAAGATTAGAAGGGTGGGATTGGTGTATTTTTTCAATGCATCTTTAAAGCAGCCTTCATCTCTGGCCTCTTGTAAGTCCAGGAGCAGATCTGGCACACGGACGTACTTAACGCTGTAATAACGCTTACATGCCTCCATTCCAAACGCACAGGCCAGATATGTTTTTCCACTGCCTGTTGCGCCGGTAATGAAGATGTTACGGTATTCTGTGATGTACTCACAGGTTGCCAGCCGTTCGATCAGGTGGCGGTTTATTTTGCGGTTATGACCGTAATCAACTGCCGCAATCGTTGCGTCTGGCTGCTCGAACTCTGCATTCTTAATCAGTCTTTTCAAACGGCTGTTTTTACGGGATGTATATTCGATATCAACGATCATCCCAAACCGATCCTCGAAAGGGATCTCCTTCATGGAGATATCCTGCATCTGGTTACGGAATGCATCGGTCATCGATGTCATGTGCATTTCAATAAGTTTGTCAATTGTACTCTGATTTGTCATGATCTCTTACCTCCGTAATAACGGGCACCACGGGTGATGCCGGACTGGGAACTCTCGTTTGTCGGCTTCTGAGGTGCCTCAGATTTAGTTCCACGATCCGCAGCAAGGATGTTCTTGATACTTTTATAGCTGGGTGAATTCGAGTACTGCAGAGCCTTTGCACAGGCGTTTTCAAGCTGCTGTGAAGACTTCCTCTCAGCAAGCTTCAAAAGGCCCATACAGGCCCTGTAAGACTGCTGCTCCACTCTGCCTGAGGTAAGGATACTGTTTACAACTTTATAGGTATTGATTCCGATTGTTTCTGCCCATTTGCGGAAACGGTCACCGTTCCACTCCATATATTTCTGGTGATCTGGTGGCATATGTTCGAGTACTGTGGAATACTGCCCAGGACGCCCGTACAGGCGTTTGTGGGAAGCAATTCTCCTGAAATCCTTAAAAATTTCAATTGTGGTATCTGTCACTCGCACATCGACCTTATCTTTGATATACTGATAAGGCACCGAGTAGTACATTTTGTCTACGGCGATGTGATAGTTGAACTGTACTGTGGCGGTACGATGTTCAGCTAATTCAAAGCGGGTGGCAGGCAGGGGCATGAGCAATGGCTTCTCATCTTCGAGAAACAGCTTCTGTCGGCTGCCTTCTTTCTTTTGAAAAGAAGCCGCGTTGTACTTTTTGAGCTTTTTCCTGATTTCCTGGTTCAATTCTTCCAGAGAGAAAAACTGTTCATTACGAAGCGCAGCTATGATCCATGTAGAGACGTGGCCAACATTTCCTTCTACACTTGGCTTATCCTTCGGGGCACGTACCCGGGCCGGAATGATAGCAGTGTTGTAATGCTGTGCCAGTTCCTCATAGGACTTAATCAGGACAGACTCATATTTGTCACTCTGTTTACGGTTCGTTGCTGTAGGAGCATTGTCTGATACCAGAATCGGCGTAACGCCGCCAAAGAACTCGTACATATGGACATGAGCGGTAATCCATGACTTTTGTTGTTCATTGATGAACGCTTCGACAAAAGCATACTGGCTGTAGGTCATAACACCAACAAAGATCCATGCTTCGGTAATTTCACCGGTATCCGGATCAATAAGCTTTGCCGGATCACCAGCCCAGTCAACCTCGATCTGCTGGCCTGCTTTCCGCGGGATGTGCATGGTAGCACGGCTTTTTTGCTCGTTCTGCTAAATGTAATAACAGAACTGGGAATACATCAAAGCATCATCACCATTCTGACTGCATTCTTCGAGGTATTCTGTCCAAAGGAACTTCTTGTTGACACCATTTTTGAGCAATTCCTTACGGATGTAGTCGAAGTCAGGCATCCGCTTGGTGGATTTCGGAGACAAATCTTTTGGAAACATCCGCTGCTCCAACGTAAACGCTCCATAGCAAGTACCTGTTCCTCTACTCCTTTTTCTGCCATAATAGTCTCACACTATACAGAGTCAAAAAAGTTAAGTACTCAACTTTTTTGACCGCCTATGGAGGTCTATCTATGAGCAGTCAAACAAGTTTAGTTGCTGAACAGGTTCGGTTGCAGCAATGGGCGGCACAGATCCAGGATTGTAAAAACCGCCCTGCAGATATGAAAGTAGAAACCTGGTGCAGTGAGCATGGCATCACAAAAGCGAATTATTATTATCGTCTGAAAAGAGTCCGCAAAGCATGTTTGGAGGTCTACAATCCAGAACCGGCGTTTGTGGAGCTTCCTCAGCCGACAGAGAAAGCTCTGCCCCGGGAAGACAGCAGCTTAAAACCGACAGCTATTCTGCGAAATTCCAGAGGATTGGCACTTGAAATTTATAATCCTGTCTCTAAAGATATGCTTCAGTGTATCCTGGAGGTGCTGTCTAATGCTGAATGACGCCACAGGTCTGAATAAGATCTATCTTGCAGCTGGTTATACCGATCTGCGGAGAGGAATGGATGGTCTCGCAACGATCATCCGGTTCCGGTTTCAGCTCGATCCGTATGATAAAAATACGCTCTTTCTTTTCTGCGGGAAGAAGACGGACCGGATCAAGGGACTCTTATGGGAAGGGGATGGGTTCCTGCTTCTTTACAAGAGACTGAGCAACGGTGCCTTCAACTGGCCACGTTCCGTAGAAGAGGCGTTGGAAATATCCCCGGAACAGTATACGATGCTGATGCAAGGGCTTGAAATTCTCCCCAAACATCCGATCAGGCCAAATGATCCGCCTAAAAGATTGATGTAACATTTGTGCATTATGGAGAAAAAATTTCTATATTTCACAGAAGAAAAGAGAATCTCTTACGTTTCATAAAGCTTATCCACAGAATTCAGTCCGCAGGAATCAAACCACACGGTTTCGGGCAGAAAAATCGTTCTGAATCTGTGGATAGCAGTACAGAACATCTGGAATCCTGAAAAGCTATCCCAGGTGCTCTGTACTGTTATCCACCGTCATTATGCCGAAAGGAAAACAGGCGCCAAGTGGCAGAAAACGTACAGATCTGGTACAATGGACTCATTAAGAAAAGGAGTTCCTGCCATGGCGATGAAGTTCACAGAAGAACAGTTAAACAGCTTTGATAAATCTATGCTGATCCAGTTATTTTTGAATCAACAGGAACAGTTAGAAAAGGTCAGTGCCGACCTGCATTCCCTGGATACGAAGATGCAGGCAATGATGGAACAGCTGATCCTGGCTAATAAGAACCAGTTTGGACGTTCCTCTGAAAAAATGGAGGATGCCCAGCAGCTCCGTTTTGTTGAAGTGGATGGAACTGTGTTTTTTAATGAAGCCGAAGCTGTCTGTGATCTGGAGGCACCGGAACCAGAGACTCTGGAGCCGGCACCGGAACGCAGAAAAAAAGCAACCGGTAAGAAAGCTCAGGATATGTCCGGGCTTCCTACAAATCGGATTGACCACTACATGACCGAAGAAGAATTAGCAGCAGAATTCGGTGAAAACGGATGGAAACAGCTTCCAGATGCTATTACACGCAGATATCGTTTCATTCCGGCAAAAGTCGAGGTGGATGAGCACCATGTTGGTGTATATGCCAGCAAAACAGACGGGCACATGATAAAAGCAAAGCATCCCAAAAGCCTGCTTCATGGAAGCCCCGTATCCGCTTTGCTCGCTGCTGCGGTCATGAATGGAAAATACGTAAACGCGGTCCCTCTTTATCGCCTTGAACAGGAATTCCTTCGATATGGCCTTGCCATAACCAGGCAGAACATGGCGAACTGGATGATCCGGCTGGGAGAAGAATATCTCGCCGTTTTGTATGATCACCTTCATTCGCTGCTTTACAGCTATCATGTCATCCAGGCTGATGAGACACCGGTATTGGTAAACCGGGATGGCCGCAGTGCCGGTTCCAAGAGTTATATGTGGGTGTACCGTTCTGGCCACATGTATCCGGAAAAACAGATCATCCTTTATGAGTATCAGCGGACAAGAAATGCCTCTCATCCCCGGGAATTCCTAAAGAATTATTCCGGCATTTGCGTGACGGATGGCTATCAGGTCTACCATACACTGGAAAAAGAGCGTGAAGACCTGACGATAGCCGGGTGCTGGGTCTATGCCCGCAGGCGCTTTGATGAAGCGCTTGCAGTAGTACCGAAAGAACGCCAAAAAGAATCCGCATCCTATCTGATCTTAAAGCAGATCCAGACGATCTACAGAAAAGAAGGAAAGCTAAAGGATCTCTCATCGGAAGAACGGCTTTCCCAGCGTCAGGTGGCTATAAAGCCACTGGTAGACGCTTTGTTTGCGTACCTAAAGCAGCATGAAAGCGAGGTCGGAACAGAAAAGCTAAAGGATGCCTTCAGTTACGCTCTGAATCAGGAAAAATATCTCCGGGTTTTCCTGACAGATGGGGATGTCCCTATGGATAATAACGCCTCTGAGCGCGCGATCCGCGGATTCTGTGTTGGAAAGAAGAACTGGCAGATGATCGATACGATCAATGGTGCGAAATCATCCGCGATTATTTACAGCATCGCAGAGACGGCAAAAGCGAATAACCTAAAACCATACGAATACTTTGAACACCTTCTGACAGAGATCCCCAAGCGCATGGATGACAGCAACCGGTCATTCTTAGATGACCTGCTTCCATGGTCGGAAAAGTTGCCGGACGTTGTCAGAAAACCGAAAAAGCAATGAAGCAGAGCCGCGGAAGCGGCTTTTAGCTTATAGGGTACTTGGTATGGAGCGTTTACAATGCTATGGACAAGACAAGTAGTATGGTGTATAGTTTAAAAACGTATTAGGTAAAAGAAATCTAGTGTTTTACTCTAGCTTGGTCAATAAAAAGTTTGTTTAAACAGCAACCAATAAAAAATAAGGTCAAATATGACAGTATTGACGTTCCGTTTTTTTCCTGTGTAAGGTATAATCTAAACTACAACCAAAGCGGGTGACAGGAGGTATAAGAAATGATCACAGGAGAAGAAATAAAAAATGCGAGACAGAGAATAGGAAAGACACTGGAAGAATTAGCGGATGAAACGGACTATTCACCAAGGCAATTAAGTTGTTTTGAAAAAAATGAAAATTTAGTACGCTATGATAAGTTTCTTCAGCTTATTGTAGCTTTAGAATTATATAAACCAGTTCAGAAGAAAAATCAGAAGGTGGATTTATAGAATGATATCAAAAACAGCAAAGACAAAAAGCATTATATTAGATTTATTATCAGATGGAATGGAGCATACTTCAGATGAAATGAGAAGTCGCTTACGCGAAGAAGGAATAGAAGTCGATAAGCAAAGTAGCACTTTAAAAATGGCTATTTATCAATTAAGAGTTAATGGCAGTGAAATATATTCACGAGACAGAGGAGTTTATCAGTTGAAAGAAGAAAAAAAACAGGCTATGTTAGCGGAATTTATAACACTGATGCCGGAAGAAAAGAACACTTCATATTATACGTATATTCATACAGACGGAAATATTGTTT
>ENA-ORTB01002149-ORTB01002149.1-human-gut-metagenome-genome-assembly--contig:-NODE-2149-length-19076-cov-4.538247_pt1 | contig 19076 bp, 10 predicted proteins | sample MGYA00241905_ERZ509174 | MGnify/ENA primary metagenome ERZ509174 (study PRJEB26280, sample SAMEA2338851) | human gut metagenome | biome: human gut; feature: human-associated habitat; material: faeces... | reverse complement strand
TACAAGGATTGGCTCGAATGCCTGAATACCAAGACGATGCAGTGTAGGGGCACGGTTTAACATAACCGGATGCTCTTTAATTACTTCTTCGAGAACGTCCCATACTTCCGGGTCGAGTTTCTCTACCATCTTTTTCGCATTTTTAATATTATGTGCATTTCCGTTGCTTACCAGTTCTTTCATAACGAAAGGTTTAAACAGCTCGATTGCCATTTCTTTTGGCAGACCACACTGATAAATCTTCAGTTCCGGTCCTACAACGATAACCGAACGTCCTGAGTAGTCAACACGTTTACCCAGAAGGTTCTGACGGAAACGTCCTGATTTACCTTTGAGCATATCAGAAAGGGATTTCAATGCTCTGTTTCCAGGTCCTGTTACCGGACGACCACGACGTCCATTATCAATCAGAGCATCGACTGCTTCCTGTAACATTCTCTTTTCATTACGAACGATAATGTCAGGAGCTCCGAGTTCAAGCAGTCTTTTCAGACGGTTATTACGGTTGATAATTCTTCTGTACAGGTCATTTAAATCAGATGTTGCAAAACGTCCACCGTCAAGCTGAACCATTGGACGTAAGTCTGGCGGAATAACCGGAACAACTGTCATAATCATCCATTCCGGACGATTTCCTGATTCTTTAAATGCTTCTACAACTTCAAGACGTTTTACGATACGTGCACGTTTCTGTCCTGTTGAATCTTTTAAACCTGCTTTTAATTCTGCTGATTCTTTTTCAAGGTCAATTGCTTCAAGCAGTTCTTTGATGGATTCTGCACCCATACCTACACGGAATGCAGAATAACCATATTTTGCACAAGCTTCCTGATACTCTTTTTCTGTCAGTATCTGTTTATACTGAAGCTCTGTTTTTCCTGCATCAAGAACGATGTAGCTTGCAAAATACAGAACTTTTTCCAGAGACCTTGGTGAAAGGTCAAGAATCAGCCCCATTCTGGATGGGATTCCCTTGAAGTACCAGATATGGGATACCGGAGCTGCAAGCTCGATATGTCCCATACGTTCACGACGTACACTTGCTTTTGTAACTTCAACGCCGCATCGGTCACAAACAACGCCTTTATAGCGAATTTTCTTATATTTACCGCAATGACATTCCCAGTCTTTGCTTGGTCCAAAGATTTTTTCGCAGAAAAGACCGTCTTTTTCCGGTTTCAAGGTTCTATAATTAATAGTTTCCGGTTTTTTAACCTCGCCTCTTGACCATTCCCGAATTTTTTCAGGGGATGCCAAACCGATTTTAATAGCATCAAAGGTCATTGGCTGGTATACCTCTTTATTTGCTGTTTCTGGCATTGTGGACTCCTTTCCTTACTCTTCCAGAGTATCCTCATCTACGCTCAGTAAATCATCGTCATTGTCTTCTTCTTCCACATCGACTAATTCTTCACCTTCAAATTCCTGTTTCTGGAATCCGTAGTTGCCGTAATCTTCGTCATCTCTGTGGTGTCTGGAATCACCTTCGATAATAGAACGCATATCAGTCTCGCCATAATCGATATTTTCCATGATTTCCACTTCTGTCATATCATCTTTTAAGACTCTGACATCCAGACCCAAGGACTGTAATTCTTTGAGAAGTACTTTGAATGATTCCGGAATACCAGGCTCCGGAATATTCTCGCCCTTAATAATCGCTTCATAAGTCTTAACACGTCCGATTACATCATCGGATTTTACAGTCAGAATTTCCTGCAGAGTATAGGAAGCACCATAAGCTTCAAGTGCCCAAACCTCCATCTCTCCGAAACGCTGACCACCAAACTGAGCTTTACCACCCAGCGGCTGCTGTGTTACGAGAGAGTAAGGACCAGTAGAACGAGCATGGATCTTGTCGTCTACCAGATGATGCAGTTTCAGATAATGCATGTGTCCGATTGTTACCGGGCTGTCGAAGTACTCTCCTGTACGTCCGTCACGAAGACGAACTTTACCGTCTCTTGACAGCGGAACACCCTTCCAGAGTTCTCTGTGATCTCTGTTCTCAGACAGGAACTGGAGAACTTCCGGACGAAGCTCTTCGCCATGCTTCTTCTCGAACTCATCCCACTCAAGGTTTACATAATCATTTGCCAGATCCAGTGTATCCATGATATCGTTCTCGTTCGCACCTGCGAATACAGGAGTTGATACGTTGAATCCAAGTGCTTTTGCTGCAAGACTCAGATGAATCTCAAGCACCTGTCCGATGTTCATACGAGAAGGCACACCCAGTGGGTTCAGCACGATATCCAGAGGACGTCCATTCGGAAGGAATGGCATATCTTCTACTGGAAGTACACGGGAAACAACACCCTTGTTTCCATGTCGTCCGGCCATCTTATCACCAACGGAGATCTTTCTCTTCTGAGCGATGTAAATACGAACTGCCTGATTTACTCCAGGTGACAGCTCATCTCCGTTTTCTCTTGTAAACACTTTGGCATCTACTACGATACCATATTCTCCATGAGGTACTTTCAGAGATGTATCTCTTACCTCACGTGCTTTCTCACCGAAGATTGCACGAAGCAGTCTCTCTTCAGCAGTCAGCTCTGTCTCTCCCTTTGGAGTTACTTTTCCGACAAGGATATCTCCGGCACGAACCTCAGCACCGATACGGATGATTCCTCTCTCATCCAGATCTTTCAGTGCATCATCACCAACACCTGGGATGTCTCTTGTGATCTCTTCTGGTCCGAGCTTTGTATCTCTTGCTTCTGCTTCATATTCTTCAATATGAACAGATGTGTAGACATCATCCTGAACCAGTCTCTCACTTAAGAGAACAGCATCCTCGTAGTTGTAACCTTCCCATGTCATGAATCCGATCAGTGGGTTCTTACCAAGAGCCATCTCTCCACCGGATGTAGACGGTCCATCAGCGATAACCTGTCCTGCCTCAACGCGTTCACCTTTGTCAACAATTGGTCTCTGGTTGTAGCAGTTGCTCTGGTTACTTCTCTGGAATTTTGTCAGTTTATATGTTTTCTTTGTTCCGTCATCATGTCTGATCGTGATGCTTGTAGATGTAGAGCTTTCAACCACACCAGCCTGCTCTGCAACTTCAGCCACACCGGAGTCAACAGCTGTCTTAACTTCCATACCTGTTCCGACTACCGGAGCTTCTGTTGTAAGAAGCGGTACTGCCTGACGCTGCATGTTGGATCCCATCAGGGCACGGTTCGCATCGTCATTCTGAAGGAATGGGATTAAGGCTGTAGCAACAGAGAACACCATCTTAGGAGATACGTCCATGTAATCGAACATTCTTCTTTCATATTCCTGTGTCTCTTCACGGTAACGACCAGATACATTCTTACGTACGAAGTGTCCTTCTTTATCTAACTGTTCGTTCGCCTGTGCTACATGGTAGTTATCTTCTTCATCCGCTGTCATGTATACAACTTCATCTGTAACTACCGGGTTTGTCGGATCATCGTGGTTGATCTTACGATACGGAGCCTCGATAAATCCATATTCATTGATTCTTGCATAACTTGCAAGGGAGTTGATCAGACCGATGTTAGGTCCTTCAGGTGTCTCTACTGGACACATTCTTCCATAGTGAGAGTAGTGTACGTCTCGAACCTCGAATCCGGCACGGTCTCTTGAAAGACCACCAGGTCCTAACGCTGAAAGACGTCTCTTATGAGTCAGCTCACCAAGCGGGTTGTTCTGATCCATGAACTGTGACAGCTGGGAAGATCCGAAGAACTCCTTCACTGCTGCAGTTACAGGCTTGATATTGATCAGGGACTGTGGAGAGATTCCCTCCATATCCTGTGTTGTCATTCTTTCACGAACCACTCTTTCCAGACGGGAAAGACCGATTCTGTACTGATTCTGAAGCAGCTCACCTACAGAACGGATACGTCTGTTACCCAGGTGGTCAATATCATCATCAGTTCCGATGCCATATTCCAGATGCATATTGTAGTTAATAGAAGCTAAGATATCTTCTTTTGTGATATGCTTTGGAATCAGATCGTGGATATCTCTCTTGATCGCATCTTTTAACTCATCGATGTCTCCTGCTGTCTCCTCCAGGATTCCTGCAAGTACAGGATAGTATACCTGCTCGGTAACTCCTACTTCTTCCGGATCAACATCAACAACTGCGTCAAGGTCAACCATCATATTAGAAAGAACCTTGATCGGTCTTTCTGTTTCTTCTACGCTGATCCATACATATGGAACTGCGTTATTCTGAATTGTAGAAGCCAGTTCTCTTGTGATCTTTGTTCCGGCTTCTGCCAGTACTTCGCCTGTCATCGGACTTGCAACATCTTCTGCCAGGACATGACCGCTGATACGGTTCTTTAACGCAAGCTTCTTATTGAACTTGTAACGTCCTACTTTTGCAAGATCATAACGTCTTGGGTCAAAGAACATACTTGTGATCAGACTTTCAGCACTGTCTACTGCCAAAGGCTCACCCGGACGGATCTTCTTATATAATTCCAGAAGTCCTTCCTGATAGTTTGTTGCAGCATCCTTTTCAAAACTTGCCAGGATCTTAGGCTCTTCTCCGAAGAGTTCGATGATCTCCGGGTTTGTACCGATTCCTAATGCACGAATCAACACAGTGATCGGTACCTTTCTTGTTCTGTCTACACGTACATAGAAAACGTCATTGGAATCCGTCTCATACTCCAGCCACGCACCACGGTTCGGGATTACGGTAGCTGAATACAGTTTTTTACCTAATTTATCATGTGCAATGGCATAATAGATACCAGGAGAACGTACTAACTGGCTGACGATAACACGCTCTGCACCATTGATTACAAAGGTACCTGTTCTTGTCATCAGCGGCAGATCTCCCATGAAGATCTCATGCTCATTGATTTCATCTGTCTCTTTATTGTGAAGTCTTACTTTGACTTTCAGAGGTGCTGCATATGTTGCATCACGTTCTTTACACTCATCAATCGTATATTTTACTTCATCTTCACACAAAGTAAAATCTACGAAATCCAGGCTTAATTTTCCACTGTAGTCTGTGATTGGGGAAATGTCATCGAACACTTCATTTAACCCTTCTTCCAGAAACCACTTGTAAGAATCTGTCTGAACTTCGATCAAGTTAGGCATCTGAACGACTTCTTTCTGTCGGGCATAGCTCATTCGTGAACTTTTTCCGCTTTTAATAGGACGAATTCTGTTTTTCTCCATATTGACGTTTCACTCCTCATTTATTTTTCTGGCTGGGCTTTTTACCGCCCATATAACTTGCAGAGTCTCAAAAACAACGTATTTTTTGCTGTTTTTCATACGCAGTCATGGCATAACTATCCACAATAGCGCATTTTTTACTATAGCATAAGCTTGTCAAGTATGTCAAGCAAATCTGTGTTATTTTTTTCAGTTTTTTCAAGACTTTGTCGGTACTGCTGAACATAAGAAAAAATCCGCTTTGCAGGCTCTTTCTTATATTCAGCATCCCTATAATACGAAAGGGCATCCCGTCACCGGAATGCCCTGATAATTCAATCAAACTCGAATTATTTAAGGTTAACTTCAGCACCTTCTGCTTCAAGTTTAGTCTTGATTTCCTCAGCCTCAGCTTTAGAAGCGCCTTCTTTGATTACCTTTGGAGCTTCGTCAACTAATGCTTTAGCTTCTTTCAGTCCAAGTCCTGTTACTTCACGAACAACTTTGATAACTTTAACCTTAGCTGCTCCTGCAGAAACTAATTCTACGTCGAACTCATCTTTCTCTTCTGCTGCTGCTCCACCTTCAGCTGCTGCTGCAACTACAACACCTGCTGCTGCGGATACACCAAATTCTTCTTCACAAGCTTTTACTAAATCATTTAATTCTAATACGGATAAACCTTTAATAACTTCAATAATTTCCTGAGTTGTCATCTTATTTCCCTCCATAAATCTTATATTATAATATTAATTATTCAGCTGCTGCTTCGGATTCTGCAGCTCCACCATCTTTCTGCTCTGCGATCTGTTTGATTACGCGGGCAAAGTTTGTAATTGGGGACTGAATGCTTCCCATGAATTTTGCGATAAGTTCGTCTCTTGATGGGATAGTTGCGATTGTTGCAATACCTGCTGCATCGTAGTAAGTACCTTCTACAACACCGCTCTTTAGCTCACAGCATTTTGCTTTCTTAATAAAGTTAGCAACGATTCTTGCTGGAGCTGTTGCATCATCTTTGGAAATTGCAAATGCGTTTGTTCCTTCCAAATCTTTTACAACGCCTTCGAATTCTGTACCTTCTACAGCACGTTTTACCATAGTGTTCTTATAAACTTTATAAACAACACCTGCTTCACGACACTGTTTACGAAGTTCTGTTACATCAGCTACGGAAATTCCACGGTAATCTACAACTACCATAGATTTAGCTCCGTCAAGCTGAGCCTTAATCTCGTCAACAATAGGCTGTTTTAATTCTACTTTAGCCATCTTCCTGGTGCACCTCCTTAAATATTTGTGTGTACCGCCGTCAGTTCATCTTTCGATGAAATAAAAAAACTCTCTGTCCAAAGACAAAGAGCAGAAATATTCTAAGAATAAAATTATCTGAATATAACTTCCTCGGCAGGTGTTCTCACTTTATGCCTTACGGCGCCTGCTGTCTTCGGCGTTCATACTTTGGTATGATATCATGGGTATGAAGAGATGTCAAGTGTTTTTTTAAACACGCTCTAGGCCGTTGCAAAAATGCACTGACCATGGTTATGCTATCACCTGCTATCAAGGGAGGGATTTGTAGATTGCTGTTTTGGACTATGATTAAATTCAATTCATCTAAAAATCATCCAAAGACAGCTTCCGAATTAAATGGTAAATTAATAGTTATTTCCGAAGAAATATTCATATGGATTTATATATCCATTGCCATTGTCATTTCCAAAATTTCCATTGCCATAACCATAGTCTCCGGAATTTCCATTGCTATTACCAGAGTTGCCATTGCTGTTTCCATTATTATTTCCATTATTGGAGTTATTATTGGAATCATTGCTGGAATCGCTGGAGTTATCTGTTGTTACATCACTGAAATCACTCTTTTTACCAAGAGTTACTGTAACGGTCTTTTCCTCGTATGTTCCGCTCTGGTTTGCTCTCTTAAATGTGATTTTTACTTTTGTATTAGCTTTTTTCAGTGCCAGTTTTTCTTTTAAGCCGGACATTGTAGATACGTTGTTACCCTCAAACTTGGTAATGACATCGCCTGCAGAGATTCCTGCTTTTTCTGCTGGTGATCCGCTGACTACCTGTGATACATAGATTCCGCTAGGGATTCCAAGTGCGCTGGAATAAGATTCATTAATGTCACGGCCTACGACTCCAAGGAATGCAGCATCTTTTGTGCTTACGCTGTTGGCATTCATTAAATCTGTTAAGATAGTTTTAGCTGTAGTGATAGGAATCGCATATCCCATACCTTCTACGGATGTATCTTCTAACTTCGCATTGTTGATACCTACAACCTGACCATCCATATTAATAAGTACACCACCACTGTTACCAGGGTTGATTGCGGCATCTGTCTGAAGAAGGTTCATTGTTCCATCTGTTAAAGATACTTCTCTGTTCTTTGCACTGACTACACCTGTTGTAACGGACTGTCCATATCCCAATGCATTACCGATTGCTACTACTTCTTCTCCTACTTTTAAATCATCAGAACTTCCAAGTGTTGCAACTTTAATCTTTGATGCTGTAGAGTCTTTGATATCCTTTATCTTTACAGAAATAACTGCAAGGTCTGCACTGGAGTCTGTTCCGACTACTGTTGCTTTGGCTGTTGTATCGTCTGCAAATCCTACGGTGAGGGAAGTGGCATCAGATACAACATGATTATTGGTTGCGATCATAAGATTATCTTTTGTCTTTGCAACGATAAATCCTGAACCTGCTCCTTCTGATTCCTGTGTACCAAAGCCATAATAATTGGAAGACTGAATTGTGCTTGTAATAGATACAACAGATGGCATCACTTCATTAACTACACTTGCTACATTACTGCTGGAGCTGCTTGAGCCGCTTGATGATGTCTCGCTCTTTGCACTTGTTGTTCCCGATGTTGTTTCAATTCGATCTGCTGTAGAAGGATATAATTTATCTTTTGCTACGGACACTCCTACAAAGCAGGCTCCCGCTACAAGACCAAATACTGCTGCAGATGCAACTAACTTGGCGGCTTTCTTACCCATTCCGTTCTTATTATTTTTACTGCCATTCTTTCTCTGTCTGCGTCTCTTATCAGGTTCCGGCGGGATATTCCCATAATAATTTTCATTATTATAAGTACTCTCATCTCTCCATCCGTGGCTGCTATAAGAATTATTATAAGTATCGTTGCAATTATTTCCATTGTCATACTGATAGGAACTGCCACCTGTACCTTGTTCTCTGTAAGAATATCTATGACTCTCTGTATTCTCCTGTGTTACCGATTCCTCAATCGGTGTTACATCTATAGCTACTTGCTGACTATTGTTTTCCTGGTTATTTATCCTGTTGTTCTCTAAATTCTCATTATGGAATCCATTTTCAAATTCGTTCATAATGTTATCCCCTTTCCTAAGTTTGTAACCTTATCTTAGCAACGATGTGTGATAAATTTGTGTTGTATTTATGGCAAATTTATGGATTTCTACTGATTTTGCAGCTTTTTCACACTTTTTTCGTAAAAGCAGGAAAAGAAATAACCTTGTGGAATGCCCTATTCTATTGTATAATAAGTTAGAAAATTATCCCAGTAAGAGGTATATTACGCCCTTTTTTCCATATATATATCCCTTTTGGGTGATGGAGGTACACTTTTATGATTAAAGAGAATCAAAAATATCTTAACCGGTTCCACGTCGTTCTTGATGCACTGGTTATTTATTGTTCCTTTTGTCTTAGTTACTATATTCGATATATATGCCCTCTTTTTAAAGACATTTTTCCTCGTTTTGGTTACTGGCGGCAGTTGTGGCAATATCAGGGTATACTTCTTGTTCTGATTCCTGTATACCTTATTTTATATGCAAAGTTTAATTTATATAAACCAAAAAGATTTCAAAATAGGACTTCAGAGTATGCGAATCTCATTAAGGCGAATTCCATTGGAATGGTTTTCTTCTTTATATATATAATCTTTATGAAGATTCCCCATGTTTCACGAAGTCTTCAGTTAATGTTCTATGTTCTTTCCATGCTTCTTACCATTGCTGAAAGGGCGGCAATCCGTTATGCATTAGAAAGAACTCGCAGAAAGGGATTTAATCTTAAACATGTTGTTGTTATTGGTTTCAGTGCAGCAGCCGAAGCCTACATCGACCGTATTAAGTCAAACCCACAGTGGGGCTACACCATTCACGGTATTTTCGATGATAATCTCAAGGCTGACTTTTCTTACCGCAATACTTTTTGCATTGGTAAGTTAAAGGATGTAGAAAAGTTTCTTCAGAACACTTCTATGGATGAGGTGGCAATCGCACTCAGCTTGAAAGAGTATTATAAACTGGGAGATATGGTTGCTATCTGCGAAAAGTCTGGTGTGCATACAAAGTTTGTTCCAGATTATTATAAATTTATTTCTACTAACCCAGTTACTGAGGATTTGAACGGACTTCCGGTTATCAACATCCGTAATGTTCCGCTTACAAATACTGTAAACAAATGTATCAAACGTCTTGTGGACATTATTGGTTCTATCGTTTGTATCATTCTCTTTTCACCGATTATGGCTGTTGTTGCTGTTCTCGTTAAAAAGAGTTCCCCAGGACCAATTATTTTCTGTCAGGAACGAGTCGGTCTTCATAATAAACCTTTTAAAATGTACAAGTTCCGATCGATGGGAGTACAGTCTGCCTCTAAGGAACAAAAGGCCTGGACAGTACACAACGATCCCCGGGTCACTCCCGTGGGAAGAATTATCCGTAAGACCAGTCTTGACGAACTGCCACAGTTATTTAATGTATTAAAGGGTGATATGAGTCTCATTGGTCCACGGCCAGAACGACCTCTTTTCGTTGAGAAATTTAAAGAGGAGATTCCTCGTTATATGATAAAGCATCAGGTACGTCCCGGTATGACAGGATGGGCACAAGTTTGCGGCTTCCGTGGAGACACATCCATTGAGGGACGAATTGAACATGACATTTTTTATATTGAAAACTGGACATTATCTTTTGATATTAAGATTCTATTTCTTACTGTATTTAAAGGATTTGTCAATAAAAATGCTTACTAACACAGATTTTTTAACTAATGAATGTACTCTCCGAAACATTCCATAAACCTATTAAATTTCCAGAAGTACCTATGACAGAATGGAGGCATATTTTATGAAATATGGTTCAATATATAGTAAAGATAACATTGAAAACAAATATAACTATTCCAGCACAGGCGGCAGACGAAGTTCTCAGAATAATTTCGAAACTTCTCACGACCATCATACACATTCCACATTGAATACTGATGGCCTGCTTCGAAGTTCTTCCGGTACAGGATATCATTCCTCTGGTTCTTCTATAAAAAATTCTGGCAAACCATCAACAAAGAAGTCCTCTTCCCAGAACAAGCCTGATACAAAGTCTCAAAAGCGGCAGACTTCTGGCGGACGAGCTTTAACTTATCATGAACGTAAAAAAAAGAAAAAACGGGGATGTTTTCCTTTCCTTCTTTTAATCATTCTTTTAATTGCCGGGGCGGTTTTTGCATTCCGTTTCTCATTAAAAGGTGCATTCTCCAAAATAGAAAAATATCCTTTAGATAAAACAAGTGTAACTGTAAATGATACGGATGCTAATATAAAAGATTATCAAAATATTGCTCTTTTTGGCGTTGATAGTCAGGATAATAAAATTAAAGATAAAGGTTCCCGTACTGACTGTATCATCATTGCCAGCATCAATAAATCAACCAAAAAGGTAAAATTGATGTCTATTTACCGTGATACCTATGTAAGTATTGATGGCGAATACGATAAGATTAATGCAGCATATTCTTATGGCGGACCAGAACTTGCCCTTCGCACAATTAACCGTAACCTGGATTTAAATATCACAGATTTCGCCACAGTTAACTTTAAAGCACTAGCCGATGCTGTTGATGTGCTTGGCGGCATTCCATTGACCATTAATTCTGAAAAAGAATTACAGAATTTAAATGATTATATTGGTAATATGAATCATATTAATGGTGGAAATTCTCCGAAGTTTGAAAAAACCGGAACTTATACCTTCGATGGTAATCAGGCTGTTGCCTACTCTCGTATCCGCTACATGGAAGGCGGAGATCACGCAAGAGCTAACCATCAGCGACTTGTTCTTGAAGGTATTATGAATACAGCTAAAAAACAGCCGCTAAAACTTGGAAAGTTAATCAGTACTGTTCTTCCACAGTGTAAAACGAGCCTCTCTAATGACGCTCTCACAAAGCTGACTCTTTCCATGGCACGTTGTAAGATAGAAGATTCGCAGGCTTATCCTTTTAAATCTGAAGATGAACGATATAACGGCATCTATTACGGTTTTCCAATTACAGCCCAGACAAATGTAAAAAAAGCACACGAATATCTCTTTGGTACGAAAGATTATAAACCAACAGAAGAGCTTCAGAAGATCAGTGCGAAGATTAAGGTTGTAACGGATTATATTGGGATTACGGAATAGCGCCATATAATACCCTATATCTGTGGCCTCGGAGCAAGGTTTGGATGCAAGCGCATAAGCGAGCATTCAAACCGCCGCGACTAAAGTCACAGATATAGGGTATCTTCTCTTTGGTGTTTCGTCTATTTGCCTACGGCAAATCACTATTCTTCGTAATAATTAAACTTCGGTGTTGCCTGTATCTGACAGGATGCTTTCATTGTTCTTCTATTTTTATGAAGTTGTACGTTAATAAGAAGCATTTCACCGTTTTCTACCATTTCCTGAATATCATCTTCTGTTAATTCTTCGTAATCCTCTGTTATCATATCTGCATATTTGAGTTCAAGATATACATCACACATATTTCCTAATGATTTGTGATATTCGATTTCATCTGGGTCAAGCTCATTTTCACTTTCTGCTGGTGCATATCCGTAGGACATAATAATCGGAATTCCCAGTTCTTTTGCAAGTTTACGGATTCCATCCATGAGCGGTTTCATATCCTCAGAATCTTCTACTGAGAGTATATTTTCAATATTATCAATAAATACCACTGGCTTATGTGCTCCCTCTGTTACGATGGAACGAATAAGTTCTGCTAATATATCTCCTGCGGAGGCATCTTCCATATTTTCTACATATTCAGACACTGCTTCCTGATCAAGTACAAAAAGATGTTCACTGATTCGTCCTCTGTACCAATTCAATTCATCTTTTAAAGAACGAATATCTGCGCCTTTTTCTCCTGTCATGATTGCCATAGAGGATACTGCTTTTTCTTCATCTTTTTTATTCATTTCATAGCTGAGACGAGAGATAGTATCTACCATAAGGTCATAGCGGGTAAGCTCTGTTGAAATATAAAGTACATCTACACCGCTTTCTGCTGCCCGGTCGGCTATCTGCTGCATAAATCCGTTCTTTAAATACTGAGGTGTAGCATCTACAAAGTAACTTCCTTTATGAAGGCCATAGCGGAGCATTGCATCTAAACGTTTGAATCCTGTGCTTAACTTTCTGTTTTCCTGTGTATCTACAATATACTCTTCAAATTTATCCATAAAGCTTGCAGAGTTTTTGAGAACAAATGGATTGCGGACACTTACCTGGAATTCTTTTTCTTCGACATTCTTTCCTGTTAGAACTACTGCGCTAAATTCTCTTTCTTCTTTTTCTGGAGCTGTTTTTTCCTTACGTTTTACAATATTCTTGTGTTTTCTGGAATGTGATGTTCTCTCACTGTGTGCAGGCTTCTTCGTCTGTGAAGATGTCCTCTCTGCCTTTTCCGGTCTTGTTTTTTCTACCTGAATTGTGTCTTCTGATTCAGAAATGTATTCTGCTTCCTTGTATTCTGCTTCTTTCTCTGTTTTCTTAGAAACGCCCTTATTTGCTATCTCTTTTTCCTCTGTCTCAGAGCACTCCCTATTTGCTGTCTCTTTCTCTTCTGTCTCAGAGTACTCTCTATTTGCTGCCTCTTTCTCTTCTGTCTCAGAGTATTCCTTATTTGCTGCTTCTTCCTGAGCTGCCTCTGAGGTCTCTCCCTCTTCTTCCTCAGAGTTTTCCTCTTCACTGCTTATTTCTTCCTCAGAAGCTTCTTTTAAAATACTTTCTGGCTGTTCTGATACATCTTCGGCACCTTCCGTCTTATCAGATTCGTCCTCCGTTTTTTCTACAGAGTTTTCTTCTAAATTCTCCTCAGAAACTGCCTCTTTTTCTGTTTCTTCAGATTTGTCCTGACTGCTTTCTTCTAAAGTTTCTTCATTTGCAGGTTCTTCTAAATCTTCCTCAATAAAGTCTTCATCCATAGCAAGTTCTAATTCTCGCTCGAGGTCATCTTCATCTAAATCTTCTAAATCTTCAAGAGCATCTTCTTCTGTATCTAACGCGGATACCGCTGCCTTTTTCTTCTTGCCATTTTCCTGTTCTTCAAGCCATGCATCAAGTGCTACTTCTGAACCAGCAAGTTCCAGTAAGAGCATTCTTTTTGCACGCTCATAGACTTCACCCTCCAGGCCAAGAGATGCCAGATTATCCAAAGCTTCATCTATCTCTGCCTGTGTGTGGTCTCCAAGAACTAATTCGCCCGGATCAACATATTCAAATTCTTCCGCTTCTTTTTCTGAAACTTCAGAATACTCAGGCTGTTCTTGTACTTCTTCTGCTGTCGGCGCAGGGGTTATCTCAGAACTTTCTTCTGTTGCTGTCTGTTCCCCGGCTGTTGATGCACTCTCTTCCATCGGCTGTTCTGTTGCTTCTTCCACTTTCGGAATTTCTTCTGATTTCTTCTCTTCCTCTGCTTTCCCGGCTTTCTGTGCCGCTTTTAACTGTTCTGCTGCCAATGCTTCTTCCGCTGCCTTAAGCTGTGCCTTTAATTCTTCAATGGAAGGACTTTGACTTTCTTCGGACTCCTCTTCTAAATCTAATTCATCAAAGTTTAAATCATCCTCGCTCAGTTCTTCCTCTGTCTCCGATATTGGTTCAGCCTTCTTCTGTACTGCGTTTTCTTGTGCCTCTTTTGCAAGTTCTACTGCTGACTTTGTTTCTCTGGCTTCCTGTGGCTCTGGCTTAGCTGCCTGCTGTGCTGCCCTGGCAAGTTCTACCGCCGACATTGGCTGGCTCTGTGATTCTGACTGTGAACTTTCCACTGCTGGTTCCCTCGTTCCTGCCATTCCACTTCCAACAGCACTGCCTGCACTTTCGCCTTCAAATGCCATCGGTGCCGTTTCAGCTGTAGTACCTGTTTCCGTCTGCGCCAAAGTTTCTTGTTTTTCTTCTGAGTCAGAAGACGTATTTCTGGAAATAACTTCTCCGATCAAAGATTCCATATCTTCCTGCGTCACAGCTCCGCCAGTCTGACTCATTAGATTTTTCAAGTTTTCGAAAATCGTCTCGTTAATTAATCCTAAGTCTGCATTGGCATCTTCAGCCAGAATCATCTCTGCATTTTCCTGTACTACTTCCTGGCTAATCATACGAAGCATATCATCTGAAAATGCCGGCATTCCCTGTGATTGGCTGGTTTGCTGTGCTGTTGTTCCATCTCCCTGTCCGGCAGACTCCTGACTATTCTGCTCTCCTGCTGTCTGATCTGGTGCGATTCCAGCCTGTTCCAGAATCTCATCTGGTAACTCATCACTGATATCTTCTGGAGCCACTCCCGCTTCAATCTGTTTTTCCCGATAAAGTTCTTTCTCTATCTCTAATTTTTCCTCTGGTGATAAATCTTCATAATCTTCAAAAGAAACGAGTTCATCACTGTTCTTTTCCATATAATTTAAAATTTCCTGCTGATGAAGTGCAAATTCCATCGGATCTTTTCCGCGCTTTCTTGCCTCTTCCATAAGACGTTCTGCTCTCTTTTCTGCCTCAAGCTTCATCTGATCCTCTTCTTTGGCCTTCGCGATTGCTTCTGCGGCTAACTGAGAAGCTGATTTGGTTTCTGGCATCTTCATCTCTTTAGGTTCATATTCCTCTTTCTGATGTGCTTCCTCATCCTTATCCACAGCTGACTGTGCAAGTTCCCAGGCTGAAACTGGCCTTCTTCTCTGCTCTTCTAATGCTCTCTCTTCTGCCTTGTTGGCCTCATCTTCTGCAAGCATTTCCGTCGCTGTCTTTTCCCTTCCATATCGAATCTGAGAACGGTCAAATGGATATTCTACCTTAGGATCATTTAATCCCATCATCTGCATAAAATTATTATAGATCAAATCATTAAGATTCGCCGCTTCCTGATGATTTACATCGTCTTGTCCAAACATATCGTAAGAACTGCCATTACCATAATCTTCGGACGCACCACTGTCTGTGGATGCCATATTTCCATATCCATCTGCAGTTTCTGACTGTTGCTGAATATTCGCATTTTCATTCTCCATTACCTGTGCAAAAGGATTCTCCTCATGTGACTCACTCTGCATCTGTGAACTATTCTGCTGTGGAGTCATTTCCTGTTGTGACTGTGGGGCTGCTATCTCTCTTCTTCTGCCACCATTTCTTAACCGTTCCTCTATCATATTCACTGCAGAAGCTGCCTGCTCGGAATCATCCATCTCTTCAAATGTCTTCGGTGGGAAAATATCTGGTGCCAGAGATTCTGCCAGCTTCTGAATCGTATCAGAAAGTTCCTGCTGTTCCCCTGGTTCTTCTGGTCTCCCGGTAATATTCAGCGCCATATCAATAATATCATTAATATCAAATGGTCTTTCTTCGCTTCCTTCTGTTGCAGTGTGCTGTGCTCTCACCACATCCAACAACGCTTTCATCATATCTTCCATTATAGATTAACCTCCGTTACATGTTCTGTCTGCCTGTTTAGCTTCTCATTTTCAATAAAGATATTCTAACACCTTTATGCAATTATTACAAACAAGTATTGCATTATTACACATTTTCCATCACTTTCTTTCAATTCATATAAATAATTGTCATAGACATTGATTTTTTTAACTAATTCTGCGATACTAAATATAGAATATTATAGATACTTGATTGATTATTGCATGAAAGGAGTACATTTTGAAAACTTATATTGATTTACATATTCATTCTACTGCTTCTGATGGTACATTTTCCCCAACAGAAATTATAAATGATGCCCTAAAACTTGCTGGTGATAAAAATCCTGTTGTAATTGCTCTTACCGATCACGATACAGTTGCTGGCACAGAAGAATTTCAGAAAGCTGCTGCCAAACATAAAGAACGACTTACTGCCATCTCTGGTGTAGAGATTTCTACAGACTATCACGGAGTAGAAATTCATGTTCTTGGCTATAACATCGACACAAAAAATAAGGCTCTCTTAGAACGCCTTGCCGTTTGTCGTGAAAGCCGTGACGGACGTAATGCAAAAATTATTGAGAAACTTCAGGAACAGGGCTTTAAGATTTCCATGGACGAAATCAAACCAGATAAGCCAGGCGAAACAATCGCCCGCCCACATATCGCAAAGCTTCTTATGAAAAAGAAATATGTTTCTTCTGTTCAAGAAGCATTTGATAAATATCTTGCAGAGGGAAGATGCTGCTATGTGGAACGTATCATGCCTACTCCGCAGGAAGCAATCGAACTAATCAAAAACAGTGGAGGTGTCCCTGTTCTTGCACACCTTATGTTCTATAAAAAGTTAGATTCCGCCCAAAAAGAAACTCTGGTCCGCGAATTAAAAGAAGCCGGCCTTGTTGGAATTGAAGCTTACTATAACACTTACACTCTTGTTGAACAGGAATATGTTGCTGGTCTTGCCAAACAGTGGGGTCTTCTTAAAACAGGCGGAACAGACTTCCACGGTCAGAACAAACCACATATTTCCTTATTTAAAGGACAGGGAGAAATGGAAGTACCAGAAAGTATTCTCCCAGAATTTTTGGCTAGTTTAATTCGTTAAGAGACAGACGCCCCGGAAGAGAAACGCTATCCTATATTTGTGACTCTATCACTGCGGGTTGAATGTTCGCTTACTGGCTCCCATTCAATCCTTGCTCTAAGGCCACAAATATAGGATAGCGTTTCTCTTCCGGGGCTGTCTTTGGCTGTTTTTAGTTGAATTAAAATAGTGGTTGGAGAGATTCGGGGATGGAAACAAAGGGCTTTGGCTAGCTTTTGTTTGAATTAAATAGTAAATCCATCTCCTTGACTTCTGGTAGCAGGATTTGTTATATTAGTCAGATAGTAAATTATCAATGACCATTAATACTATGAGAGAGGAGATTTTTCATGAAAATAACAAATAAACTCTGTCTTTCTGTCGCTTCAGCCCTTTTATTCTTCGGGCTTTGCACTTATCCGGCAGTTTCTCTGAATGCAAGTCAGACAACGGTCAAAAGCCAGAGCACAACCAGTTCAACCGAAGCCGTCTCACTGAAAGCACCTTATTTTACTGTTACACCAGGATATAAAAGTGCACAAATCACATGGAAAGCCGTCACTGGAGCTAATAAATATAAACTCTTTTGTTCCGATGGACGTTCTGTTAAGTTTAAAAAAGCCGGAACTTATACATTTAATCAGTTAAATGAAGGCCAGACCTACACATTTACTGTAAAAGCATTCGCTCCTAACGCAAAAACGGTTTCCAGAAAGCTCTCTGCTACGATTCCCGTAACCATTTCACAGAATGTAACTGGATTATCTGTCTACGCAAGCAATAGCCGTCTCAACTTAAAATGGAACACACTTTATAACGCAAGCGGTTACAGTGTATATATAAAAAAAGGCAGCAGTTACACTCTTTTAGCAAACACCACCCGCTCCACTTATCAGACTTCCATTGCAAGCGGCGCTTCAAGTATTACTTTTATGGTAAAACCTTACACAACGATTAATGGAAAGAATTATACTTCTTCAACAGGAGCTACTGTAAGCTGTACCCCTAACACTTTACTTTCACCATTAAAAACAATAAGAACGATGACTTACTTCTGCAAGACAACCAAGAGAGTTTCTCTTTACCGTTCCTGGACTTCTAAAAAAGTTGTTAAAACATTAAGCAGCGGTGTAACCGTTGATTTAATCGGACGTAATACCAAATATAAGAGAAGCGAGATTCTCTATAAAGGAAAGACCTACTACCTCACTACAGGAAGTCTTCGCGCTTTCAAATGCAACTACACAACATCCAAATATTCTACTGCTCAAAAACTTGCTTATGTTAAAAAGTATTCCAGCAAAACCAGCTATTTAATCTGGGTCAGTCATTATACACAGGAAGTCAGCATTTTTCAGGGTCGAAAGAACAATTGGAAATTAATCAAATCGTTCCCTTGCGCCTCCGGAAACTATAATACCCGTTCTCCCCATGGAACTTTCCGCATTGGTCAGAAGGAAAATGGCTGGTATTATGTTAATACTTATGAAGAATACATAACTCATTATTGTGGAAGAAACTCTTTCCACACCAGAGTACACCGTTACCCATCCGGCAGTAGCCAGAATCATCATAAATTTCCAATTGCAAGCACGGTGTATGCAGATGCTACAATTGGTAAACCAGCATCTAATGGATGTGTGCGTCTGATGGACTCCGATGCATATTATATCTGGAAATATATGCCAGCGAATACTACGGTAATTTCTTATTAAGCTCTGGGTTGCCGCAGGCAGGGGAGACGCTCCCAACGAGAGAAGCCATCCTATATTTGTGACTCTATCACTGCGGGTTGAATGTTCGCTTACATACTCGCATTCAATCCTTGCTCTAAGGCCACAAATATAGGATGGCTTCTCTCATTGGGAGCTGTCTTTGGCTGTTGCCAGATTATCTTAGATATCTAAAAAGAAGGGGTTCATTATAAGTTTGATTTTGTTCTGTCGCGCTAAATGTTCCATTCTGCCTGATAAAACAACCTTGCTCAAAAACAATCTCGTGAGGTTACAGTCAGAACTCCACAGCGCAAAGGAATAAAATTCAATCTTATAGTGAACCCATTCTTTTTCAATTTTTTCTGTG
>ENA-ORTB01002148-ORTB01002148.1-human-gut-metagenome-genome-assembly--contig:-NODE-2148-length-19077-cov-3.362948_pt1 | contig 19077 bp, 18 predicted proteins | sample MGYA00241905_ERZ509174 | MGnify/ENA primary metagenome ERZ509174 (study PRJEB26280, sample SAMEA2338851) | human gut metagenome | biome: human gut; feature: human-associated habitat; material: faeces... | reverse complement strand
AGTCGCCCTCCGGCGCAGAGGAGACCAAGCTCTACGCCGACGACATCAAGTACGCATCCCTGCGCAGCGCCGAAGAGTACGACTACACCATTGAGGCGTACACCTACCCGGAGGAGTGGGAACCCTGCGACGGCTCTGCACAGGTGGCGACCGGCGTGACCATCGGCCAGCAGAAGCGCAAGGGCTTCGGCTTCAGCTGGGTGACCACCGTGGGCAACGATGTTTCCGATGAGGTAGGCAAGAAGATCCACATCGCATGGAACTCCACCGCCTCCCCCTCCGAGAAGAGCTATGCCAGCATCAACGACAGCCCCGACGCCATCACCTTCAGCTGGGAGTGCTCGACTTCGCCGGTCAACGTCAGCGGTTTCCGCCCGACTTCCCACATGGAGATCGACTGCTCGAAGCTGAAGGCTGACACCGTGAAGGCCATCGAGGACAAGCTCTGGGGCACCGAGAACGCAGAAGCAACGCTGCCCACCCCGGCAGAGATCATCACCCTCGTGACCACCAGCGAGGCGGCTGCGGCGTAAAATCGCCCTCTCAGCGCGCAATGCGCCGTTGGCGCAGTTGCTTGCAGCTCTCTCAAAGGGCGAGCTCTGCTTAGAGGAACCCCTCAGTCAGCAAAGCTGACAGCTCCCCGATGGGGGAGCGATTTTCAAAATAAAGGAGAAGAACAAACATGCTGAAGAAAACGATGCAGACCGTCGATTTTGGCGGCACCGAGCGCACGGAAACCTACTATTTCAACCTGACGAAGGCTGAGATCATGGAGATGCAGCTTGGCACGGAGGGCGGTTTCGTGGAGATGATCCACCGGATCGTGGACGCCAAGAGCCAGTTGGAACTGGCCGAGATGTTCAAGAAGATCATCTGCAAGAGCTACGGTGTGCTGAGCCCCGACGGCCGCAAGTTCATCAAGAATCAGGCTGTGCTGGACGACTTCATGGCCACACAGGCCTTCAGTGACCTGTACATGGAGCTGGTCGGCGACGAAAACAAGGCCGCCGCATTCTTCGAGGGCATTATGCCCGAAGACATGAAGAACGAGAAGAAGCCCGCCGCCCCTATGCAGCCGGGCCTTACCATGATCGAGGGTTCTGCCGTGGAGCAGTAAGATCGCCCTCTCAGCGCGGAGCTCCCCCAAAGGGGTGAGCCCTGCTTAGAAGCCCCCTTAGTCAACTTCGCTGACAGCTCCCCGATGGGGAGCATTTTTTTGTGAGTCCCACGAGAGCGGCTCACTTCATTTAGACACCCCAAGGAGAGACAGAAGATGTTGAAATTGACCGTTGCCGGTGAACAGAGCTGGAATCCCCGGACAGAGGAGTTCGAGTACACAAAGCCGGTGGAATTACGGCTGGAACACTCCCTGCTCTCCTTGGCTAAATGGGAAAGCAAGTGGCATGTGCCGTTCCTGACCAGTTCCGGAAGTATGACACGGGAGCAGCAGCTCGATTACATCCGCTGCATGACCGTGACGCAGGGGACTGCCCCCGCCGTATACCGGAAACTGACACGGGAACAGCTGACAGCCATTAACGAATATATGGACGACCCGATGACCGCCACATGGTTTGCCGGGGAACCCAAACCGAACGAACCAAAAGACAAACGAACCGCCCGGCCCAAGCGCCGCCCTCCCCGCGGAGGGACCACCACCACAGCCGAGGTGCTATACGCCCAGATGTTCGCGCTGGGCATCCCGAAAGAGTGCGAAAAGTGGCACCTGAACCGGCTTTTGACCCTGATCCGGGTGGGGCAGGAGATGAATGCACCGCAGAAGAAGATGACGCCCGGTGAGCGGATGAGCCAGCAGAGGGCGCTGAACGCACAGCGGAAAGCCAAGATGCACACGAGGGGATGATGCCCTTTGCCCTCTTACCACTCCGTCCGCCAAGGGCGTCGCGGAGCTCCCCATCCGGGTGCATTTTTCAAAATGGAGGCCCTACGACAGAGGGTGAACAGCACAATGGCGAAAGTAATCATCTTCAAGCAAAAGGGCGACTGGAAAAAGAGCCGGAAGTTTCTGAAGCGGTGCTCGGAGCTGGACCTTGACGCTATCCTCGACCAATACGGCCGGGAAGGCGTGGAGGCACTGGCCAAGGCGACCCCGAAGGCCACGGGCAAGACGGCGGCCAGCTGGAGTTACGGCGTGACCAAGGGGAAAGACCGGATCACGATCACATGGCGGAACACGAACATCGTAGACGGCGTGCCTATCGCGGTGATCCTGCAATACGGACACGCAACGCGGAACGGCGGATATGTAGAAGGTGTGGATTACATCAACCCGGCCATGCGGCCCATTTTTGAGCGGATCGCGGCACGGGCGTGGGGCGAGGTGAGGACGGAATGAGCAGAGAAGTAGACAGCCGCGTTGTTGAGATGCAGTTCAACAACGAAAACTTTGAGAAAAACACAAAACAGACCATCGGCACCATCGACAAGCTGATGGAAAAGCTCCAGTTCAAGGGAGCGGAAAAGGGCTTCGAGAAGCTGGACGCTGCCGCCGAAAATGTGGATTTTTCCACGATGCAGCGCAGTCTGGACACGCTGGAGTCCAAGTTCTCGACCCTGAACATCGTGGCCACCACCGCCCTGATGAACATCACCAACAAGTTTGTGGATGCGGGCGAAAAAATGGTGAAGAGCCTGTCCTTCGATCAGCTGATGAGCGGCTGGAACAAGTACGTGGAGAAGACCGGCAACATCCAGACCATCATGAATGCTACCGGCGACAGCATCGATACGGTCAACGGTTACCTGAACAAGCTGATGTGGTATTCGGATGAGACCAGTTTCAGCTTTAACGAGATGACCAGCGCACTTTCACAGATGACGGCATCGGGCGGTGACATCAAGAAGATGATCCCCATGATCATGGGCATTGCGAACGCAACGGCAGACGCAGGCAAAAGCGGCTTTGCGTTCCAGAGCACCATCCGGAACCTGACCCAGAGCTACAGCGCCGGACATTTGCAGCTTCAGGACTGGAAGAGCCTGAACCTGATGGGCACGGCAACGAAAGCCCTGAAACAGGAACTGATCGACACGGCCGTGGAGCTGGGCACCCTAAAAGAGGGCGAGGTGACCATCGGCAGCTTCGAATCCAGCCTTTCGAAGAAGTGGGCTAATACGAAGGTCATGGAAAAGACCTTCGAAAAGTACGCTTCCATGATGGAAGCAGCCTACGAGATGACCCAGAAAAACCCCGGCATGACCAGCTCGGAAGCGCTGGAAAAGCTGAGCGGGCAGTATGGCGAGCTAGCGGAACGAAGCGCGCTGGCGGCTCAACAGGCGAAGAGCTTTTCCGAAGCCATTGACTCCACGAAGGACGCGGTAAGCTCCAAGTGGATGAGGAGCTTTGAGCTGATCTTCGGCAATAAGGAAGAAGCCACGGACACGTGGACGGAACTGGCGAACCGGCTGTATGACATCTTTGTGCCGCCCATCGACGCACTGAACGAGCGGCTTTCGAAGGGGCTGGACAGCGGGTGGCAGCAGCTTTTGTCGAATGAACTCGGAGATCAAGCAGATGCGTATTCTTATGCTCTTGAAAAGGTTGCACTTGCATCCGGGGCAATCACCCAGAAGCAAATCGATGACGCGGGCAGCTTTGGGAATGCAATCAAACAGGGAGGCATCAGCGCCGACTTGTTGAAGCAGGGTCTTGACGAGGCTCAGAAGAGCGCCGAAAAGATGCTTGCTATGAGCGACAAAGAACTTGCTGCGCGGGGGGCAAGCAGGGAGAGCATTGAGCAAGATGCAAAAGCCTTTGCCGAACTCAACGAAAAAGTTCAAAATGGTACACTCGATCTGGATGCGTATGCCACAAAGCTTCGCGAGACATCTGGACGAGAGCATTTGATCCAAAGTGTATGGAACTTGATGGACGCCGTTAATGCTCTCATCAAACCGATCCATGAAGCATTTCAAGAAATATTTCCACCAAAGACGGGAGAACAGATTCATAGCATTGCACAGTGGCTGGACGAGACGACAAAAAAGCTGATCATCACCGATGACAGCGCCAAGAAGATCAAAGCGGTTGCCGAAGGGGTCTTTTCTGTTCTCAGGGTCGGCAAAGATATTTTAGAAGGAATCTTCTTAGCGGTCGGAAAGATCGTAACTGCTGCAAAACCGATCGGCGATGCTTTTCTGGATGCAGCTTCGAGCGTTGGAAAGTTTGCAGCGGAAATTGCCAATGGACTGCATCCGCTTGAGACGATCAGCACATGGGCCACGAAGTTCGTTGATGCTGCGGCTCCTGCATTGTATTCGTTCGGGTCCGTCGCCGACAAGGTACTGACCTCTTTTGCAGAAGGAGCCAAGAACGCATTTAATGAATTCGACCCAGAGAAACTGAATCAATTCATTCTTGGTGGTATGGGTGCCAGTATGCTGGTATCAATCAAGGGATTCCTTGACAGCTTCAAGTCTATTGGGGAAAGCGCAAAAGGGGTCGTCAGTGGAATCAAGGACTGCATCGAGTCTTTGGGCGATGCCATCGATGCTTGGGGCAAAGCTAAAAAGGCGGATACCCTGATGACTATTGCAAAAGCATTCACTCTGATGGCGGCCTCACTGGCAGTTCTTTCTATGGTGAAACCGGAACGGCTTGCAGCTTCTATTGGTGCGATGACCGTTGTATTCGGCGAACTTCTCGGCGTTCTTGCAGTTATGACCACCATCACCAAGAGTGTGAAGAGCCTGAAGTTCATAGCATTGTCTACTGGAATGATTGCAGTGTCTGCCGCCGTGCTGGTCTTGGCAGGAGCGCTGAAGGTAATCTCGACCATCGGAAGTGAAAATCTGCTGACGAGTGTTCTTGCACTGGGCACTGTTATGGTAGAACTCACGGCGGTAGCGTTTATTCTTTCCAAGGACAGCGGCCGATTTATGAAGGGTGCTGCCGGGACTATTGCATTTGCAGCCGGAATTCGAGTCCTTGCATCTGCTGTGAAAGCTTTTGGCGGATTGAAAACGGATCAGTTAGTCAAAGGTCTGGTTGGTGCCGGGGTCGTATGCGCTGAGCTGGTGGCCACTGCGAAACTGTTGGACGGTGTGAAATTCGGAATCGGAAAAGGCACAGGGTTTGTGCTGGTTGCCGCTTCTATGGAAATTTTGCAGAATGCCGTTCAAAAGTTCGGAGAGATGGATACTGAGAACCTTGCTAAAGGCCTCGTGGCAGTTGGTGCGGCACTTCTTGAATTTGTTACGGCACTGAATTTCAGCAAAGGAAGTTTGGGGAGCGCCATCAGCCTGACTATCATGGCAGGAGCAATCAATCTTCTGGTACCAGCATTTCAAGGCTTGGGTGCGCTTAGCTGGCTGGAAATTGGAAAAGGACTGGCTGCCGTTGCCGGAGCGTTCACTGTAATGGGAATTGCAGGAGCGCTTCTTGCACCGCTGACCCCTGTTATTGTAGCGTTAAGCCTTTCTCTGAGTGCACTCGCACTGAGTCTTGGGGCACTTCTAGCTCTGAGTTCGGCATCTCAGTTTGTAAGTAATCTTGCTTCGAGTTTAAGCCTTCTTCAGAATCTGAATTTTCAGGTATTTCTGAACGGAATCAAGGCAATGGCATGGATGCTGGTGGAATTTATCGCAGGTGTATTCAAAGGACTTGCCGAAATTTCTTCCAGCCTTGTAACATCCATCGCAGCCATCATCAAGGCTGTTTGCGATGCTATTGTGCTTGCTGCACCGGCGATCGGCACAGCGCTCTATGTGGTCGGCACTACCGTCATTGATACTGCGGTAAAGCTTATTGCGTATGTCTGGGAGAAAATCGAACCAGCGCTGAATGATCTTTGGGATAAGTTTCAAGCATGGGCCGGTGAGCACAGCCCGTTTGATCCTGATAATTGGGGCGGACAAGAAAAAGGCATTTCCGAAAAGAACTTTGTTCTCCCGTTTGCAGATATTTTGGACGAGCTTAAGAACGGCGATTCCGTGATGGCTGGTATCTACAAGACATTTACGGGAATCGGCAAGAATGCTTCGGAAGGCATGAAACAAGGCCAACTCGATGGCAAAAAGGACGCTACAAATGCGGCCGAAGAAACAGCGAACGCTGTCATTGATACCAGTAAAGATACATTCAAGTCCCATTCACCTTCTCGCGTGATGGCAGAGCTTGGCCGGTATGTAACACTGGGCCTAGCGGAAGGTATATCCGATCCATCTGCATTGGCACAAGCCAAAACAGCGATGCTGAGTGCGGCTACTGCCATTCGAAACGTCTTTACGACCTTCTGGGGTATCCATTCGCCAAGCGACCTTGCGGCCACCGATGCTGAAAACATTATTGAGGGCGCGATTCTCGGAATCGGCGATAAGGACAAGCAGGAGGAGCTGCGTCAGGCGAGTTACAATGGGGCCATTGTTATCAAAGACGGTGTAGTGCAAGCACTTGATGAGGCAACTTTAGCGGTTCAAGACAAAATGAAAGGCTTGTACGTTGCGTTCAAAGCTGGTAGTCCACTTTCTAAAAATGACCAATCGAAACTGTCCATTTATCAAAATGGTGTTGCGCAAGCTGACAAAGGATACATTGATGCAAAGCAAAACGATGTTCTGATTCCCGGAAAGACCGGCATTAAAAAAGCTGGCAGCAGCCAGAATGCGAACAAGAAAGAACTTGCGGCCGCTAATCAAGATGATGCTGACGCACAACGAATTCTGAAAGATCCGTTGGGCGTATTCACAGATTGGTACAACGATAAAGTGGATGAATCTACCAATCCTACCGGCACCGGCACCAGCAAAGGCCATTCCGGCACTTCGAAGAGCACGAAGACCGCGGCGGACAAGCTGGCGGACGAGTATTCGAAGAAGCTGAAGGCCAACAAGGCCAAGATGGACGCGGCGGACAAGGAGTACAAGCTCTGGGAGGCGACGAGCGGGGACACCGCCACGGCGGAAGAACTGCTGGCCAAGAAGACCGAGAGCCTGACCACCGAGATCATGAACCAGACCGACAGGGTCGCCATTGCGAAAGAGCAGTACGACAAGATTGTGGCCGAGGCCAGCAGCACCGACACCCAGAAGAGCGACGCCTACGCTACCTTACTGGATGAGCAGACCACACTGGCAGACCTCCAGCATGAAAAGCAGGAGACCTTGTTCAAGGCCATCAAGGACCAGTACGACAGCGAAGCCGACACGGCCACCGATGAATACGAGCTGTGGAGCGCACTGTACGAAGACACGGCCAGCGTGGAGGAAAAATCCAACAAGAAGATTGCGAACATCGATCGGAAGCTGGCGGCACAGGCGAAGGTCGTGACTGCGGCGGAGGACGAGTACACCGCCCTGAAAGCGGAGTTCGGTGAGAAGAGCGCCAAGACACAGGAAGCTTACCGGCAGTGGCTGGAGGAGCAGACGGCCCAGCAGAATCTCATCAACGAGATGAACAGAGCCCAGCTGGACGCCTTTGACGACGCGCTGGCCGTACTGGAAAAGCACGAGAAGCTGGTGACCAACCGGCAGAACATGCTGGCTAAGATCTACGGCGACGGCGACCTCTCCCAGCGGGAGGAAGCCTACAAGGCGGCGGTCGAGAAATACGGCGAGAACAGCAAGGAGGCCCGGAAAGCGGCAACGCAGGGCACCATGACTGCCATCATCGGCGTGGGCACGGCGCTGGACAGCATGAGCTACAGCCTGAAAAAGGTGACCAACCGACAGGCAAACTACACAAAGGCCGTGGAAAAGTTCGGCAAAGACAGCGATGAAGCACTGGACGCCTATGCAGACTTGCAGAGCGAACAGTACAACTTCGTGGGATTTGCGGAGAACTTGGCCGACGCCTTCGAGATGGACGACAGCGGCAAGCGCATGATGATGCAGCTGGGCTACGCCATCTCCCGGAACTGGAAGCCCATTCAAAATGGATTCAAGACCGTGATGGCAAAGGTCCAGCGGAGCTTCCCACAGCTTGCCGACAAGATGGCGAAGGCCTTCGGCGTGGCGACCGGCGAAGGATTCACGAACGTCGTGACCGACATTTTCGGCGTCATCACGGCAGCAGTCAGCGGTGACTGGGGACAGGCACTGACCAGCGGCATTACGGCCATCCTCGACTTCGCGGGGAGCGACTTCGGGCAGAAGATCATCGCAAACCTCGCACCCCTGCTGATGGGTCTGCCGAAAGTGTTCGGTGAACTGGCGGCGGGCGGCAAGACCCTGACCATCATGGGAAAGGCGGTGACCGTAGCCGGAAAAGGCGTGGGTTCGCTGGGGCTGAGCCTCGGCGGGCTTATCGGCGAGGGCGGCGTACTGAGCAAGATCATCTCGACCGTCGTTCAGTTCGCGGCCAACCTTGGGCCGGAAGGGTGGATCATTGCCGCCATCGTGGCGGGCGTGGCCGTCTGCGCCGGACTTATCATCAAGAACTGGGACAAGGTGGTGGAGTTCTTCCAGAACTTCGGCAAATGGGTCTCGAACCTGTTCTCGAACATCTGGAACGGCATCAAGAAGGGCTTCGAAGGAATCGGGAACTTCCTGAGCAAGGCTTGGGAAGGAACCAAAAAATTCGTCTCCGGGGCCATCGACACCGGCAAGAACTTCGTGAAGGGCCTTGGCGAGGGCATCAAGAACGCGGCGACCGGCGTGGTAAAGGGAGTGAAGACTGTCTGCTCCAACGTGGCGAACGCAGTGAAGAACTTCTGGGGCATCCACTCGCCCTCGACCCTGATGGCCGAGATGGGCGGATACATCTGCGCGGGCTTTGCCAAGGGCATCACCGACAGCAGCGACGGTGTGAACCGCAGCATGGAAGACGTGATGAGCGGAGCCGAGGGCGTGGCCCTGATGGCTGCCAACAGTCTGCTGGGCGCGCTGAGCACCGACGACGCGGACGAACCCCTCATCCGGCCCGTGGTGGACCTGAGCGATGTTCAAAATGGAGCCGACTGGATCAACACAAACCTCGGCGAAGACCAAAGCTTTGCACTGAGTGCCGAGAGGAGCGCGGGACTTGCCGGAAGTGTGGCATGGAAAGCTGCTCAGAACCGCAGCGCCGCGCTGGAAGCGGACACCCCCGACCCGAACGTGATGTCCAACCGGGACATCGTGGAGAGCGTACAGGCGCTGGGCGAACACGTGGACGGCATCGCGGAAGCGGTGCGGAACATGAAGCTCAGCCTGAACGGACGACAGCTCGTGGGCGGGATCATCGACGAGGTGGATGTGCAGATGGGGAAGCGGGTGAGAAGATGAGCGCAGAACAATTCCTGACGGAAAATGGGAAGAAATTCTCGGACCTTATCTTCATCCAGCCCGAACGCACCAGCAACCTCATCGGCTTCTATGTGCCGGAGCAGACGATCTCGATGCGAGAGATGAACCTGATCCCGACGGAGCCAATCCACCCGCCTGTGTTCGAAGAAACCTACGCAGAGCTTTCCATTGCGACCTACAACGGCACGGTGGAACCGCCCCGGATGGGCGACCGGGTTTATAAGAACGCTACAGGCACATGGACGTTCCGCTATCAGTTGGACGGGTACGTACATTCCCCGTGGGACGGGTTCAACTCGCTCCACGGGCATGCCGTCCATCACAGCATCGGCGGCGGAATGGATGTGCCGAATGAAGAGAGCAAAGCATTATACCCCGGATGGCACGGGCACAACTGGACGATGGCAAATGACCTTGCCCGGCTGTACCGGTTCCTCCAAGGAAAGGATGAGCTCCAATGTAAGATCAATATCGACGGTGTAACGACCACACAGAACTATACCGGACGGTTCGTTGTGAAAAGCCTCAATGCCACGGCAAGCGGGGAGACAACGGTGACCATCGGATATGACATTGACCCACCGGAAGGCTGGGGCATGTAAGAAAGGAGGCGGTGCGAGATGACACCCATGAGCCACGACGCGCAAATCGGTGCCTACCACACCGCAAACGACCTGCACCTGATCCCGGCGACAAAGCTTCTGGTGGCTCCGCCCCAGCCGCGGTGCATCACCGTTGACGTACCCGGCCGGAGCGGTAGGTTCGACTTATATCGGACCGTGACAGGTACAAGGCGGTACGATAACCGGGAGGGAAGCTGGAACTTTTACATTGACACGGACGGCTGGCGGAGCAGTTGGGGCACACCGGGACTTTATACGGCCTACCACAAGATCGGCGCGCTGCTGGGAGCCCAGAACACCGGGCCGAACGCCGTGACGGTGCATCTGGATGATGACCCCGCATTCATCTACAAAGGGCGCGTCTGGATGGTGAATGACTACGCGGCGGCACAGAGCTACTCGAAGATCACCCTGAAATACAAGCTGTACCCCTACAAGGAGCTGGCGAAGCCCTTGGAAGAGGACTGGCTGTGGGACGAGCTGAACTTCGAGTGCGATCTGGCCCCGCAGCCATTCGGGCGGCTGGAACTGGCACCGGGAGAAGTGCGGCGGGTACAGCTTCCACCATGCGACCGTGACTACAGCGAAGTCCTTATCACACTGCTGGAAGGAAAAGCCCATGTGGACACCCGAATGTGCTTAGGGAAAGACTACGAGACAGATGCAACGAACCGGGAAGAGTGGAGTTACGATCTGCCATGGAACAATGTCAGTTCTGCGAACTATACATTGCTCAGCGTGTCGAACGACCCGTTTTACGACAATTACGAGATCCGGCTTCAAAATAAATCGACGACCGAAAAAGCCGTTTCGATCCAGTATCAACCAAAGTATTTGTGAGGTGAGAGGATGTTCAATCAGATCTTTGCAGGAGAATGCAAAGTCGTGAAAGACTCGGCCATGCACGACGCCTATACGGGCCGTGATATTTACGACGGCCTCCAGTGGGTGACGCATGAGCTGGTCTACCATTATGACGGAGACGGCAGAGACTATTTCGACGAGCATTATGTGGACAAGAATCTCAGCAAGCGCCCTTACGCCTATGACATCACCCTGACCGAGGAGAAAAATGAGATCGCGACACTGACTTTCACCGTCACAAAGGACAACCCGTACTATGGCAAGTTCGCCATCAAGCGGACCAAGATCGGCGTCACGGACGTCAATGATACACTGTTCTTCGGGTATGTAAGCGAGATCGCACTGAACTTCGACGGGAGCAAGACCATCATGGCGAAGTCCATCCTCGGACTGCTGGAAGAGAGCGAAGTGACCTTACGCCCCAAGAGCCATTACCTGACCGATATGACGGATGACATCATTGCAAACGGCGCGCCGATCCTTTACACGGCCATCAGCAACATTGAATCGCCGAGCGGAGATTCCGCCTTGGGCGTGCCGACCTTCAATTACGGCAAGGTTACCATGCTGCTTGGCAAGAAAGTCGATCTTTCAGACAGCGGCACCGTGATCGGAACACGCTGGAATATCATCCAGACCTACCTGACAGACGAATACGACGGATATCTTCAGCTGCGCTATGAGACCAACGGCGAAGCTGTTCTGTTCTTCGTCATCGATTATCTGCTGGAGCCGCCCAGCACGAACAATCAGGAAGTGCGGTATGGGCTGAACATGCTGAATCTGACCATGACGCAGACCCTGCCGACGAACCTTGTGAACTGCGTCCGAACCGACAAGCTCGTGAGCAGTTCGAAAGGCTGGTGGATCTTCAAGCAGGTGACCACGGATTTTGTTGGCGGAGCCGCGGAAGACAGCGCCTCGGTCCAGAAATTCGGCTATCACACCAAATGGCTCGTGACAGACGAGGGCAACACCGAGGCGGCGCTGAACAAGCTCTGCCAAGAGGAACTGAACAAGTATCCGCACGACGTGGAACCGGAACTGGACGTGGAGGCCATCGATCTGGCGGACGTGGGCGGATATCAGGTCGGGCGGCTGGAACTGCTGGGCAAGACCCATGTCATCTCGGAACCCCACGGCATTGACGGGTGGTATGTCTGCACGAAGGTAGTGAATACCATCGACCAGCCGGACCGGAAGGAATTCCATTTCGGTTTCACACCCAAGAAGCTGAGCGACCAGCAGAAGGCCACGGAAAAGAAGGCGAAGGAAGGAAAGCTGAGTCTGCGGGGCGTGCTGGCACATCTGAACGGGTGATAGGAGATTTTTCAAAATGGCATTTACTATGGAGCAGATCGCGTCCGGCATCCGGAATGCCTTATACGGGCGCGAAGTACGAGAATGGCTGGCACTGTTAGGCGAGACCTGCGTGAAATTGACCAAACAGGCCATCGACGCGGCGAGCGGAGCCAAGGCATCCGAAGAGGCAGCAAAGAAGAGCGAACAGAACGCGAAAGCCAGCAAAGAGGCGGCGGAAAAAAGCGCCGGAAAGTCCGCGGACTCGGCGGCTGCGGCAAAGGGCAGTGCAGAAGCTGCTGAAAAAAGTGCGCAGGCTGCGAAGGGCAGCGAGGAAAGTGCCAAGAGCTACTCCGAAAAGGCGAAAGACGCGATCAACGATGCCCGGAACGACTACAGCGGAGGCTACTACAAGACCTACAACCTGACGGCCCTGCAAACCGCATGGAAGCCGCTGGAAGAAGCGATCGGACCGTACCGGTATTACTGTGACATTGAAGTGGCAGAGCTGACGGATCGGTACACCCCCTTCTGCACTACGAGTCTGGAGACCCATGTGGAGGCAGTAACGGCGGGCATTGAGACCCGGAATGGCTGCGTGCGGCTGTTCTCTATCCTGATCCCGACAGGCGATGTACAGCTTTTGCTGACGCTCTACGGTGTAGGCACCCTGAACTACGAGCTGACCTTGCCCACCGGAAGCTGGGTGAAGGGGGAGAGCGCTTTTGGGGTCTACCCCTACTACTGTGATATCCCGGTAGAGAAATGCACCTCGGCCCTGATCCCCATGGGCCTGACGAGCCTTTCGGAGTTCGAGGAAGCGGAGAAAGCGGGCCTTGCCACCGTGATGGAGACGAAGACCGGCTGTCTGCGGTTCTTTGCGTACACCGCGCCGCAGAAAAACATCGATGTGAACGTTTCGCTCCTGAAGAAGGAGGAACCGGTGAACACTCCGGCCACGAGAACGGAACTGGGCCTTGTAATGATTGGCGACGGTCTGGACGTTTCCAGCGCGGGCAGCGTGGCCTCCAGAGTGGCATCGGACAAAGAATTTGATGCCATGATGAAGCAAATCTATGGCTCTTGATGAGGAGGAAGAATTATGGCAGAAACCGTATTGGCGTCGCTCAAGCAATTGCAGGAGATCGCTGCAAAGAACAAAGAGATCTCAGACAACCTTACCGGACGGCTGGAAACTATCGAGAAGGTTGGCCCGCAGGCAAACGTGCTGGAAGGTGTGAAGGTCAACGGCAAAGCGCTGGCCATCGTACAGAAGATGGTGGACATTCTTGTGACCACCGGGGCGGCAGACGGCACCATACAAGTGAACGGGGTGGATGTCTCGGTCAAAGGACTGGCCCAGATGGCCTACAAGGCGCAGGTCTCGCAGGGCGACCTCGATCAGGCCCTGATCGCCATCCTGAACGAAAAGGCCGTGAAATCAACGACCCTGAGCGGCTACGGCATCGGGGACGCCTACACCAAGGAAGAGGTCAACGCGAAGATCAGCGCGGTGTATAAACCCGCTGGTTCCCTGATCTTTGCAAACCTCCCGGCACTGGGCGAAAGCATCCTCGGCAATGTCTACAATGTGACGGACGCTTTCACGACCAACACGAGCTTCGTGGAGGGCGCAGGCAGCAACTACCCGAAGGACACCAATGTTGTCTGCATCAAAATGGAGAACACCTACAAGTGGGACGTGCTGGCGGGCTTTGTGGATATTTCCGGCAAGGTGGACAAGGAGACCGGCAAAGGCCTGAGCACCCACGATTTCACGAATACTTACAAGACCAAGCTGGACGGCATCGCCGAGGGCGCGAACAAATATGTTCATCCCACCTACACTGTGCGGGCCAGCGGACTGTACAAGATCACCGTGGATGCCAGCGGCCATGTGAGCGACGCGGTGGCGGTCACGAAGGCGGACATCACCGCGCTGGGCATCCCGGCGCAGGATACCACCTACCCGCTGGCGTCTTCCACGCAGGACGGCCGGATGAGCAAGGCAGACAAGGCCAAGCTGGACAGCATCGACCTTGCCAACGTGCGGATGGCCACCGACGAAGAGGTGGCGGCCCTCATCAAGGAAGTCTACGGCGGCTGAGCAGAAGGGAGATTTCAAAATGGCTGACACGAAAAAGCCGGTGCCCTCGCTTGCGCAGCTCAAACAGCTGCACGCTAAGTGCATGGTGAAGATCTCGGAACTGTCAGATTCCGTCAGCAAGACTGTCACGGAGCTGTCGGGAAAGAAAGCCGACAAGGTGGCCGTGCAGAGCCTGACGATTCCGGCAAGTGGGTGGATGTCAGACAGTTCGACGTTTCCGAAGTATGTGGACATCGACATTTCCGGACTGACGGCAAATGATGTGGTCTGTGTCATTGTTCCGCCCAGCGCAGCGGCCAAGGCGGCGGGTATCTGCACGGTCAGCGAGTCGCTCGCAGGAAAATTGCGCATCCGCGCACAATATGTGCCCACCACTGCTATTACGGCAACGTATTACATCGTACGATAGGAGGAAGGAACGATGGCATTAGGCCCCATGGTCGTCGGCTCCGGCATGGACCCGGCGAGTTACTACACAAAAGAAGAAGCAGACAAGAAATTCCTGACGAAGGCCCCAGACCCGACGAAGCAACAGGTCATCAACGCGCTCGGTTACACTCCGCCCAAACAGGACACGACCTACGGCAACGCAACGACCAGCAAGGCGGGGCTGATGAGCACCACAGACAAAGCCAATCTGGATGCGCAGGTCAGCAAGTACATCCTCCAGACCAGCGACCCCGGCGCGGGAAGCACTCTCGCCACCGGGAAAATTCTGATCGTGTACGAGTGAGGGGGCTGCTATGGCAAAGAAACTATATGTCGAAGTCGGCGGCAAGACCCGGAAAGCAAAGAAAGGCTACGTCAGTGTCAATGGCAAGGCGCGGAAGATCAAAAAAGCCTACGTCGGCGTAAACGGCAAAGCAAGAGCCTTCTGGAGCGGCGGCGAACTGAGGTACTACGGAAGGGGAACGGCGCTGAGTGAGGCAAGAAGCGAGCTTACCGCCACTGCAATCGGAGGTTATGCGCTTTTTGCAGGAGGGAATAATGGCAATTACAGTAATGTTGTAGACGCATACAATCGAAGCCTTACGCGAACAAACCCCGTGGGTCTTGAACAGTATGGAGTGCACATAGCCACATCCGTAGGACAGTACGCAATCATCGCTACAAATGATCTCAGCACTTCATTTATTGATGATGTCGCGGATAGTTATGTCATTTATAATAACTCCCTGACAAAAATAAGTAACAACATTGGCACGACTGTAAAAGCCCGTACTGGCAAAGGAGTTGCCAACGTTGGCAACTATGCGCTCTTTGCCGGAGGAAGCTTGATTCCGCGGTTTGGTGCAAAAAAGCCAATTAGTACAATAAACACAATCAATAGTTCCTTAACTCTGGGCAGCATTACACTATCCAAGGCAAAGCGTGCTGTTTGTGGCGGCAAAGTGGGCAACTATGCGCTCTTTGCCGGAGGTGTTGAGGGAAGTCTATTAAACCCTAGTTATTGTGCCGATGTTGATGCGTATAACACCTCTTTGACGCGGATATCCGTTACAGCAATAGATAGTGGTATTGATTCAGTGCGGTGCAGCGCATCTATCGGATCGTCGTATGTGCTATTTCGGGTTGGTATCGCTGCTCTTCCGCCATTTACGATCAACGCTTATGACGCGTCCCTTACAAAGAGAAGCGTTACAGTTCCTAACCGAGACTCATATGAAATGGCCGCCGCCTCGTCGGAAAATTACGCTATCTTTGCTGACAGGTATTATGTAGTAGCCTACAACGACTCGCTGACATGCAGTATGATGACGCCACTAAGCGATGAAAGAGTCGAGGGGGCCGCTGCTACTGTTGGAAACTATGTACTCTTTGCAGGGGGACTCAATTCAGGCAAAAAAGATATTGTAGACGTCTACACCATTGACTGACACAGGAGGAAAAATCAAAATGGCACGTTACAAAATTTACGACAACAAATCTGACGTCATCACCCCGGTGGGTGAGACCCTGACCGCAGAGCAGTGGCTCGACCGCTACCCTTGGGCCCGCATGACCAAGATGATCGTGGGCGGCGGCGTCATCAACGGCAGCGTCGCCCTTGTCTTTGACGATTATGTGGACATGATGCGGAAGGCGGGCTGCGATTTCAGCAATTGCACCACCGACGAAGAATATCTGGCCGTCATCGAGGACTTCGAGGACAACCCGCCCGTCTCCAACACCGTGGACGACCAGACCCGCATCGCGGACGCACTGGAAGACCTCGTGGTGATGAATATGCCGGATGAAAATTAAGGGAGGAAACTGATATGAACATTGAAACACTGAAAGAACGCTGGATACAGGGCCGTATCTCGGAGGCCATGCTGAAAATTTACGTGCGCAAGGGCATCATCACTGAGGAGAAGCGGAACGAGATCATGCAGTGTAAGAAAGAAAAGTAAGGAGGCAGACCATGCCTGAAATCATGGACGTTTCCCGTTGGCAGGGAAACATCGACTGGAAGAAAGTCAAGGCCAGCGGTAAAATCGACGGCGTGATGCTGCGGACAGTTTCGACCAGCACAGCATACGGCGGCATCTACATCGATCCGACCTTCGAGAAAAACTACTGGGGCTGCGTGGAAGCCGGGCTGCCGGTAGGGGCGTACTATTACACGAAGGGAACCACCATCGACTATGCTACAAAAGAGCTGGCGAAGCTGAAAGTCGCGCTGGAAGGGAAGACATTCACTCTGCCCATCGCGGTGGACGTAGAAGACCCCTTCCTGAAAGCGCTGAGTCCCGAAAGCCTTGCCCAGCTCATCAAAATGGAGGCAAAGCAGATCGAAAAGTGGGGGCTGTACGCTATGGTGTACACCTACACGAACTTCGCCGACACCGCCCTTGCAATGCACGAGCTGACCGACTTTGACCTGTGGATCGCCGACTACCGCTCGAAGCGGCCCTCCCGCAAGCACGGCATGTGGCAGTACACAAACAAGGGCAAGATTCCCGGTGTGAGCGGCCCTGTGGACCTGAGCCATGCCTACAAGGACTACCCGGCCATCATCCAGCGGGCGGGTCTGAGCCGGATGAAGGAGGTGTGACCCCGATGTGGCATATTCTCGTAGAATACTGGGCCCAATGGGTCTGCACCCTGATCGGCGCAGGCATTCTCGCGGCGCTGCCGAAGATCAAGGCCCTCTGGAACGCGGTATTGGCACTGCTGCACGACCGCATCTACAGCGAATGTTACCGATTCATCGAATTGGGATACGTCACACAGGACGGACTGCGGAATCTTGGCTACCTGTACAAGACCTATCATGTGATGGGCGGAAACGGCACCGGAACAGAATTGTACAACCGCGCCAAGGCGTTACCCATCCACAACGCATAACGGAGGATTTCAAAATGGACAAGAAAGTATCGACGGCGACCATCGTGCGGACCATCTGTCTGGCGCTGGCGCTTATCAATCAGCTGCTCAGCGCGGGAGGCCACAGCGTGATCCCCATCGACAACGAAACGGTCAATCAGCTCGTGACGACGATCATCACGGTGGTTGTGGCCCTTGTGAACTGGTGGGAGAACAACTCGTTCACGCCGGAAGCCATCCGAGCGGACGAGTTGCTTGACCAGATGCAGGGGAAGAGCAGCAAGTAAAATTTCAAAATGGAAAAACACCCTGTCAGACTGATATTTCCGATGGATATTTTCGGAAAGAAACGCAGTTTTGACAGGGTGTTTTCTTTTTTAAGCGAGTGTGGTATAATTTAGGGCGTTCGGGCAGAAATGCAACAAGAGTGCATGACTGGATGCCGGATGAATGGGACTTGATAAATGAATAGGGGCAACATCCTACGTTGCAGAAAAATTTAGGGAACGCAACCGAGCAGCAGATGGACTTGACGAGACAAAAAACGGACTGATATTGAGCGTGCAAAACGAACGTATTTTTGCGATGATACGATGAGTTTTTAATGGAAGAGTGTCTCGCCAATACGATCAGCATCTGATCGTTTCATAGGCTTCTGAAGGAGCTGTCCTTTTTAAGAGGATGGCTCCTTTTTTATAGGACTCCATGCGAAGAAAGGAAAAACGATGAACATTACGGTTTATCTTGGGGCAAACGAGGGAACGGACCCGGCACTGAAAACGGCGGTGCAGGAACTGGGCAAATGGATCGGGGAGAGTGGAAACGCGCTGATCTATGGCGGCTCCCACTGCGGCCTGATGGGGGTGCTGGCCGACAGTGTCCTCGCAGCGGGCGGCGAGGTGACCGGCGTGGAGCCGGAGTTCTTCGTGAAGGGGGAGCTGCAGCACGACGGCCTGACCGATTTGATCGTCACGAAGGACATGACGGAGCGCAAGACGAAGATGATCGAGCTGGGGGATGCTTTCATTGCGTTCCCCGGCGGCACCGGGACACTGGAAGAGATCGCGGAGGTGATGTCCAAGGTGTCGCTCAAGCACTTAAAAGCCCCCTGCATCCTGTACGATCTGGACGGCTACTATACCGGGCTGCGGATGCTGCTGGATCATATGATCGAGCTGGGCCTGTCCTCTAAGGAACGGCAGGAGGGTATCTGTTTTGCAAAAAATCTGCCGGAGATCCAGAAGATCCTGCAAAGCAGTTTGTAAAATCCTACGTTCAGAAAAGAACGGCACAACGATTAAAGCTTTAAAAATAAAACAAAGAGTAAATCGAGAGGAAGCTGAAACCGGATTGGATTTAGAAAGCTCAACAATCTGCGAAAACGGCAAAAATACAATTTGTATACAGCGGAAATGCGTCAAACATCGCGATGCGGCGGTTTAAAAAATCCCTCGAAGGAAGGATCGTGGTGTGGTATAATAAAGAGGATAAAGGAGAGTGGACCATTTGGAACTGGAGCAAGCAAAAAAGCGCGTGGAAGAGCTGCGCACCGTGATCGAAAAGAACAACCGATTATACTACGATCAGGACGCCCCTGAACTGGAGGATTTTGAATACGATGCCCTGACGCGG
>ENA-ORTB01002142-ORTB01002142.1-human-gut-metagenome-genome-assembly--contig:-NODE-2142-length-19112-cov-3.156793_pt1 | contig 19112 bp, 24 predicted proteins | sample MGYA00241905_ERZ509174 | MGnify/ENA primary metagenome ERZ509174 (study PRJEB26280, sample SAMEA2338851) | human gut metagenome | biome: human gut; feature: human-associated habitat; material: faeces... | reverse complement strand
TCGCCACTTTCCCCGCTACCGTAGGTTTTTTCGCTTTTTCTCCATCAGGGAAAAAGCGAAAAAGGGGAAAGCAAGGGATTACATCAAAGGCAAAAATTAAAAATACAAACGATACGCTACAATCCGTTATGAAACAGGCGAAGCCTGCCCGAAGGGGAAAACAAGGGGCGGCGCAGCGAAGCGTTTAAGAGAGGAAATGTTCGGAGAAAATGCGGACATAAAAAAAATGCGAAAAAAAATTATAAAAATACGTATTGTCAAGTAAATTTTGACAAAAAAAGGAAAAGACTTAAAAAAATTTTTAAAAATATGCTAAAATAGAGCGGGATAGGTAGAAAAACCTATCCCGCTACTCGTTTTCCGCCGAAAAAATCTTAAATAAACAAAAACAATCGAAACGCCGAAAAGCCGTCCGAAAGGGCGGCTTATTTTTCTGTTTCGAGGCAATATCCTTTAAGCGATTTTCGCTAACTCTTCTTCAAAACGTTCGGCTGAATTTCCGAAAGCGAATATTTCCCGCGGGTAATGATTGACCCAATCTTCGCAACGCTTTACTTGCTTATCCGTTACTTTTGCGAAATCTGTACCTTTCGGAAATATCTTCCGTATATCTCGGTTAAGTCGTTCGTTTGTTCCGCGTTCGCACGAAGTATACGGGTGGCAATAATACAACATTGTTCGAGTACCGCCGAATATAGATTCTTCCATACCCGAACAATCGGAAAATTCAACGCCGTTATCCACCGTAATACTTCTAAAAATTTTTGAAAAACGTTTGCCATAGTTTTTCTCTAACGTATTCAACGCGTGAACAACGCTTTTCGTTGTTTTGTCGGGAATACGAATAATAATTTCTTTTCTTGTTTTCCGTTCGGAAAGCACCAACAACGTGGGCAAGGAACACCCCACAACGCAGTCCATTTCCCAATGCCCGAAAATTTTTCTTTGAAGAATACAAATCGGTCGTTTTTCAATAGAAGTACCGCGCGGGGCGCGTTGAATGGTTGTTTTTCTGTAATGTTTTTTCTTCTTGAAATAAGGCAAATGTTTCATACGCAAATGCAAAAAGAACCCGCGCGAAATGTATCGGTACAACGTGCTTTTGCTGACGTTCGTTTGAAATTTTCCTGATTTTTTCATTTCGCCGATAAGAACGCAAGGCGAAATTTTATCTTTTATAACGCGTTTTTCAACGTATTCGGCGAAAGTGAAATCTTTCCCGAGTTTAATAGGAGCGCCTTTTTTCGTCATTTCAAGTTTTGCCCGTTCTTCCGCCAAATCAGCGCTATACGATATAAATTCGTCATAACCGCAACAGCCGTAACAGTCGTATTTTTTTCTACGTTTTGTACATTTTCCGCGCTCTAATTCACGGTACACGGTAGATAGTGACATACCTATTTTCTGCGCGATTTTTTTCTTCGACAATTTCGCGTTGAAACAATCTTCGAGCATAAGTCTTTGTGTTCTTGTAATATATTTCGAGCCTTTTTTCATAAAACGGGTAACCCCCTTAAATCGTGTAAGCCACGTTATTTTGCTATATTGCTTAAATTGAGCTTTTCGGAAATCGCCGCAAGCGCGGCGATTTCGCGCTAAACCGCTTGCAATCTTGCCGCGAGAAAAGCAGGTTTTTCTTTATACGGCTTGAATCAGAAAAGGGGTCTTGCCCCTTAGGTTTCACTTGTCTCCTAAGGGCGTTCGGCTGTTCCCCTTCCTGTGCCTGCCTCTGTATCACTTTACTACGGCGCACTCACCTTGTCAAATCCGCGTACCGCGCTTTTCTGCCGAAAAGAATAGATTTGTTACAAGGTGGGAACCCGCGTGCCGCGCTTTTCTACGAAAAGTAAAGGTTCCCGCCCGTGCGGCGTAGTCTTGTGATTTTGAGGCGATCGGAAGTGGAACAAAACCACCGAACAACGGAGCCAAGCGGAACCAAACCCCGCGAGGCTCCCGAAAATGGAACGAGTTCCGTTCTCGGTTCGTCGGGTAAGCGGTAAAAGGTCAACGCGGCGCAAGCCGTGAATATAAAAAAGGCAGGTAAAAGGAATATGGAAGAAATGGGCTTGAATGATAAAACCGTCCAACGGCTTCGCGAGTATCTACTCGCCGAAGGCTGGACGGCTGAAAAAATTCTTGATTTGTTCGACTATCTAACGAAATAGCCGAACGGGTAACTTAAAGCAAAGCCGAACGGGGTAGAAATGTTTTCCCAACGTTCCCCCGAACGGCTCCCACGGTGCGGGGCGAATACCTGCCCGCCCTGCATCTGACTTTCTTCAATTATAGCATAGCGGAAAATAAAACGCAAGCGAAAACAGGGCGCAGAGCCGAAAAAAATTTTTTAATGAGGTATACTCGAATGAAATACGAATTTTTCAAGAACGTAACAAGCAAAGAAGAACTTTACAGCCAATACAAAAAATTAGCAATGGAACACCACCCCGACCACGGCGGGCGCGTGGAAGATATGCAAAAAATCAATGCCGAGTACAACGATTTAAAGGCGCGGGTATGGAATACGCACAAAAGCGCAACGGGCGAAACGTACACGAGCGAAACCGCGACCGCCGACGCGCCCGACCGTTTCCGCGATATAATCAATGCCGTTATGGGCTTTAATATAGATTTAGAGCTTTGCGGGTGCTGGTTGTGGGCGTTCAACGCGTATGAGTGCAAAGACGAGTTGAAAAACCTCGGTTTCTTCTACTGCTCGAAAAAGCGGGCGTGGGCGTGGACGGACGAAGAGCCGAAGAAGAACAAACACAAATTGACAATGGACGAAATCCGCGACCAATACGGAAGCGAGAAAATCAGAGAACGCAAGGACGAAACGAGAAGAATAACGGGGGCGGCGTAAGCCGTTCCCGACGGAGAAAACAAGGAGCAAAAGAAAAATGGAAGTAGTAACGAAATGCGTAGTTATCGAAAACGAAAAATTTGTGCTGATTAAAGACAAAAAAGCGGGTTTGCCCGAGTACTACAAAAACGGCGAATATTACGGAACAATCCCCTATGCGGAACTTGACGAACACGGAAAACTGAAACGGCAGTTAAACGGTTTTGAAATAGGAATCGAAAGCAGCGCCGGCGAAGCGCTTCGCTATCGTATGCTGCAAATCAGATTGAAAAAATTTGACGAAGAAAATCCGGGGGCAAGCGAAGAAATGCGGATAAAAAAGATTATCGAATTAAGGAACGCCATACAGTAAGCAATCAATCAGAGCGCCGACCGCGGGCGGCAAAAGTCCCGCGGAAAGGAAACGAAAATGTTATCAATCGAATTTTTAAAAACGAAACAGAACGAAGCAACCGAACTTGACAAACGCGCAATCGACAATTTGCGCCCGTATCTTGCAAATAGAGCGAAGCGCGGCGATTTGAATGCCGATACGCTCGAAATCCTTGACGAAAGCAATTATATTATCGTAGAAACCGAGGGATTTGAAAATATCGCGTATCTGGATAGCGGGAGCAAAACGATTTGCGAAGTCGTTCAGCCGATAAATCGCGAAAAGGGCACGTTATACCCGATACAGGAAATCGAATTGAAAGCGCAGTATAAACGCTATTGAATCAGAGTGCCGACCGTCGGCGGCATATCCGACGGAAAGGAAACGAGAAAATGAAGAAATACGTATTAGAAGTAACTTTACAAAACGGCAAAAAGAAGTACGGCACATTGTACGACACAAAAGAAGAAGCGGAACGAGATCGGCGCGGGTGGCTGAAAATTTGCGGCGGCAAAGCTCCGTTTAAAATGGAAGTACTCGAACTTGAAAAGGACGGAACGAAATGAGCAATCTTGACGAATTTTTCAGCCGATACGGAAGCCCCGCGAAAGAAGCGAACGAGCGCGTAGATATTTACCACACGCGCGCGGACTGTATCGACAATATGCGCCGAATAACGGCAGAAGATCAACGCGCCGTGCGGGAAATCGCCGAAATGCAGAAATATATCGAAGTGCTGAAAGCGTACCGAAAAACATTGTACGAACGTGCGCAAGCACTTTGCACGGCGGCATATCACCTGCAATTAAAAGTGAAACGCACGATAGATTCATACCACAATAAAAAATGGTATACCGTGAGCGTATCGAAGATATACGAAGAAAGCGGAATTTCGCCCGAAATCACGTTGGAAGAAACCTATTCGGGCAAAGAACGCGCCGCCGCGCTGAAACGCTTCGAGCAACTAAAAAAGCAATATCCGAGTATCGAGCATATCAAGGAAATCGACAAATATCAATGGGAGAGGTGAAACAAATGAAAGAAATTTTAATGTCAATCAGAGCGAAGCATAATCACAATATCGAAGCGGGCTTAAAAACGGCGGAATTACGGTTAAAGCCGCCGAAATGCGAATTACCGTTCAAAGTTCTGACTTATGAATGCGGCGCAAACGGACGGCACAAAGTAGTAAACGAATGGATATGCGACAAAATTACCGAATGGCGTATTTGTATGGGCATACCCGCTCATTTGCCGAAAGCGGCTTGCGTTTCCGCAGAAGAAATACGGGAATACAGCGGCAAGGACTGTAAAGACATTTCCGAAATGCACATAACAAATTTAAAAGTCTACGATAAGCCAAAAGAGTTGAGTGAGTTCTGTATACCTTGCAAAGTCAGTTGCGAAAATTGTAAAAACCCGCTTTATTTTGAATGTTGGTGCGAAGAAAAAGGGAAAAAGGTTGTAACCCGCCCGCCGCGTTCGTGGTGCTACGCAGAAACCGAAAGAGATTAAAACGAGGTGAATTATGCAAAAATACATTTTCAGACATTACAACGAAGAATATAAAGTTACTTTAAAAGCGAATACATACAAAAGCAATAAACGCCTTGCCGCGCAAATGATAGACGAAGACGGTATTCCCGTGGCAAGAATTACGGTAAATATAGCGGCGAAATTAAGTAAAAACGAGCCGAATATAAATTTTGTAGATACGAACAATCTGCCGAACATCGAGCAATTTCTCGCAGAAAATAAAATCGCGAAACCTACGGGAAATTATGCCGCGAGCGGGTATTGCGTTTATCCCGAATACGAGTTCGATTTGACGAAATTCGAGTGAGGTGAAATGTAATGTTTTACGTATTGAAAGGCTACGGCTTCCGTTGCGACGATTGCAATTATCAAACGGAATTTATTTCCGTAGCGAGCGCACGGGAACACGGTTGGGCGGTGGCAAAAAACTATCGGAATTGCTACTGCCCGAAATGTGCCCCGAAACATAGAGACACGGGGCGGAATGGTGTACAACGTTAAAAACCATTTGCAAATGGTGTACTTCGAAATGCACCATTAAAGGAGAAAAACCATTGACGAAACTTGATTTTTGTTTATACCATTGTCCGCATGCGGAAAAATCCTGCGAAAATCACCCTTGCGAAGAATACCGCCGAAAATTTTCAAAGAAGTACAAACCGCACAAACCAAAGTACAAAGTAAAAGACGGAGCGTAACGCTCCGCCTTTTTCTATGCCTTTGCTTTTTCCATTTTTTCTGCATTCGTGATTTTGCTGATTTCCGCTTGAAAGTGGCTGTTCTGCAATTTCAATTCGTCGTTAGTGGCGATAATGGTGCGATACGTTTTTATATCGTCAATGCCGATCGTATTCACTTCGGCGCGATCGGTGAAAATCGCCGAAAGGCAGTCGGTGGCATATCTTCCCGACCAAATTTTTTTAAACTGCCGATAATATTTCTTCCTATCGGCTAAGCCGTCCATTCTTCCGCTTTCTACTTCGAGAAGCATTGTTTGCCGCCCGAACGTGTTATACGTTCTTTGATTCAAATGAAACATTTTCGCGTACACGCTTTTCAAAAGATACGGCAAAAGCGTATAATCGCCGCGGGTGTATCGGTGATTTAGATACGCGCCGTCAAACTTCGATTTCGCCCACAAAAACAACAATTCAAAGAAATAGAACGGCGCGAAGAACGGCAAAGTCAGCGCGGGATCGCTTTTCTCTTTGATAAAAACCACTTCGCCGAGTTCGCGCGCGTCCGCGCCAAGGCTTTCGGGGCGTTGAAGATCGGCAAAGATTTTCACGAATACCCGATTTGCCACAACGCACGCGTGGCGGCTCATTTTCAAAAGCACGTTGAAAAGGTCGTTTTTCTGATTGCATTTTTTATCGTCGCGTTTGATTTCGGCGAGTTCGGGCGTATTCTTGCGTTCCTTGTCGATTTCCGAAATCACGTACACGCCGAAGCCGAAAGCCGTTGCGTTCGGGTTGTGTTCGAGCATTGTTTTGCCGAGCCGAAGCATATCGAAGTCGAGAATGTGCGCGTGCCGCGAAAAACTGTCCAACAGCCGACTGTCGCGCTTGAAAAAATCCGCGTTCCATATCGGGAAATTTCCCACATCGGAGATAAGCATATCGGTACGGATAGAATAATTCGAGAGAATCAGAGTGGATTTTACGGTATAAATGAGGTACGCGCAGGCGTAGTCTTTGAGAACGTTCCAGATATAGGTGAGTTGTAAACCGTCATCGTATTCCAAGCCGTAACGGCGGAAATCATAGCCGAAAATGTTTTCGTCCGTCGGCTCTTTATACCACGCGAGAAACTTTTCGCGCATAAACTTTACGCAGGACGGCACGGAAAACACCGTATGATTTTCAAACGCGGCTTTGAGTTCGTCCTCTAACTTAATCCAAGGGAAACACGGGAATTTCATATCGCATTCAAGGATAATTTCAAGCGCGTCGTCGCGTTGCTGAACTTCCGCCGATAACGCCATATCCGTGATAAACGCCGTTTTTCCCGCGCCCATAGAGCCGTATGCCACCGTTACAACGCCGCGTTCGTTGATAAATCCGCGGTTGCGGTTTTCGCCATGGTATAATTCCGAATATCCGATATTGATTGCAATTTTATTCAGCAGCCATATGCCGAAAATCACGAGCAGCCACGGCGGCGTGAAATCTATCACCGCCCATAAATCGAAAAACAGTTTATATAATTGCCGATACAGATTGACGAAATCGAACGATACCACAAAATAGAAATAGTATGCGATAAACTCGCATACAATCGTGAACGCGTTGAAGTAAAACAGCCAAAGGCAAAGCCATATTTTATAGTATACCGAATGAGTTTTCAAAAAATCGACAAACGACAGACACCACGATTTTACGGGGATATACGTTTTGCTTACGCATTTTTTAAAGATTTTGAGTGGCTTACTTTCCTTGCCGTGGTCGGTGTTTATCGTACCGCTTGCACGGCGAAGCAGAATAACGATTACTATTATCACAGGGAAGCCGAACAAAAGCACACACAAAAAATAACGTAAGCCCTTGGCGAGCGCGCTGAAATACGCAAATACATTTTCTTTTTTAATGAACGTTTGCCAATACAACACCCATTTCGCTTTAAATTCGGCGAACGTGGCTGGGAGCGGAAAATTCGGCGTGTTTTCCTGCGTTCCCGAAGCGAAAAACGGTACTTTCGGGTAGTTGTTTACGGTGGCGGGAAAATCTGCGCCGCCGCCGAACAATTTCGCGAAGTAGTAGCCAATCGATACGCCCATATCCCGCACGCCTTCTATCAGTCTGCCGAGCGCATACGGAAATCGAAAGTAGAACGCGGCTACGCCCATTGTGAGCGCAACCGCTATGTAGTGCATATAATTGATTTGTTTGATTTTTCGGAATAACTGTTTCATACGTGGCAACCTGTAAAAATAAAATAGCCTGTAACGGCGATAATGAGAAGAACTACCAAGATTCGCAATATGCGTTTAAAGATTTTCATTGTGTTTTTCTGTTTGTTTGTTGATTTTAATTGACTTTCGTCTGTTGATAGAGTATAATAAAAATATAGAAAAGGTTCTGTTGTTCGCCGAAAGGCTTGAACTGTGCGAAAAACGATTTATCGGTGCGCGACCTTTTCTTTTTTTATGCTCATTTTTTACTTTTATCGTACGTTTCAATTATGATACGTACGGTATTTTTATCTTCACCTTGAAAACGCCAACCTTTCAAACGGACATTTTCAACGCCTTTATCGACTTTATCTGGTTTCGGACGTAAATAAGCCTTTTCTTTGTTGTTTGGTTCAGGGTTATGATCTAATGGAATATTATTCACACCATCTGTTTTTGGCGAAGAAGTAAGTCCTATAATCTTATAATTTTGACCTTTTTCATCGTAAACATATTGCGGATGACCCGTCAGTTTCGCATTTCTAAATTTACGAAAATGTGGTTGAAATCTTTTCTTGTTTTCGCCGTTTATCGGCGTTTTTTTCTTTTTCATTGTAAATACCTCGTAAACACATAGCGTTGACATACCGCCCTTATTTTGCTATAATAAGCGTATCAAAGGTGGTAACTTTGAAATAAAAATAAGGGGGTATGCCGCTATGAGTTTGCTTTTTGCAGGGTTTAAATTTCTCGTAAGAAGTTGTAACGATTCGCTATTGCACCGCGACTTAGATAACGCGCACGCAAAATCGTACAAACAAACGGGGAAAGAAATCAATCACGCCCGCAAAAAAGGAAAATATATAAACGGGAAAGAAGTTTACCACAACAATCTTAAAACGAATATCCGTTCTGCAAACGAGAAATATTCAAACCGCGATAAATTCATTTCCGATTTATAATCTTTTTATCGTGCCGAACGGGGTGAAACTTCGCCCCGAACGGCACGTTTTCTTATTCCCGTTTATGGAATATCGCTTTGAAGATTGCCGCAATCAGTCTGAACGGAAGAACCGCGATTTTAATAATCAGACTTATAAGCGACGGGAGCAGGGGCATAAAAATCATAAGCAACAGAATCAGAAGCAATCCGCCGAGAACGATTTGCAATAGCTTCTTCCAGTCGAAATCTTCGGCTTCGATACTCGGAGTATATCCGCTGATATGGTCAACGGGAGAATTTACAACGGGAATCACGGTATACACGCCTTTATTGTTGAACGTAAATTCGATGATATCGAAATCAAAAAATTGCGTGCCTTGCCGAACTTCGCCTACAACGGGATTGTGTTCGCCTATGCTGTCATACGGGTAGTGTTTGTTGTTGGTAATATCAAAAACGCTTAAATCTTCTGCCCAGTAATCGGTAACCGCGTAGCGGAATAAAAACACTTCGCTGTCGTCTTTTACGCTGTTATAATACTTGCGGAAATTGCTTACGTCGTCGGGATTGATTTTTAAATGCGTTGCAAGGTCGCTCACCGCCATATCGTCCGCGGTAATCATCTGAATCGGGGGAACGTCCAGATATGTATCGTCGGTCGTTATTTTCCCGAATCCGTAATCCCAAAGTTTATTCCACCAGCTATGCGTATCGTCATAAGAACGGATATTCCAGTAATCGTCGGGGTTGCCTATATCAAACTCACGCAGGTTATAACCGCGGGTTCTGCCTTCGTCTACGCTATCCAAAAACAAGTCCGCGCTGTAATCTTTTGCGTTGAAATTCAAATGCCCGTTCAGATACGTTTTATTATACGTATCGAATTTTTCTTGTAACGTTTCGGGCGATAGCGTATAATCGTCAACGCCGATTCCGCCCGTATAAAATAACAAAGGCAAAAGCGTGTCGATATATTCGGAAAAAGTAGATACTGTACCGGTAACGCCTAAATCGTCGTTCCAAGAATATTGATAGGTGAAAGTACCGCCCGTGGGGCTGGAAATATGGCGAGGGTCAGAATTGTGTAATATCAATCCGCGGTTACTATCGTAATCTTCGCCTATTTTAACGCCGCTGTATGCCGCTAATCTGTCGTAAATATCCTTGTTATCGATGATAATTGCGGGAACGGTTTTATACTCCCACCATTCGGCTTTAATTTTCTGCAACGTATATCCGTACTTATTCAGCACGGTTTTATCAATCGCGAAAAAAACCGAATTTATCTGATTTTGATGATGAGCGCCGACGGAAGAAGAATCGCTGCGCCAGTAAGTCCGCTTGTCTATGCCGTCGTCCTTGCCCGATAAATCAAGCCGCACGGTTTCAAGGTTTCGCACCGAACAAATCAGATTGCTTTCCGCTTCGACGTCGGCTCCGTAACCTTTGGCATATCCCGTAAACGTATATGTTCCGCCCACGGTATATTCCGTGGCGTTGCTTTCGCCTTTTGTGAGCAATTCAACGCCCGAAATATCGTAACGGCGTTCGTTACTGTTTACACGTTCGGCAATCGTCTTTCCGTCCGCGCTTTTATGGTCGATTACCTTGAACTTATAAAACAGGTGATAATAGTTTTTCTCGGTGGATACGGAACAGAATTGCAAATCGAATTTTTCGTATGCCGCAGGAATCGTATCGCCGTTTTTATCCGTGCCGTAGGAAACCGCCATTTGCACTTTGTTTGCGTGGCTGTCCGTAACAATATCTAAACTTTGCGGATTGTAAAAGTAGAGATACAGCCCGTAATTATCGCGCATATTTACCCGAAACGAATAGCAATATTCGACAACGTTCATTATTTCGGGGTGCTTTATCTTTCCCGTGCCGTCAAAAGGATAATTGACGATATTGAACCCGTCCGAACTTTGCAAGTCGTCCAGAACGTTCGTTTTTTCAAAACTTGTTTGCGTTTCTGACGCAAATACGGGAAGAGCGGACAAATTCAATTGTCCGCCGATCGCCGATACTACGCATAAAACTATTGCGGCACAAAATCGCAAAATTTTATTGATTGCTTTTTTCATCAGAAAATAACCTCGCTCGGATTCAGTTCGATTCCCGTTACAAAACCGTACAGCAAGAGCGGCACCGTCAGCGTTTGTTTCCCGTCGGGGGATGTTACTTTTATCGCGATATACGGATATTCAAGTAAATTCCCGTCTGCTTCGGCGTGAATTTCTTTTTCACCGTATACGGCTTGCAATATTTCCGAAACGGATTTATAAGAACAAAGAATCGTAAATTCGCCGTTTTCGGAAACGGTAATGCCTTTACCGTTGTAATTTTCGACGAAAGCGCCCGTCAAGTCTTTTTCTTTCGTAAACGCGGCGGGGCGGGAATCGTCGCCGACGGTGAAGTCGAAGTCGTGAGATTTGTCCGCGTTCGGCACGATTTTCACCGTGCAATCGGTTACGGAATACGCGCCCCAGTCTTCCGAATTTTCGATTTTAAACGTTGCCGTCGCTTTATACGGAATAACGATTCCGCTTGTTTTATCCGTTACGATTTTACCGTCGTAGCGAAGATAAATACCGTTCGGCTTCGTAAGAAGATATGCGCCCGCGCCTACGATTCCGAGCAACAGCAAAACGACAAGCAAATACGAAATTACCCGCGAAGTGCGTTTTATGAAATTGTTCGTCTTGTAACTGCTCATAATTCACCGCCTTACGAAATTATTATGTTATCCGGATTCAAAGATACGTTTTCCACTTCATAGGTGAAAATACCCGACGAACCATACAAAGAGAAAGTACAAGTATAATCGCTATGTTCACCTTCCAAATGCACATATACTTCCGCAAACGGAATATCGGTATAGCTGTTCGCATAGTCCATAAGCTGATTCATCGAAGGAAAAGGCATTCCGCCCTGCGGGGAAAGCTGATACAACGAATTAAAAATATCTTCGCCGACAGGAACAACCGAACCGCTGACCTGTTTCACCGTTGCATTTACGCCGATACTCGACATAGTCGCCGCAAAACTTGCGTTACCGCGAATAACATACGTTCCCGTAAAGTTTTCCTCAATAGTACCGACGGTCTTTGTATATTCGCCCTTGCTGATAGAAACAGAAGAGTTACCCGTTACGGTATATTCGGGATCGGAAGAAGAAATCGTCACGCCGCCGTTTGTGAGCGTAAGAGTATATCCCGCAACACGCTCCGCATAATCAACAAGACAAGTCGCCGTCGCCTCGGCATTATTACGGCTCGTGACCGTCACCTTAATTTGTTCGCCAAAGGCTTGCAAACATTCAACATTCGCCGTCAATGCGCCGTCTGCCGTCGGAGTTACGGTCACATAGTCGGTAACAGTCTTACCCGTCGCCCATGCGCTCGACGGATTAACGAACGAAACAGCCCAATCGACCGCTTTATTCGACGCTTTCTCCGGCAACACGGTAGCAGTCAAAGTATAAGCCGTTTCCGCTTGCGCCGAAACACCGTTTGCCGCATAGTTTTCGGGAGCAATCTTCGCGGACATAACTTTTACCCCGCTACCGACGCTTTCACCGATAATCGCGCCGCCACTGTCGGGCAAGGTTGCCGTCTGTTCGGGAACCTTTTCGTTTTTGTTGATATTGCTGACTATCCCGAAGCCCCCGGCACCGATTACGATGCCGAGAACAAAGGACAGCAGATTTGAAAATATAAATTTTTTCTTATCTGTCATTTATGTACGCTCCTTATCAGAACACAAGTTCCGTCTTATCCGTGGTAATGCTTTCAACGCCTTTCTGTCCTTCGATTACGGACGAATCAAGGGTGATTCCGAAAGTCGCAAGTTGCGGTCCATTGTTACTTTCCGACAATACGATTTCGTACGCGTTGCCGCTGAACCCTTTAATCGCAGTAATCAATTTGTTTTTCTGCGCGTTGTTGGAATATAATTGTTTGCCCCAAACCGAATCGAACCAGTTGTAAAGCGTATCGGAAATATTATCGCCCGAAAATTCTTTCAGCGCGGAAGCCGATAATCCCGCGTTGGTGATAGCGGTTTTAAAGGCTTCGGTGGGTTTAATTGTATAGCGTGTTGCCGAATCCGTATTTGCGCGGGTATAAACGGTAGATTTATTGACGGTCATTGATTCTTTTGCATTTCTGGTCGTTGCAAAAGTCGGTGTCGCCGTATAAGTTTTCGTGCCCGTGGTGGAAAGAACTGTTCCGTCAATGGTAAACGAATAACCCGTAGTGCGCTGCAAATATTCGACGTTCAAAGTCGCATAAGCGGAAGTATTATCGCGCGAAGTTACCTTGACAACGACCTGTTCGCCGAATGCCGCTATATTCTGAACGACTGCGGTCAATGCCCCGTCAGAAGAGGGAGTAACGGTTACGTAATCGGTTACTTTCTTTCCGCTTGCCCAAGTGGAAGAAGCGTTTTTGAACGATACCGACCAGTCTACTTTCTGATTCGCCGCGTCTTCGGGATAAACGGTTGCCGTTATCGTGTATGCGGTTTCAGCTTGCACGCTTACACCGTATGTTTTATATTCCGCTACGGGAATTTTCATCGCCATAAGTCTGATACCCGCGCTTTCGCCGTTTTCGATACTGACTTCGCCTTTGGTCGTGTCATCTTCGGGCGTGTTCGGTTCTTCCTGCGCGGGCGGTTTTATATTATCCCAATTTTTGAATCCGTTAGAAAGCACGCCCACAAAGGCTACGCCGCCTGCAACCACCAAAGCAAGCAACCCGCCCAGGACGCCGTTTAAAACTCTGCTTTTCTTATACTGTCTGTTGTTACTCATTTTGTTTTTCCTTTGCCGCTTATCGCATACGGCTTCGCGTATTTTTTTATCTTTGTTTCGGCGTTTTTTCTATCCCGAAATACGCTACGCTTTTTTTATTCCGCTTGCCTTTTTCGTTATAAAAATGATCTACAATCTGCCGCTTCGCCGTTGCGTTCAGATCATACGTATTGCCTTTGTACGTCGGCTTCTTCTTGTCGCTTGCCGTTACAATCATATTCGGCATTGTTAAAGAAACCTTGCCCACAAAATGATATTTTGGGTTTAATTTCATTTTCCCGTTCTTGCCTTTCTGCCACGCTTCTTCGGCTGAAATAAGTCGAACGCCTTTATGTTTTAAGCTGTAATTTACGCTTGACATTTATCTTTCCTCGTGTTATAATAATAATCGCCACCAGCCCTATGTAACGGGGAAGCAACGGGAGTTCCGCGTTGACAGAGAAGAACGTTTGGCTTAAATGCGTAGGCTTCTCGCTTAATCGTCTTGCCTTTCGGCAGGGCGATTATTTTTTTCTATCATAAGAACGGTTGAAGCCTGCGCTAAAACTTTTACTCATAGCAGAAGTTTTACAAAAATCTTTCCGCATTTCCCAATATGGAATATTGTTTTGATTTTGTGCAAAGCCTGCGCCAACACCTGCCCAATATGCACGCTTTTCTGCCGCCGTATATTTCGATTTTCTATAATTTCTGTTTGCCATTTTCTTATGCTTCCTTACTGTTTGATTTCGACAACGACTTTCGCGGGATCGGTAGATTTTTTCGCTTTCTTCCCGTGCGACTTCTTCGCCGTAAGCGGGGGATATTTATCGGGTTTAGACCGCGCCATCGCCGTACCTTGTTTCCAACCCGCTTCGAAAGAAGATCGGTTTTCGGGCGTATCGAATTTGATCGCTTTGTTATGGTACGCCGTGGCGTAGCCCATACCCGAATAATACGCCCGCTTTTGCGCGCGGGTGTACTTGCTTTTGCCTTTCTGATTTGCCATTGTTTTATACCTGCCTTTATATTTTTTTCTTCGCGGTATTCCCGCAAAGGATTTTAACAAATTTTTCCGCTTCGTTTTTTTAATGAGTGGAATATGCAAAAAAACCAAAAAACAAAAATCAAAGCGGAATCGCAAGCCGAGCTTGCTATGAAGAAAATTTCAAAAAGAGCAACCAAAATTATAAACGTTAGCACAATTATATTAGAAATTGCTTTTGAAATTATTCTTTTGCCTTTACATATCGTCAAAGCGATATTGAATGTAATCGAAGAAGTGAAACGTTAATTTCTTTCCGTAACCGTCCTATTAGATAGGGCGGTTATTTATCTCTCTTCGGTTTTTCTTTCGGTATCTTTTTCACTTCTTTCATTTCTTCCTGCGTGCCTTTAAAAACGTTATCCGTATTCGGACTTTCGCACATTTCGCCGAACAATTTCGCGAAATCCGTTCGCGGCGTTTCTTCTTTTTTCTCTTTCCATAAATCGTTGACGAAAACTTGTCCTAAACCTTTGCCGCGCCCTTTTTCGTCCAAACCCTCGTTATATACCGTAATTTCTTCTTTCGTGATATTCACGAAACACGAAATTCGCCGATAAAACTGATTTAAATCTTCCAAGGAAAGCCGCCTTTGCTTGCCACGGCTTTGTATCGGTTCTTTATACCATTTCCACGGCTCGTCCGTCGAAGTGATTATTATGATTTTTCCGTCGAAAATTTTATTGTTGTATCTGCCGATAATCGACGAAGCCGTGTGATTATCTAAAATTTTCAGCATGTCCTCGAACTCAAACCAGTAATCGCGGCAATCGTCAAGAATGATTCCCCATTGTCCTTTGTAATCCTGAAACGGATCGTTCGACGAAGAGGACATACAAAAATCATATTTTAACTTATCCCGCAAAAGTTTTTTCGCGTAAGTCGTTTTTCCTGTTCCGCCTTTCCCCGTGATAAACATTACTTCGATATTCCGCTCGGTGTGTAAGGAACGGTATGCACACTCTAATTCCCAACGTTTTTTTAATTCCGCGTAATATTTCAGTTGTTTCTCCGCGGAAAGGCTGTGAACGTATTCGATTTGCTGCGCGTAACTGTATTTCGTGAAATCGCCGAACGTTCTTTCAATTTCCGCTTCTTTTACGAAATCGAAGTTAGCCGTAACTTCTTCCGGGGAATATCTGTGTTTGAATTGCTGGCTTTCGTTTGCGTGGGTGAGATAATCGAGCATGGAGCCCGTTTTCTGAACTTTATTTACGTACTGCGGTTCGATTCCGAACCAACTTGCCACCATATCGAACGGAATCGTCGCGCGCCCGAAGTTCAGGTATATGTGATAGTGAGGATCTTCCAGCACCAGTTTTCCGTCTTTCGTTTCCTTGTAATCTTTGTCGTGGCAGATGATTGCATACTTTTTTATCGTTTTATACCGTTTAATCGTGTTAATCGGCGGTTCTTTGAAGTAAGGCAGATAATTCATTACCTCGCATTCTTTCCCGCTCGGTATTTTCTTGCTTTTTTCAGCCGTTTTCTTTGATTTCATTTTTTTACCCCTCGAAACCAAAATTTTTCCCATTTTTCCCACTTTTTCCCAACGCTTTGGACAAGCCCCGTCGCGTTGGGAATTATTATGGAAAAATTTAAGAAATCTCTTTTAGAATAACGGTTTTATTCAGTTTATAATTGAATATTTTTTCTGTTGATTTTTTCCCGTTTTTCCCATTTTTCCCAAAAATAAGTTTTTTGCGCTGTTTTTATGCCGCAATTTGCCTGTAAAAGGGAAGCATTTATCTGTAAGATTCCGTATAAAAATATCCGTTGCGCTCAAAAGGGAATTTCGGGCGCGACTTCTCCCGTGGCGGAATCGACTTTTAAGGCTTGTCCTGCCTTGTTGTTCGGCGCGGCGGGCGAGGCGGATTGAACCGTAACAGGGGCGGAAGCCTGCGATTCTTCTTTCTTCTGACGTTCGGGTAACGTATCCGCAAATGCCGACAACAGCGTTTTGCGTTCCATATACCTGTCGTCTCTGCCCGTTTCTTTGTTCTCGAAGTATTTCACTTCCACGGGTACGAGAATATCACCGCACGAAACGAAAAAATTCGTCGCAATCTTGTTTTCGCCGTCTTTGTCCACATACGGAACTCTTCTCTTGAATAAATTTACCTGCATAATTGTTTCTCCTTTGGCTATTCGCCGTTTAAAATATATTTACAAGGCTATGCGCCGTTGTATCTAAGGGGGAGCGACTTTGCGCCGTCGCTCACGGCGGTTGTCGGGCGCAAGACTTGCACTTGCTTTTTTCTGACGTCTGCCGTCTTTTCATAAGGAGTTTTGCCCGACATATATAATATAGTAAAAACAGACTACGCCTTTTCCGACGTAATCTGTTTTACGAAACGAGATATAAAAGTATAGTTATGGCGCAAAGAGGGGATAAAACGAACAGTAAAATAAGAACTCACGTTTTTCACTTTCATTTTTTATCCCTCACGTTACGCAATTTTACGGGGGAAAATTCTATTTTTTTCTCTCGCCCCGCCTTTCGCAACAATTATAAAACAAAAAAAATTATAAAAATACGAAAAATTGCACAAAAACAGTTTACAAAAGAAAAAAATACTAATATAATATAGCAAAATGCCGTTTTCGAATCCCGCAAGGGATTTTTTTGCGGCGGATAACGAAACGAAACAGAGGAACTTTTATTTATGGCAAGATACGAATTATGCCCCAGATGTCAACTGAATTTCATCGACGCGGATAAAGAGGATTTTTGCGAAGTGTGCAGAATGGAACTGAACGGCGAAAAGACGTTTACCGATAATTTCGAAGAGGCGGATACCGAAGAAACGGAACTTTGCCCCATCTGCGGCGAAAACTATATGCGCGCAGGCGAGAAAATGTGCGACGAATGCAAGAAAAAATCGGAATACGAAGAGGACATCGAGGAAGAGGAAGAAGAGGAGGATCCCGATAAGGATGACGCCTGGAGAAGCTACCTTGACGACGATGACGCCGGCGACGATATAGGCATCGACCTCAGCGGCGAGGAGCTGGACGAGGAGGATGACGAGGAAGAGGAAGAAGAGGAAACGCAGAATTCCGACGACGATTTCGAATATGTATCGGCGGACGATTACCTCGACGACGAGGATGATGACGACGAGGACGACGAGGACGATTCGTTCGACGACGATGACGCTCCTTCGCCCAAGAGCGGCGCTTCGAAAAAACGCCGCCGTAATGACGATGATTTTTAAACGAAGCCGATTCTGCGGCGCAATAGCCGGATTTGCGGGTTTTACGCCAAAAAAATTCCATAAATAAAAACAGCCGACGACGGAACGATTGTAAACCATCCCGCCGTCGGTTTTTATTGTTTTTATTTCAGCGGCGTTGCGCCGCCGTACGCCGCGAATTTAAAGATCGTCGGCGTCCTGTACGGGCTTTTCTTTCGGATTCAGCGGCTTGCCCGTATAGCTGCCGTTGACGTCCGACTTCGAAGCGAGTCCGATCAGGCTTTCTACCTTTTTCGAAAGCTTTTTCATGGGAAAGCCCTCCTTTCTTCCGCCGTTACGGCGGTTTTATGCGTTAGTCTTCCTCTTCTTTGTGTTCGTTGGCGGAGCCTTTGCAGTTGCGGGATTTGCCGCCGCCGCAGTTCTTCGTGTTGCCGGTGCGATTGTTGGTGCGTTTCTTGTTTTCGTTGTTGTTATTGATAACAACGACAACCTGCTCGTTTTCATTGAAACGTCCAAAGGAAATCAGATTATAGTCTTCTTTCAGCATCTTTACAGATCCGTATTTTAATACCGGCAGTTCTCTGTGCATCCGGATCGCATCCCGGTAGAACTGTACCAGATACTGGTCCTCATGTCCCCACGGATACGTTCTCCGGTTATCCGGATCGGTGAAACCACAGACACCGGCTTCATCTCCATAATAAACAGTAGGAGCACCCGGCCAGGTCATCTGAATGGCAACTGCTTCTCTTAAAATAGCCTTGTTGATTCCTTCCTCTGCTGCTCTCGCGCCAACTGTATTGATACGTCCTACACGGCTGTTGGTTCTCGTAAGGAATCTGGAATGATCGTGATTATCCAGCTCGTTCATCGCAGTCAGAAGAGACGGTGCATAGAATCGTGAACCGTTATAGCGCATGGAATCACGGAAACACTCTGCATTCCCTTTCAGATCCTGCCGGTACTGATCACTGTGCTTTTCAAGTCCGGTCAAAAACCAGGAAATCGGCTCCATAAACGCATCATAGTTCATAACGGTATCCCACTGATCTCCCTGCAGCCACGGACTGGCATCTCCGTAGTGTTCTGCGATAATGATCGCCTCCGGATTGGCCTCTTTTACTACCTTTCGGAACTGTCTCCAGAACTTATGATTGTACTCCGCACTGTGCCCCAGATCCGCTGCCACATCCAGACGCCAGCCATCCACGTAAAACGGTGCAGAAACCCATTTTTTCGCGATGCGCAGGATATCCTCGTATAGTTTTTCAGAATTTTCATAATTCAGCTTTGGAAGGGTATTATGCCCCCACCAGCCGTCATAGAATTCATTGTAAGGCCAGCAGTGTTCATTATGGAACTTAAAAAAGCTGTGATACGGGCTGTCTCCACTGATAAATGCACCCTTTTCGTAGCCCGGCTGATTTTCATAGATACGTTCCCGGTCCAGCCATTTGTTAAAGGATCCAC
>ENA-ORTB01002141-ORTB01002141.1-human-gut-metagenome-genome-assembly--contig:-NODE-2141-length-19122-cov-3.893376_pt1 | contig 19122 bp, 19 predicted proteins | sample MGYA00241905_ERZ509174 | MGnify/ENA primary metagenome ERZ509174 (study PRJEB26280, sample SAMEA2338851) | human gut metagenome | biome: human gut; feature: human-associated habitat; material: faeces... | reverse complement strand
CTTGAATCATTTTATCATCTTCATACACATAGACTTCCGCTTGTGACATCATTTCTTTCACTAATTCATAATTACTTGTCCAATATTGCTCAGGAATAAAATAATGCGCTTTTAAATTGGTCTTTAACCATATGTCAGCAACTCTATCAATATCTATATTCTGCATCTTTCTGATCATAACAAATATTCTCCACCAACTTTGATTTCTCTGTAACAACCAATCAGCTATATCGTGAATCTCAACCAGAACCACAACCAAAATCTAATATCCTTGAACCTACCGGAAGCATTTTAGCGAACCGCTCCTGTACAACCGCAAAATCTACCAAACGAGTCCCCTGGACAAACATATCCGCATTTTGATTATAATATTCTATTGTTTTGTCCATGAAGTTTCTCCTCAATCTTAGCTTATTTCATGTACCTTCGAATTTTATCTATCAAAGTGACGTCTGCTGGTAACCAGGCAACACTGTCTAACTGATCCTTTGTAAGCCATTTGGCTGCCTCGGCCTCCTTTAATTCAAGATGGCCTTTTGTAACTTCCGCCCAAAAACAATCCATCGAAAGGTGAAAAGTTGGATAATCAAACTCTATCGTATCAATCAACTCACCGACCTTAATTTCCGTATCCAATTCTTCCATAATTTCTCTTACAAGTGCCTGCTGTGGTGTTTCTCCTGGTTCTACTTTTCCGCCTGGGAATTCCCACCCTCCTTTTAATTCTCCATAGCCTCGTGCTGTTGCAAATATTTTATTCTTTTCTTTTATGTTGTCGCAGATAATCGCTGCGACTACTTTTACCGTCTTCATGTATTTTATACCTCCAACCATTTATGCCGTAATATGTGACTGTAAATATCGTAATAAATCCTCACGTACTGCACGATGCATTTTCATAGTGACCTTCGTAATTGGCTGCATACGACCATGATTGTCCTCCTTCTGGGCATTTCTGGCTTCTAATACATCAAATTGTCCCATATAGTAGAAGCTGGTCTCCGCATCTGATTTTTTTACAAATAAATGCTTTCTATCTGCTCCAAGTACATCCTTCATATAGGAACTGTCCAGACCTTTCCCAATCTGAGAATCCCATTTAAAAATCAGATTATCTTCAAAGGCATCTGCATAATCCGGTTTTCCATCGACATAGTTTTTTTCATCCTGACTTTCTTCTTTATGATATGTGATAAAAATGAAGACATCATCACCAATTCGTTTCATACCATACATAATAGAAGATAAATCCTTACCACAATTCATAAGAAGGCTTACATCTCTTCTGGAATACTTTTCATATAATACAAACGGCCCATCTACAATTCGCCCCGAAAAATACTTATCCTTATATCTGGCAATACCGACTTTTATAATATCTTCCACCTGTGTGCAGAACTGAATATGAGTAAGTCTTTCTGTGTAACTTTGCAATCTTCGGATCATTCCCAATCGATCATTTTCCAGAATATCAATCTGACAAAATTTCTGATATTCTGCTTCTTTACTCACGAAATGTCCCTGCAACACCTGAATTGCTTCATTAACCTGTAATGTGCTGATTTCAATTCCATAGGTCTTTTGATATTCTTTTATAAAATCTGCAGTCCCGATATGATCTCTATAAAGCAATTGATTTAATATTGCAAGTTCATCAGGACGCACTCCTGAGAGAACCGTTTTAGACAAATACTCCAGTGTTAATTTCTCCTGTTCATTTAAGTTATTCTTGTATTTATCCTTTTCCATTGTCTGCACAAAAGCATAATATGTTTTATATTCTCTAATAATTACCAGTGGATCAATTTCCTGATTTTCATAGAAATCATACAGAAGAGGAACTCGTCCTAACCGATTTTTCAAAGAGACATAGCTTTCTTTGATCAGCGTTCTCATTCCCTTGATTTTGTCAATAGACTTAAATATCTTATCCTTGGAAATCTCATCAAAATGAACCGTTGAGGCACCTGGTATTGTACTATTTCCACTGATTACATATTTGCGGATTACATCCGCGTTATAGGAACGGTCTCCTGATAAAGCTACCGGAATCATAAAGTTATTATTATAGTTTCCAATAAAATCCAAAATAACAACATATTCTTTTCCGGGCGCCTTTCTAAGGCCTCGTCCCAGCTGCTGAATAAATACAATCGGAGATTGTGTTGGACGAAGCATGATGACCTGATTGATCTCCGGCACGTCCACACCCTCGGAAAATATGTCTACGGAAATGATGTAGTCCAAGGCATCTTCGGATTCTTCTCCCGCCAGCCGTTCGATCGCTGCTGCTCTCGCTTCTTCCGAATCACTACCGCTCAGCACCAGCGTCCGCCAGCCCTTGTCGTTGAATTTCTTCGATAATTCCTTCGCCTCATCAATACGGCTACAGAAAATCAACCCCTTCACGCGGTCACCACTATATCCGAAATATTCCGCCTGTTTCATGACATTTTCCACACGCTCTTCGGATGTCAGATAACGGAAATTCTCCACCTTTTCTTCGGATGATTTTCCCGCATCTGCAATAATATCCAGATCCGTGATTCCAAAATAGTGGAACGGACACAACAGATCCTCCTCCATCGCATCCTGCAGACGAATCTCATATGCAATCTGATGATTAAAGATTTCGTAAATGTTCCTGCCTTCGAGATTGTCGTCTCGTTTATCCGGCGTTGCGGTCATACCAAGCCACAGCTTTGGTTCGAAATAGTCCAGGACTTTTTTATAGCTGTTGGCGGCGCTGTGGTGGGCTTCGTCGATTACGATTGCATCAAATGCGTTCTTCTCATATCGATGCAAATTCTCTTCTTTGCTCAATGTCTGAATGGTTGCAAAAATAAAATCTTTGTCACATTCCTGATATTTTCCCGTTACCAATCCCATCGAAACTTGTCCACTGAATACCTTGCGAAATGACTTCTGCGCCTGCTTCGCAATCTGATTCCTGTGTACCAGAAATAGCACTCTCTGGAATCCCAGTTCACGCATGGCGAATGCGGAAGCGTAGGTCTTACCGGTACCTGTTGCCGATATCAGAAGTGCTTTTCTCGCGCCTGCTTCCTGTATCTTCCGCAGGTTCTTAATAAAGCCGACCTGCATACTATTAGGCTCTAACTTGTACTTTTCAATCGATGTAATATCATCCAGCTTCGCGACATCTCGCTGATGCTTGATGATCTTATATTTTTCCCGGTATGATTCATAAAATGTGTCAAAATCCAGTGCGTATTTCGAATTCCACAGCGAATCAAATTCCTGTACAATTTCCCGTGCCATCTCACCGTCTTCCGTTGACACAATCTTCGTATTCCATTCCCGGTTGTAGGTTAGCGCTGCACTTGTAATATTAGAGCTTCCGATGATAATCCGGTAGATCTCTTCTTTCTTGAAAATGTATCCCTTGGTGTGGAAACCTTCTTTTGCTGCTTCTACATCGTACATTTTCAAAGTGATATTCTGTAACTCATTTAGCTTTTTCAGTGCTCTTGGCTCACTGAAATTCAGATAGTTCGTTGTTAAAATCTCTCCCGGAATATTCTTCTTTTCCAGTTCTTTTAACGTCTGCAAAAGCGGCGTGATTCCGCTCATTGTGATAAATGCTACACTGATCTGGAACTGATTACACGCCAAGAACTCATCCTCGACGGATGAGAGAACTTTCTTTCCTTCTTTGTGATTGTTGGATACAAACTGCGGGCGGTAGGCCAGGCTTGAGGCTGTGGCGCCGTTGATGTAGGCGGTTTCTAGGGCGGTTCGTAGGGTGGTGATATGTTGGGTGGTCATTTGTATGTTACTCCTCTTTTAATGTTCTTGAATTTATACTTTTTTCATCCAATTAATGCTATTATTGCAACAAATGCTGCTACCACAGAAATTATAGTTGCAAATATCGAATTAATAAATCCTATACGGGTATATCTCATTTCAGAAAGCAATTGCAAATAAGAGAAATTTTCCTGATATATCGCTTGAAAATCCACAGCTATCTTCTTAGCATGTTCTCCAAAATCCTTTTTATCGTTTTCAATAAAAAAATCCCAATTATCATCAAAGTCTTTTGTAAAGTCAATATTTTTCCTATTTTCTATTTCTGCTATACTTTTCATTTTTCTAACTAATGAATTAAACTTTTTCCCATATGATATTCGTTTCCTTCCTGAAAAGTATTTGGAAAACAAAATTTCATAATTCTCCAATTCCGAACAGCCAGCAAAATGATAATAAAATTGATTGCCATATTTAGCAACTAATCCCAACACGCTAAAATTAGTTATTCTATTATTTCCTGCACACAAAGCATAGTTAATTTGACTGTAATCACAAGTAATGAAATAATTGTCCTTTTTATTATAATATGAATAATCCATATCCCCAAGATATATTTTATTGATATCTATTGAATCTTTTCTTGATTGTGAAACTATATTAATCAACGGTCCGTGTCGTCCTTGCTCACTATACAGCAATGTAGTAATATAATGTTGACATACAATTGGAAAAAAATCTCGATCCATTGTTTCCAAAAGCAGTCCATCCACTTTATCATCTTTCACTTGATTTATTGATGGATACCACAAAACATAATCTTTCCGTGTAAATAATCTCATCGTATCTATCATAAAGCTATAGTATCTATCTTCATTCAATGCTTGTTTAAAACTGATTTTATATACAAAAAAAGCATAATAACTATTTAACTGACACCATGTAATTTTTATATTTGATATATATGGATCATCTAATAATTCTATATCTGCAAAGCAGCCCCACCCCGATCCTGTATATTTCAAATGAATATAATCATATGATTTTATTCTTCCCGGTTTTTTATAATAATTATATACTTTATATTTTCTTTCCGATAGCGAATACAATTTACGCAATAGCTTTATAGTTCCCTGATTATCCAATACATCAAAAAAAGTAATCTCTGATATGAAATCCGGTTCATAAAAATCTGTTCGTTTTATCCATTCTGGTTTATACTTTTTAACATATTCTTCATGATTCTTAAAACCTTCTTTTTTTTTCGCAGACAAATAAACTCGATATTTCTCAGATTGTATATTATCAATATAGTATTTTATACATTTTTTCGCTTCTTTTTTCATTTGTTTCAATCCTCAAATATAATTATACAAACTTTTCCACACTAATAAGATTCCAAACATACTAATGGCTCACTTCACTTTTTCTCAAAACATTCCAAACATAACATATTCAAGATTATTTTGAAAAAAACTGACATTTTGTCTTGCATGAGCATTTCATCATTATTTATTCTTCAACTTAAATTTTAACAAAAGTCCACTTTAATCTAATCTCATCCCTCAACGCCAACGCATATCCATCCTTCTCCACGAAGAATCCTTTCCCTGACGCCTTCAAGAATCGAATCGGCATCCGCTTCGCCTTACTCAGATGCTGCTTATCCGTCACTTTCTTATAATCCTCATAAGTATTCACATTCGGGAAATCCTTCCAGTTCGTCCCTGTATCAAAGAATTCCTTCCAACTCTCCAATACCTCTTCATCCGTAACCGCAAGCCGGATATTTCCATGATTATAAAAGCTGTAAAGTATCGGCATCTTATACACTTTCTGCATCTCCGTAGTTTCGATGGTCTGAATGAATTCTCGTCCGATTCCCGCATATAATTCCTGTTCATCCTCTGACAATTCACCAAGTTCATACAGGAAATCAAGATAATGCTGGAATGGATTTTCTTTTGCATGACTGCCGCTGACACAAATCCGGTAAATCTCATCATCCATATAAGTGAATAAGCCCATTCTACTCGGCCGCTTTCCGTCCAGCAGTTCTTTCACACGATAATATTCCTGCCGGATCTGCATTTTCAGCGTTAATTTTTTCTTATCCATTTCCTTGAACAGATCGATCAGACGCATGTCAAAATCAACGATGCAGTCATCCGGATATTCCAGATCCTGATATTCGCAGGATTCTTTCTTGCTAAATGACTGCTCTCCGCTTAACAATAGCGGTGCCTTCCCCGCTTTCTCATAATTTCCGATGAAATCCAATACGTTCAGATATTCTTTTCCTTTATATAGACGAAGTCCCCGTCCCAACTGCTGCAGGAATACGACCGGGGATTCCGTCGGACGCAGGAACATTACCATATCCAGCGAAGCGATATCCACGCCTTCATTGAACATATCCACAGAGAAGATCACCCGTATCTCTCCGTTCTTCAATTTGCGGATAGCTTCGTTACGCTCCTCGGCATATGCTCCATTTTCACCGCTGTATACTGCTGCGGATGCGATTCCTCTCTGACAGAATTCTTTTGCCATGTCTTCTGCATGCTGTCTGGAACAGCAGAATCCGATTGCACGCGCAGAACGATATTTTCGATAATATTTGTAAATCAGGTCATATCTTCTTTCATTTCCGATATAAACCTGATTCAGCTCCCGCTCATCATAGCGCCCTTTCACGATCCGCAGTCCGGAATAATCCGTCTCATCATACACGCCGTAATAGTGAAATGGTACAAGCATTCCTTTGTTGATCGCTTCTTTTAAGGAAATCTGATATGGCACGTTATAATCACAGATTTCGTAGATATTTTTCCCGTCCATTCTTTCCGGTGTTGCTGTTAATCCCAGTAAGAATTGCGGCTGAAAATAATCTACGATTCTCCGGTATTGATCTGTAACCGCATGATGGAATTCATCAATGATCACATAGTCAAAATAATCCGCCGGAAAATATGCCTCGTTCAAATATTCCGGTCTTCCGAGTGTCGCTACCGATGCGAAGATGACGGATTTATCCCTATCTTTTTCTTTTCCGTCAAAGAATCCATAATCCTCCGAGTTCCGCACATTTTTGAAAGAAACAGCCGCCTGCTTCAGGATTTCTTCTCTGTGTGCAACGAACAACACCCGTTCATATTTTGCCGAATCAAATGCAGCAAGGTATGTCTTTCCGATTCCGGTGGCTGCATATACAAGTCCTTTCGCCGCCCCTTCCATGCGGCTTTCCTGTAACGCATACAGTGCCTCTATCTGTGCTCCCCGCGGGCGGTACAACATTCGGACATTTTCAGCATTCCTGTCCTCTCCATCTTCTGTAGCGTCATATTTCGCCAGATCCTTGGACACCGCCGGCTTCTTCCATGCCTTGGAATATCGTTTTAATTCTTCATCATCTATAATGATTGAATGGTTCAGAAACAGATCTTCAAATGTAGCATAGAACAATTCATAATTCTTTTTGTCCAGTGTATCACTGAATCTGTAATTCCATTCGATTCCTGAAGTTAACGCACTTTTGGAAATGTTCGATGATCCGATGTATATTTCATTCGAAGATTCATAATGAAAGATATAAGATTTTGGATGAAATGAGCGTGATGTTTCATTATACAGGCGCAGATCCACACGGTCGCCGAGCTCGCTCTTGATCAGATATAAAGCCGACGGCTGTGTGATTCCCAGATAATTTCCCGTCAGGATACGGATCTTCACGCCCCGCTCCAGCGCCCGCTTCATATCATTTAAGAGCATCCGCACACCCGATTCCATCAGAAATGAGACGATGATATCAATCTGCTTCGCCTTTGCCATACTCATTTTCAATTGATAATATAGATACCGGCTCCGGTCTCTGTCCCCGGTCATTACATTCGTAGATTCGATCTCATATGTATCTATTCTTTCCTCAAAATTAGATTGAGCCATTTTTCTTCTCCCCGCCCCGGACGTACATCTGATGTAATCCATTGTTCTTCTATCTCTAATTCATCCATGTCCTGAATCAATTTTGCAAATGTCTCTTCTGTCATATCCGTAAAATATCTGCCGTTTCGTTCCCCTTCGAATGTCCCGTACTTGAAGGATGTGTAAATGATTCCGTGGGCTCGAAGAGCGTTTGCCATCTTCTTTATAATGTCTCGTAGTTCATTTGCCGGAACATGAAGGATTGACGAGCATGCCCAGATTCCGTCGTAGGCTTCTTTTTCATTCAGTTCCTGGAACAGCATGTGTTTTACCGGAATGCCTGTATATTCGCTTGCGAGTTTGCATAGTTCCTGTGAACCATCTATGGCTGTGACTTTGTATCCTTGCTCCAGGAAATATTTTGTGTCGCGGCCGGAACCGCAGCCGTAATCCAAGATTTCCGCTCCCGGATGTAATTTATCCAGGAAGCGATTCTGCACGATTCCGAAGTCTACGGATATGGTGCCGGAGATGAATTTTTTTGCGTTTTTGTTGTAGTAGTCTAGTGTTGTGGTTGATTTTGTGGTTTCGTTTCTTGCGGTCACGTTTGCCTCCTGAAGGTATATTACTTATTCCAATATCATCTTGTATTCATTATACTGCATGGTCGTGGATGGATACAAGAAAGAGTATAGCTATATCTATATAGAATAGAAATTACCATACCCCAATCCCCTTTATACATAGATCTGCCGCTGACAACCTTTATTGTATACTTGACATAAAAAAGAGCCGCTTTCTCAACTATCCCCAAATTACTCAGCAACTTAATAACCCATGTCTTCTAATTTTCATACCAGATAGATAACGAATTTATATTGCTGGATATTTGAATCAACTCATTCGAACGAAAACGCTTGTTTTCATCAGACATTCCCGACACACCTGCTTATCTATTCTAAATAGTAAATAAGACTCAAACAGCAATCATGCCATTCAAGCCCTATTAGTTTTTTTAACGTAAATCACTATCATTAAACCAAGAGATTTATACAAAATATTTTACACCAGCCATCTAGCAGTGCAAATCATTTTCTATGTATGATTTATATTTTATTCCATTTTTTTATTTGCTCAATTAATAATTTTATATTTTTTTGCAAATCTAATAATTCACTCGAATTTTCTTTTGTAATATACGGACATATTTCCTTTGCAAATTTCACTTTTGACTGTACAAATCCTGGGTAAACCGTTTTTATATATTCCGGGAACAATTCATACTCACCACATTGTTTATCTATTCTGGGATATTTTTTATTTATTGCTTCCCATGGAATATAATTTTCAATTTCTTTACCTTTTGTAATCCAGCAAAACATATTATTACTTTGAAATTCTTCCCGTATTCTTTTTTTTGTATCATTAATACGTGAATTCTTCGTTCGTTTATCACTATCAATTAAAATAGCTGCATTACGATTTGTCATCAATACATTAATCATATCATCCGCTTCCTTCATAGTATAATGCGATAGTAATCTTCCCCCATAATACATAAATTGATAATCTCGTCCTTCTTGAAATTTTATGCCTTCTAACTCTATCCATCTTTTTACATATACTCTATCCGACGGTCCTTCTACCCATACAATTCCATTAGATTGAAGCAAATCACTTGCCCGAATATCTAAATCATTTAGCAGCTCGCTTTTCGAAAAATAATTATCTATTCTCTGAATTGTTGATACTTGGTTGTTTTTCATCACATGTAGAATTTGCACCTTTTCCTTTTCACTAAATGCATTAATGGCAATATGTGAATGGGTCGTTAAAAACATCATCACATCATGTTTGCAACTATATTGATATAAATAATCAAACAAACGTCTTTGTAGTGCTGGATGCAAATTATTCTCTAACTCTTCAAAAGCATATATGATTTTATCTTTATCTCCTTTTTCAAACTGCGGAATAATTAATAAATTTAACAATACCAAGATTATCGTTTTCAATCCACTTCCCATTCTTGATAATGGAAAACGTCTTTCATTTTCTATTAAATATATTTCCCAATATATTCCATCATCTTTTCTAATCTGTTGTACTTTTATTCCTGAATATTGCGATTCTGGATAAATAATATAATTCAAAGCACCTAATAGTTCTTTTTCTATAAGGTTCTCATCATATCCGCTGTAATTTAAAATTTTACGTATTAAATTGCTTGCTCCTACACCTGTCGATTCTAAATATTCTGAATCTTCTTCTACTTCTGGAAGAATATTTCTTTCCGCACTCAATCGTCTCACACAATATCCTTCCCAATCATTAACTTGTCTAGATTCAAATAGCTTCCAATATCTTTCATATTTTTTTTGAAATATTTCTTCATTGGAACACCAATTATATAAAAATTCTACTCCCTCTCCTATATACCTAGATTGTACTCCTACATCAAAAGCAACTCTTTCGCCTATAAAATTTTTCCCAAATTCCCAGAAATTATTAGCCGGAATTCCTCCTCCATATGTTGATTCTGGAAATACCGACTTTACCTCTTCTTCTGTTAAATTATGCTCCATAATTACATCTAGCCCAAGTTCTTGACATTGCTTATATACTATCGGATTTGTTAGGGATTCTATCACATCAATGCAACTTGATTTTCCACTATTATTCCGACCAATCAAAACTGTAATATTGGGAAAGTTTTCTATAGATATCCAATCGTCTGAAAACGCTTTATACCCCTTGAATTTTATTCCATTCATATATTTTCCTTTCTTGTTCTTTATCTTCTTTTATTCACTCTTCTGGTCCTTAATGTCTTCTAAACAAATTCCATAATCATCACAACCTGTTGGAAACATTTTTCTTTTTCCTCTATCAACATACTATACGTCTCTTTTCTATGTATCCTTCTGTATGCCATATCCAACACATACATTTCCAAAATTAAATTCACATGTTGCACACGTTCTTTTTACATCTGTTTCATTTTTCCCTACCTTTGACATTTTAAATGTCACCTTGATTATTTTTTTAAGATGCTTTTTATATCATTTACAAAAAAAGCCAATAAATTTCCCTTTTTTACCTTCTTCATCCCTAAATCCTTTCGCATCTCATTCATTATATCTTCCATAAGAAATAAATTATCTGACTTTGCATTAGGATTTGCTCCTTCTTCTCTAAATTTCACCCATTTATTCACAACCCTTGATGATCCCCATAACGTTATCTGTTTTGAAAATTTAGAAAGATCATCCATCATCATCTTTTCTGTATAACTTCCCTCACTTTTTATATTGCCTTGAACTTTATAAATCATTTCAACAAATTCGCCATATGGTATTTCTCGTTTCTTGGCTAAATATTCTTGTCTACTTTTTTTATAATCGATAATTTTTGCAACAATCGAACTAATAATAACTCCAATAATTGAAACCGTTCCTGTTATAAGTGCTACAATTACAACTGCGTCCATTTTAGATGCCATGTCAGCTATCCAATGTATTATCTCTTTTATATAATCGTACACGGTCTGGTTGGACAAAAATACGCTGGACGTATCAATTTTCAGATATGCCCTTCCATCGTCCAGAATCTTTACGGTAAAATTATATTTTCTCTCCAGACTAATCTGCCTGTTTCCCGAATAAAATGTCTGAAATCCCTGTTCTGTCTGAATCCACCGGCTTGTCACATTACTTCTACAAGCATATTTATAATATTCCTTCGAGTTCTTTTGTATTTTCACCGTCCGCAGCTTCTGAATAATCCAATGCTTAATCAACTCTGAATATACTTTTTTATGTTCCAATACGCCTAATTCCTGTTCTCCCAGATATGTTAACCGAAAGTTCACATTTGGAATCTCTTCCGATATTTTCTCCGTTGTATAAATATAACTGCCATCTTCAAAAACTCCACATGCATTTACATTTCTTATCTTCCACGCTGCACTCCGTATCAGACGATATTTATTCTCGTATAATTCTGACGTATGAAATTCATATACATGCAGTCTGACACTCTTTACCGGTTCCTTTGAAGCAAATACTTCCATTTTCAATTCCTTGCTCATACATATCCTCCTGAGATTTGTAAAATCTATTTCTCGTCGTATCATTCATAGTTATCATCATTTTAGCAAATCTACTGTCGTAATATCGCAACATTTATGTATCTTGCTTCAAAAAAATCCCACATATTACATGTAGGACTTTTCTTATTCACTATATATGCTTTGTGCCTGTTCTAAATTTTCTATAATTTTATCTTTCAAACTCTTCGGTGAGATTACTTTAAATCGATTCGCATATTGTACGAACCAGCCAACTAATGTCACACTATCCATCTTTTTAAATACTGCTTTATACTTTCCATTATCTAACGGCCTGACCCTTATTCCCTCCCCTGCAAAATCATATAATATAGCATTGGTAATCGGCGCCGGCTTATATTCCACTTCGATTCTGATTGTATCTCCGCTAAAATGATTCACACTCTTCTTAATATAGTCCTGAATCACAAGCTCCGGATTCACACCAATCTTTTCTTCTGCCGGAATGGTTTCTTCACTGGACATACTCATATTTTCAATCCGGTCCAACCGGTAATTCGTCAACCCGTCATGATTATCATGAGAGCCGATCAGATAATAATTATTATCCGACCAATATATCGTATACAGATTCAACTGATACATCTTACCTTCTTTTCGCAAAACTTTCTCCATTGCATTATTGATCTCTGTATACTGAAACTGAATCTTCTTATGCAGATACATTGCTTCCAGCATAATCTCTATATATTCACCGATCTGACCGACATCCCTGACATTTCCGGGCAGCGGCATAATCATATGCGAAAATCTGCTTCGTCCTCTCTGACTCGTCAGATTTAACAGCTTATTTCGAATCTCATTCGCTTCATGAACGGACACACACCTTGCCTGTTGCACCGAATCTAACATCAGCTTAATTTCCCAGTCTTCCAGCAAATGTTTCTCCATATACCATCCTTTATGTGAATTTTCTGCCTGCTTAATCGGATAACCGCAGCTTTGCAACAAACGCACATCGTCATAAATGGATGTACGGTGTACATTTTCCATTCCGTATTCTTCTTCCAGTTTCTGGCTTATCTGCACTGCATTCATCGGCGTCTTCTCATCGGTGGTCTGGAAAAGTTGAAGGACGCGGATTATTTTTTCTTTATGGGATGTGGACATAGGGGTGCTCCTTACATTATGTTTTGAATTGAAATGATATATTAATTATACTGTACTGAGTTAAGCTTCACAACTTTCATCTTTTTGATTTTTATAGTTGACTTTTGTTAACAAGCAAGTTAATATTATATATAAGAAATGGGTTTGTTACCGTACGGCTATTGCCTAAGCGGGGTGCTCGTTTCTTTTTTTATATTCACCATATCATATAAATATAGATTTCCATCGGCTGCATGCCGAATTAACATTTCTATCCTGTATATATTAAATCGTTCCACCTCTTTTAAATCACTACTATAAACAGGTAATGCAAACCTAGTTGTAAAACGATACCAGCCATATTTTGCATCAACTTTATGCTTCCCCTTAAAATTTTCCTGCCATCGTTTGTTAGTTGCACATTTCAATAACGTAGGAATTTTCTGTGTCGCATTTGCTTTGGCTTTTGCATTAGCACCACACAATCGTTTTGTATCTTCAGATCCTTTTAATTCTGCCGGAAAATCATTTCCAATAAAGACTCGATCCGCTGTTTCAACAACTTCATAACACTTTCCTACATATTCCTTCAAATAATTTTCAACATCTTCCCAATCGATATTTCTCTTCCCTTTAAATCGTATATCTGTAATTACAACTATTTTTCTTCCATCCTCATCTGTAATTATGTCAATAATATTTTCCTTCTTCATATATATTTTATCTCTCCTCACAGTTAACGCGTTGCGTTATATTATCAGTAAAAAAATAAGTCTTACGACTTATTTTTCATCATATATTCCACTTCCGCCCGATATTTCATCAAACGTAAAAGATACTCCGGAAGTTCTCTCTTCTCAGCTTCCCAATCTTGAACAGTGCGATACGGTATACCATAATAATCACTAAACTCTCTCCTGTTCATTCCCATTTTTTCCCGTAATTCTTTTACTTCTTTTCCTCGACTCATTAAATCACCTTCCAGACGCATTGCGTTATTAAAATAATAATTCATGTATAAATGTCTGTCAATGACTATTTTCTATACCTCCGGTTCAATCACAGCTTATCATACTTCGCACTCTTCCCCTTAGCCTTCTCCACCGGATACTTCTTTGCATTCACCTTGATCTTCTCCCGCACGATCTCATCCAGATCCAGTCCGCAGGCATCTGCCATCAAGACACAATAATTCACAACATCCGCCAGTTCTTCTCTTATCTTTTCCTGTTTTCCTTCATTTGAGATATCCGCACCGCTCCACTGGAATACTTCCAGTAGCTCTGCTGCCTCCAGCGAAATGGAGATTGCCAGATCTTTCGGATTGTGGAATTGTTTCCAGTCTCTGTCATCTCTGAATTTTAGTATTTCTTTAATTGTTTCTTCTGTCATCTTAGTTTTCCTCTTCGATATATTTACTAAAGTATTCTCTTAATTCATCATCGCATACATACAAATATGTTCCTTTGATTCCTCTGGTCATCAGCACATAATACACATTTGTGATGTATTCTTTCAGTTCTTCATATGATGCCGTTATTTTACCATTTTTATCAAAATAACATTCTGACCGGATAATGATCTGTCCTGTTGTTTTATCATATCCAATATCATTTCCGAGAATAACAAACGCATAGTTCAGATCATAACCTTGAATGGAATGAATACATCCCACCTCATCGATTGCTTCTCCTGTATGAACCCATCCTTCTGTACAATGATTCCACATTCGTTTTACACCTTGTATCTCTATGTCCTTTTTGCTCCGGTCATTTTTACTGATCCATGGCCATGCATATCCTGCTACCATTCGGGAAAGCCCTGTTTCTTCCTCTTTGACATACATATCTTTCTCAAATTTTGAAAAATCAGAGTATAATTTCAAATCATATTTTTTCGAATGATACTTCCGGTCAGCGACTCCGGCCAATAGATCCTTTATGAATGCAATATAGTCATTGCCTCCCTGCACCCTCATCTGCGTCGCAAGGGTGAAATACGATATCGTATGTTTTTTATATGGATTTCTCATTTTTTCTTCGAACCGCTCATAATCAATGCCCGACGGACCAACCACCTGATTGTAATCGTAGAATAACACTGCACACTTTGATTGTTCTAATATCCAGTCTAATTCGTCTGCATCCGTCGTCATGCCCAGCCGTTCACAGCTTTTTTTGAAAGCTCCCCTATAGGAAATATTTTTATATTGATGAAGTCTGTGTGCTTCATCGACCAGTAAGATATCATATTTTTTCTTCGTAATATCAGACGGGGACAGTACCTGTGATGGCGTCAATCCATAAATACTTCGGAAGATGAACTTCATCGTCTTTCTGAGCGAAGTCTGTGGCACAACGAATCCAATCTTTTTCCCGGCAAACTCTTCACTGTCTGCCAGGTATTTCATAAGATATACCGCCACAATTGTCTTACCGCTTCCTGGCATTCCATTTACCACTACACGATTCACATTTCCACTCTCAATCTGCGCAAGTATATCTTCTACTGCTTTCCGCTGGCTGTCGTTCAATTCTTTATATGGAGAATATTTGAATAGATCTGAATTTTCAATTTCTTCCAGCGAATGTTTGACCAGTTTTTCTTGTTGCAGCTTACGCCAAAGCAGTTCGAATTTTTTATCATATTTTCCTTTCTCATAATACTGCTTATCTGCTATTCCGGAATTCTTATTCGTAACCTGGAATAATTCGTCTGCGACAATATACTGAATCAGCTTGGATTCATAATCAAAGGTTACCGATTGATTAAACAATCTGGAATATATGAAGTGGACCTTATTAAATATTCGCTTTTCTTCATTTGTCGTATGCTGTGTCATTCTGGTTTTTACATGATTGGATTCACCTATATAAGCTTTCTTTCCATTTTCCAGAATATATAACATTGGCCAGTTATCCAAATATTCTTCGTTACTGTATTTATTATTTTTGAAATCTCCTTCAATTATTTTGAACATGGTATTTCTCCGGTGTATTTATATTTGTATGGTTTCGAATTTCCTAATATTAATTATACTTCGCTGACTATTAACACACAAGAAGAAGTCATATTTCTACGACTTCTTCCATATCTATTACAGCATAATCCAGGCCGTTTCCTCCTGTTCACTTTTCAGACTCTTTTTACAGATCTTGCAGATTGTTCCTGCCGGTGTAACCAATACCACCTTCGCATATGCCGTGTCACCAATCTTGTCATACAGGCGGCCTGCACTCATAGATTCACCGATGTCTGTATACGAACTATTTGCCACATAACCGATCTTCCCAAGTCCTTCATACGTTACTTTGATTGCTTCCTTGTCATATTCATTATCCGGTTCTTTTTCTAATCTGATCTTCATACCTTTTTCCAGAAAATCATTTCCGAAGTAGTGTTTTGTTCCTGTCAGGGTGATAAATATTTTTGCCATTGTGTGTGCTCCTTTCGCTTTGAAAACGTGTTCATCTGAATTTGGTTTGTTGTCTTATAATTACTTTTATCTCCCGGAATTCTGTTTTATTCCCTTTGATGTGTATAGTATAATTCAGATGATGGGGTATAATATCCCCACCTTTTTTCCATACATCAAAAAAGGAAATCAACCGCAGTCAATTTCCTCTTCTCATCATCAATCATACACCCTTTTCAACACTTCCAGATCAACCTCAAGCTCCCTGTCACCATCTCTTACCCTGGCAATCACCGGGACTCCCGTTAATCTCTCGATCATTTTTTCATTATCTTCCTGCATCGCCCCACCCGAGTAATGATTCAGAATGATTCCTTTTACATCCATTCCATGATTGCGGATGTATTCTACCGTCAGGACAACCGCATTGATCGTGCCAAGTCCGGCATCTGCGATCACCAGCGTATTCAGATGCAGCATTTTCACAATGTCTTCCAGCAGGATCTCATGCTCTTCATCCCAGCGGATCGGACATACAATGCCGCCGCTTCCTTCTACCGTGACATAATCGTACCCTTTCTTTACCCTGTCAAAATCTGCTTTTACCGTTTCCGGATCAACCGGATTCCCTTCTATTCTGGCAGCCAGATGCGGAGACACCGCATTTTGATACAGATATGACAGTAAGCTGCTGTCTTCCTGTGTGATACCGGCAATCTTCTTTACATAGCCTGCGTCACTTTCTTCTATGGACTCTGCACCTGATAATGCAGCCTTATAATAGCCTGCATGGATTCCTGCATCCGCCAGCTTTTTCACGATTAATGCTGTGACATACGTCTTTCCTACATCTGTGCCGGTGCCCGTCACAAATATTCCTTTTGCCATAATCTCATGCCCCTTTTTTTATTAACTCAGATAAAATCCGCTTTTCCGCATTCTAAGTCCCACACCGGCTGCCAGCAGACATAATACAAAATCTCCAGGCATATCTAATGGGAAGCAGGACAAAAAGATCACGCCCAACGTTGCCGGTGTATGTGCATAAAAGTTTAAGATTATAAATTTATATACGATTCCGATTGCATATGTCACAACAAATCCGGCTAGACAGGCAAGCAGATAGTTCTTGTAACTTGCTTTCAGCTTTTCGCATACTTTTCCGGTTACATATGCGCTTACAATGAATCCGACCAGATAACCAAAGCTTGGCCGGAATATGTATCCGATTCCTCCGCCTGCTGCAAAGATTGGTACTCCGACAAGTCCCAATAATACATAACACCCTACAGATATTGCTCCCTTATCAGCCCCCAGAATCAATCCTGCAAGCAGTACGAAAAAGAACTGAAGTGTGAAATAATCCATATATGGAACCGGGATCTGGATAAATGCTCCTATGGCAACCAGCGCTGCGAACATTCCGCATAATACCATACTTACGGTGGATAATTTTTTTGTTTTTGTGTTCATTAAATTGTTAACCTTCCTTTCAGTTTATGGTTAACAATTTATCGTATTTCGCTTTGATTGTCAACTTATTTTTCGCGCAAGTTTACAATCATGTTCTTGTTTTGCTAATTCAGAATCCATTTCCTACTCCCCATACTGCTCCATAAGCCTCCGAGCCTCTCCCCGCATCTGCTCCACAACCTCATCCGGTCCAATGATCTTAACTGCTTCCCCCAGCGAGAATACCCATCCCAGGAACTGTTTGCTCACATGCACGTCCACATTCACCCGGAAATGATCCTCATCTTCCGGAATCATCATCACATCTTTCCCGAACCGGTCAATGATCACGCCCGCAAGGCTGTTATTTACCAGCATCTTTACAGACGTTTCCTTTCCCCTGAACATTCCGAAACTCTTCTTGGCATAATCTGCCATATCCAGCTTCTTGAAGTGTTCTTTTCCCTCGCGGGATTCATCCGACATCCGGATATGCAGCATCTTGTCCACCCGGTAATGCTTGATCAGCTGCGCCTCTGTATCATATCCGATCATATAATAATTCTCATCATCCCAGGACAATCCCCACGGGCTGATATGATACCATGCTCCTCCGTGACGCAGTTCCATCTCTTTCTTCACATTCCACTGGAAATACTGGAACTTGATCTTCTTATTTTCAGAAATCGCATTGTGGATTGCATCGACAGTATAATAGATGCTTTCATTCATCGTCTTAATTCTTCCGGATACATACACCTGTCGCTGCAGCCTCTGTGCATCGTATTTGCTGACCAGCTTTTCCAGCTTTTTTAAAAAATCGTCCTTTTCCAATGATAAACGTCCTTTCGCTTAAAGGTAAACGTGGATACTCCCACAACTTATCATTATATACCAGTTTTTTATTTTTTTCAACATCAATCGACAACTTTTTTTAAAGTGACTGAACTGTTACATTTTATATGGAAGAAGGAAAGGGATCCTCTCTCTCAGGTTTTCAATTGTAACCTCTGTCCTTGCGCCTCCGTATTCCCCATCCAGTACCCAGTCTACGCTTTCTTCTGACGTAAAATGAATAGCGGAAGCCTTAAATTTATAGACATATTCGTTTGGCTCTTCCACCAGGAACATATAAGAAATAATGTTGCTTAGATCTAACGGAGTCTTTGGCATCCGGATCAGCAGGACCTCAAAAACACCGTCATTTAAGGATACGGACTGATTTACCAGCCCTTTAAAGCCGCCTACGCTTCTTGTATTAGTCACCATTCCAAATACAAAATCCTCTTCCAGCACATTATCATCCATTAAGCCTTATCATATGCGGGTAGAATGGGATGAT
>ENA-ORTB01002134-ORTB01002134.1-human-gut-metagenome-genome-assembly--contig:-NODE-2134-length-19167-cov-6.895720_pt1 | contig 19167 bp, 18 predicted proteins | sample MGYA00241905_ERZ509174 | MGnify/ENA primary metagenome ERZ509174 (study PRJEB26280, sample SAMEA2338851) | human gut metagenome | biome: human gut; feature: human-associated habitat; material: faeces... | reverse complement strand
CACCAGACGTTATCTGGCATCCTGCCCTGTGAAGCCCGGACTTTCCTCACCTGCAGCCTTTCGGTTCTGCAGCCGCGACCATCTGTCTTACTCAAAACATTCTAACTTTACCATATTTTCAGGCATTTGTCCAGTCAATCATACTTTAAAACAGCTTCCACCGATAAATTCGCGCACAATCGAATTGTGCGGCACCTGTTCGCTGCTGACACCCAGAAAATAATCGAGAAATTTGAGCAGCCGCTTCGCCTCGTTGTACTCCGCTGAATCACGCGGAACACTATATAAGATCGGCTCCGCATACTGTTTGAGCACCGAAAGCTCATATAAAAACGCAGAGTTGAACATCGCATCCGCCTCTTCCTGATACGGGAAAATATTCCGCTCCTCGCCCCGGCGGACGGAATCCCACATCCGGATCGTGTCCTGTGCCGACGCACCGCGCGTTCTCGCATCACGGACCATCCGCCGGATCAGACGTCCGTCCGTCGTCGGAACTCGGTTGTGATCGTCGATATTTAACTGGGTCAGCGCACTGATATAGATCTTAAATTTCTTATCACGCGGCAGTGAATACGACAAATCATCATTCAGGCAGTGGATTCCCTCAATGACCAGAATATCCTCCGCCCCAAGCTGCAAGAAATCGCCCTTATATTCGCGCTCGCCCTTGACAAAGTTGTAAACCGGCAGTTCCACGCGTTTTCCCGCCAGAAGTTCTTCCATATCTTCATTAAACTGTTTCACATCGATGCAGTTTAATGCCTCATAATCGTAATTTCCATTTTCATCCCGCGGGCTGTCTACACGGTTGACAAAATAATTGTCCACCGCGATCGGATGCGGTTTCATTCCCAGCGCGCCGAGCTGAATCGACAGACGGTGTGAAAAGGTCGTTTTTCCCGAAGAGGACGGTCCTGCAATCATGATCAGTTTGCGTCCGCTCTCATAAATCTGCTCCGCAATATCTCCGATCTTCTTTTCCTGCAGCGCCTCCTGCATCAGGATCAGGTCGTTCATGCGCCCCCGCGCGATCGTATCGTTGAGTGTTCCCACATCAAACACACCGAGCTTGTGACCGAGCTTTTCCGCCTCCTGCTGGACATTAAACAGTTTTTTCTGCGGATGGAACGGCTGAATCGCCTTCGGCTGCTTCTTGTTCGGCAGACGCAGAATAAATCCTTCCTCGTACATCTGTAAATCAAAATATTTGAGATACCGGGTGCTCATGACCATATATCCGTAGAAATAGTCGTCATAATCGCCGAGCCGGTAAACATTGACCCGCGACGCCCTCCGGTAATTGAACAAACGCGCCTTGTCATACATGCCCTGCTCCTGGAAATGATCCATCGCCTCATCCGTATTTTCACTCCGTTTCTGCAGCGGCAGATCCTGCTCAGACAGGCGCTTCATCTCCGCTTTCACACGGTCTAACAGCTCCTGGCTGAGTGTTACCCCGCCTTCCACCTCCACATACAGACCATTTTCAACAGAAAAGCAGACCGTGATATTTTTCACATTTTCCCTGCCTGCCACATCCTGAAAGGCTTTCATCATCAGAAAGACGGCACTTCTCTGATATGCCAGATAGCCAGCCGTATCTGCCGCTGTGATAAATTCCATCTGGCAGTCCTTCTGCAGTGTTTTATGCAGCTCCCGCAGCCGTCCATTTACCGAGACCAGAAGAATATCATTCTCGTAATTCTTCTGATATTCCTCCGCAATCTCCGCGTAGGCGGTTCCCTGCGGATATGTTTTTATCTCACTCCCAATCCGTACATCCGGCATGTAATCCCCTCCCTAAACAATCTGGATTGGAAACGCCGGTTTCTCCCGCACAACCTTCACGGCATCACCCAGCTTCCTCATCAGATATTTCTCCATAAATTCTGTAAAAATGTGTTCAATTCCATAATGTCCGGCGTCAATGACCGCCATGCCCTGTGCAACCGCGTCGATTCCTTCATGGTGGCTGATATCTCCTGTGATATAAACCTGCGCCCCGGCTGCCAGTGCCTCTCCCATCGTGCTTCCTCCTGCGCCCGGGCAGACCGCCGCTTTCTGAATCACTGCCTCACCGTCCAGCTCACCGAAGACCGCCGCATACGGCAGGCCAAATGCCTCCTTGACCTGCTCGGCAGCTGCCCGCAGCGTCATCGGCTGTTCGAAGCGTCCAGTGCATCCGATTCCGTAGGAAGTGCCGTCTCCGGTCTCTCCCATTTTCTCTAAAACTTCACAATCCGTCAGTCCCAGCTTCTTTGCCGCCAGATCTGCCATGCAGCCCGGCGCTGCGTCGAAATTCGTGTGCATCGCATAGTAGGAAATATCATCCTGAATCATCCGCAGGACTCTTCTGCCGATGAAATTCTGATCGGACACCTGCTTGATTCCTTTGAAAATAAGCGGATGGTGCGTCAAAATCATATCCGCCCCCGCCTGCTCTGCCTGCTCAATCACAGAATCTGTGGCGTCCACCGCCAGAAAGATCGTCTTCACTTCCTTCCCGCTGCGCCCCGCTAAAAGCCCCGGATTGTCCCAGTCACATGCCATGCTGCGCGGCGAAAGTGTTTCCAGTATCTTGATAATCTCACTGCATTTCATGTCTCGTCTCCTCTATCAGCGCCAGATAGGCGGTCAGTTCCTTGATGCGCGCTGCTCGGCGGCTGATCGCCGCCTCTCCCGCTTCACTGGCTTCTAAAGTTTCCTTCTTGTTCTGGGCATCATTTTCTGTCAGCCCTGCCAGCACCTGCCGCGTCATCTTCTCTTCTTTCTCCAGATACGCAAGCAGCACCGGATCTTTCCTCCGGATCAAATCGGCTCCAAAACGGTAATCCTGCTCTCTCCCCGGCCGCATCGTGCCTCGCGCCGCTTCTATCACTATGTAATATTTTCCCTCGTCCGTCAGCATCGCTTCCCGTAGAATCGAAAATCCCTGTTCTTCCAGAAAATGACGCACTTCGTCCTGCTCTGACTGCGGCGACAGAATCAGGCGTTCTTTTCCCTCGCTCCAATTCTCCCACACATGGCGTCCCTGTTCCAGAATCCGGCAGGTCAGTTTTCCGCCCATTCCGGCGATCACAACTGTGTCTGCCTCGCCTGCCTTCAATTTTGCCAGTCCATCTGACAGGCGCAGTTCAATTTTCCCGGAAAGCCCCACCTCTTCCACGTGTTCTTCCGCCCGCTCCAGTGGGCCTTTCCGCACATCCATCGCCAATGCCGACGGGCACACGCCCTTCTGCACCAGCCAGATCGGCACATAACCGTGATCGGTGCCGATATCTGCTACCCGGCTGCCCGGCTGTACAAAAGAAGCGATCCGTTCCAGACGCTTCGAGAGTTTTACTTCTGTCCGCATGATTTATTCTCCTGTGTTCTACTTTTTATTTCTTCTTTCCAGATTATTCATCCAGATAATCCTTCAATTTTTTGCTCCGGCTCGGATGGCGCAGCTTCCGCAGCGCTTTCGCCTCGATCTGGCGGATCCGCTCGCGGGTGACATTGAACTGCCGTCCTACCTCTTCGAGAGTGCGCGGTCTGCCGTCGTCCAGACCAAAGCGCAGACGCAGCACCTTCTGCTCCCGCTCGGTCAGCGTATCGAGCACTTCCATGAGCTGTTCATGTAGCAATGTATAGGTTGCCGCATCGACCGGAACCTGCACATGATCGTCCTGAATGAAATCGCCCAGATGACTGTCTTCCTCCTCGCCGATCGGTGTCTCCAAGGAAACCGGATCCTGTGAAATCTTCATGATCTCCCGCACACGCTCAACCGGCATCTCCATCTTTTCCGCGATCTCCTCCGGAGTAGGTTCCCGTCCAAGTTCCTGTAAAAGCTGTCTGGAAGTCCGGATCAGACGGTTGATCGTCTCCACCATGTGAACCGGAATCCGGATCGTCCGCGCCTGATCCGCGATCGCGCGCGTGATCGCCTGACGGATCCACCAGGTTGCATAGGTGCTGAACTTAAATCCTTTTGAATAATCATATTTTTCAACCGCCTTGATAAGACCCAGATTTCCTTCCTGAATCAGGTCAAGGAACTGCATACCTCTGCCGACATAGCGCTTCGCAATGCTGACAACCAGGCGCAGATTCGCCTCCGCCAGACGTTTTCTGGCATTTTCATCTCCCAGCTCCATCCGCTTTGCCAGTTCAATCTCCTCTTCCGGGGAAAGCAGCGGCACTTTTCCGATCTCTTTCAGATACATCCGGACTGGATCATCGAGGCTGACGCCATCCGGGATGCTGAGATCCAGGTTGTCCACGTCGATCGGCTCCTCCTCCTCGCCGTCTTCAAAAAGTTCTGGCTCCATGTCCTCATCGTCATCCATCCGGAGAACGTCTACATGATGATTTTCCAGAAAATCATAGATCTGATCGAGCTGTTCCGGGCTCAGTATCTCACCATGGAAATAATTCAATATTTCTTTATTGTCCAGTACATTTTTCTTTGTTTTTGCCAATTCCAGAAGCTGTGTGAGTTTTTCTTCAAATGTAACTTTTTTCTCTTCCATAGTTCGTCCTTCCTTCCATCCTCAGAACCTGCCCGACCATTTCCAATTTTGTTACTGAACACGCATACGTGTCCAGTAACGGAATTTGCCGTGGCTTCGCATTTCAATACGGCAAATTCCTGCTGCCGCCACGTTTTCTTACGGCACTTTCGGTTCCAAAAGTGCCTACCCGTGAACCGCTATCTATTTCCCCTCATAGGTAATTAGGGCATCCACCGCATATCCGTTCAGTTTTTCGCGTCCCTTTAAGCCTGCCAGCTCCATCACGCAGCAGATTTTTACAACCTCGCCGCCCATCTTCTCGATGAGCTTGACAATCGCCTCGGTCGTTCCGCCGGTTGCGATCAGGTCGTCAACGATAACTACCTTCTGTCCCGGTTTAATGGCATCCTCATGCATCTCCAGAACCGCGCTGCCATACTCCAGATCGTAGCTTACAGATACCGTCTTGCACGGCAGTTTGCCTTTCTTGCGGATCGGCACGAATCCCTTGTGCATCGCATATGCAACCGGCACGCCGAAAATAAACCCGCGGGACTCCGGACCAACCACGATATCATAATCCACTCCCTCTAAGGATTTCTGGATTCCGTCGATCGCAAGCTGCAGTCCGTCTGCATCCTGTAAAATCGTAGTAATATCGCGGAAAATGATCCCCGGCTCCGGGAAGTCCGGAATGCTTCTTACATATTCTTCCAGCTTTTTCATGATTTTAACCTCTTTTCTATAAATTTTGTATCTCAATTTCTCAGTTTCAAATCGCCATCCGGCTCTTTTTCCACCGTTCTTCTCATTTTTGCAGAAGTTTTCCCCTGCTTCTTCTTCCTTATATACATAGAAGCCACAATCACCACCAGCACAAACAGCGCACCTCCGCTGATCAGCAGTCCCTCATGCAGTCCCTGCGGATAATACCTGAGTTCCACCGTATGGGTTCCGGCCTTCAGTTCCACGCCGGTAAATGCCTTCCAGACCGGACGCGTGATAGCTTCTTTTCCATCCACCGTGACCGTCCAGCCCTCGTCATACGGGATCGTGAGGAACAGCGTTCCGCCCTCGCCCGCGTTGATCGTTCCCTTCATCGCCTCCTCGCCCGATGTTTCCAGTTCAAATGGATGCTGGTTGAGGCGCTCATAGAGCGCACGCAGCCCGGCTTCGTCAAAGCGGTACGCGCTCGCGTCCATGCTTCCGGCACTGTCATTGCTCTCCAGCAGAATCAATGTGCCTGCCTTCACATATCCGGTTTCCACCAGATACCCGCGTTTCAACGTATCAATGCTGCGGTCCTCCCCGCCGACATCCAGTTTAACCGAATCAATCTGACGGTTTGCGACACTTATATAATACTCCCCATCTTCCGGTGCTGTAAAGGAAAAACGATTCCCCTGCTCTTCCCCGTCCGTGAAAATCAGGCACTCCGGCACGCCCAGCACATCCGATAAATCGTTCTGGACATCCGCCGGCGAAGAAAGATCGCGCTTCCAGCCCGTTTCCACTATGTCCGGCAGGATAAAGCCGAGCGGCAGCGTCCACGGATTCTCATAGAGGTACGTGTCACCTGAAAATGCATAGAGCGACAGGCGCGGATTGTCCTGCTTGCCCTCATAGAGTGCATATTTGATTGAAAATAACGAATCCACCAGCGGCGTACTTCCCACGATGCTGTATGCGTTCGTCGAACCTTCGCAGCCCATCTGTTTGAAGAAATCCGTCACCCCGGCATTTGCCACCGATGAAAACAGTGATACGGATGGAAAATGCATCCACGCGCCATCATTTTTCGTGCGCGCATTCGTTTTATCAATCCGGTAAAATTCCGTCTTTTTGAGCGGCTCTGTCACCGCTGCAACATCCTGATTGTCTGCCACATAATCAGTCCGGCTCGTCGTCGGAATACTCGTTGCCGCCATATTGGCAAGCGCCTCCACACTTACCAGCGCCATCGCCAGAAGCGCCGCCGTAAACGCGAAATGTTCTTTATTTTGATAGAAATAAAAGACGCCCAGATACAGCAGCAGAAGCACCGCCGCCACATACCAGACAACCGGCTCAAACGCATCGTCCGTCACCAGCTTTTCTGCCAGAATCACGTAGCCAATCGCGGCGGACGTCACCCCGGCAAACTGCCGTTTGGATATTTCATCCAGATATAGATACGCCCGGAAACACATCGTCAGCACCAGCGCGATATAGATAAACGACTGGCGGCACGGCAGGCTGTTCGGGTAATGGAAGCCATGCCAGATAAAATTCAGCACGTTGAACGAAAAGCTGGCATAGAAAAAGAGCAGCAGCACACCGTACACAACCTTTTCCCGGATCGCAATCCGGCGGTTCAGAAAATACAACCCCATGAAAATGTAGACTGCCACGCCGCAGTAGAGGTTCGGCCAATGGTCGAGTCCCGTCTCCACCTGTACATTTCCGATGTGCCGCGCGATCATGTCAAAGATCGGGAAGTAGATTTCCAGTGTGGTCGGAAAATTAAAATCGCCAGACGCCGTACTCTGCAGCGCCGCAATCTCCGGAAGAAGCACCGCAGCCGCCAGCGCACCCGCCAGAAGTGAATACACACCAAACAGGAAAAAGCTGTGCAGACAATCTTTCCATCCCGGCCGTTTCTCCAGAAACAGGAGCGCCACATAGTAAATCACCATGAAGAGGCATATCATAATTGATATATAGTAGTTGGACAGGATTGAAAGTCCCAGCATCAGGCAGTAAAAAAGCCCTTTTTTTTCGCGCACCAGCCGCTCCAGGCCGTGCAGGATCAGCGGCAGCAACACGATGCAGTCCAGCCACATGATATTCCAGCTATACGCCGCCATATAGCCGGACAGCGCATAGAATACGCCGAAATAGCACGCTCCAAACTTCTGTGAACCCGTGTGCTTTTTCAGATACCACGCCATCGAAAGACCCGCCAGACCGCTCTTGAACACGATCATGTAGGTCATAAATTCGATAATCAGGGACGACGGGCATAACAGCAGCAGCCAGTTGAACGGGCTCGCCAGATAGTACGCATAGAGCGCGGCAAAGTTTACGCCCATGCCGACATCCCAGCTGTAAAGCAGGCTCTCGCCACTTAAAAGCTTATGTCGGAATTCCGAGAAAAATGGCGCATACTGGTGGTACATATCCGTCCGCAGGAAGCTTTCCTGCCCAAAGGGGAAAATACCGCGGTATGCAAAAATCAGGATCAAAATCACCACCGGCAGGAAAAATGCCGCCAGGAGATCATCCGACGGACGGAAAACCGCAGCCAGACGGCCCATTCCGCGGGGTGATTTCTCTGATTCATCCCACTCATCTAATTCTTCCTGCTCCCAGTCATCATCATTCAACTCTTTAATGACATCTGCTCTGGACTCTGAAAGTTTAGATTTTCTGGCATCTTCTTCCTGTCTCCAGGCCGGCATTCGTTCAGCACGTCTCATATCTGTACAAGCGGTCTCCGAATCCACGTCCGCACCTTCCCGCTCGTTCTCATACTCCTCTATTTTCCCCGTTGTTTCCGCTCCCGTAAGCTCCCTGAGTGCTTCTTCCAGTTTACTGGAACTTTCGTCTCGTTCTCTTTGCTCCATCTTCCCTCCATCCAGAATCCTGTTCAGGCGGCGTTTTCTCTACTCTTTCCGGTCTGCCTTCAGCATCCATTTCCGCTGTCATTTTCCCACACAGCCCTATTTCGAGGATTCTTTCTTTTTGAAAATAAATAATTTACTGCAAATATAATTCAGCACCAGCGAGATCGCTGATACCACAATCTTACAGATCATATCCTGTTTGATTCCCATGCCGTCTACCATCACGATCATCGCCACATACGTGAACACCGATGTGAGAATACGGCAGGAGAAAAACGAAGCCATTTCCTTAAGAAGATATACAGGGTGGAAATTGTAGCTTCGGAATACCCAGATCTTGTTTGTCACATATGCAAACAGGATCGCCGCCGCCTGACAGCAGATCGTCGCCATACGGTAGTTCATGCCGTTGTGGCGGAAAACCGCATAGGAAATCCAGTCCACCAGCGTCGTCAGAACGCCGAATATCAGATATGATATCGTCTCCCTGTTTACAAACTTTCCCCAGATCAGGGATAGCTTTTCCTTTATCATCACTTTTTCTCCGAAAAAAGAATTGTATGGGCAGCGGTCCTTCGACATACCCATACAATTCCTGTACTTCTTGGTTTAATATTACATTTCCTCTAACAGCTTGTTGACACTGACCAGCTTGACGCAGAGTGCAAACAGCTCGGTTGCAGTGATCAGATCCTGCAGCGGCGGATAAGATGGAGCAATACGGATGTTGCGATCCTCCGGATCCTTGCCATATGGATAAGTTGCACCGGCTCCGGTCATGACAACGCCTGCTTTCTTGCACTTCGCAACGATCTCCTTCGCACAGCCGTTCAGTGAATCAAAGGAAATGAAGTAGCCGCCGTGCGGTTTTGTCCAGGTACCGATCTCCAGTCCGCCCAGCTCGCGGTCGAGAATGTTCTCAACTGCCTCGAATTTCGGGCGCAGGATGTTGGCATGCTTTCTCATGTGCTCTACCATGCCGTGGATATCCTTGAAGAAACGCACGTGGCGGAGCTGATTCACTTTATCATGACCGATAGTCTGAATCTTTAACTGTTTCTTGATATCATCCAGGTTATTGTGGGAGGTTGCGATTGCCGCAATACCGGAACCCGGGAACGTAATCTTGGAGGTTGAAGAGAATTTGTAAACCATATCCGGGTTGCCGGCTTTCTTACATTCTGCCAGAATCTCCAGCACATGATCCTGCTCATCATCGTATAAATGGTGGATGCCATAAGCATTGTCCCAGTAAATACGGAAATCCGGAGCTGCCGGATGCATGCGTGCCAGACGGCGGACAGTCTGATCGGAATAGGAATTACCGGTCGGGTTGGAGTATTTTGGAACACACCAGATTCCCTTTACGGTCGGGTCGGTGGTCACATACTTCTCCACCAGATCCATATCCGGACCATCTGCGGTCATCGGAATGTTGATCATCTCGATACCAAAATATTCAGTAATGGAGAAATGTCTGTCATATCCCGGTACCGGGCACAGGAATTTAACCTTGTCAAGCTTGCACCACGGGGTATTTCCCATAACGCCATGAGTCATAGAACGGGAGATGGTGTCGTACATTACGTTCAGGCTGGAGTTTCCATAGATAATGATATTGTCAGCCGGGACCTCGATCATATCCGCTAACAGCTCCTTCGCCTCGCTGATACCGTCCAGGCCGCCGTAATTGCGGCAGTCTGTCCCATCTTCGCAGGTCAGATCACTGTCGCTGCTCAGTACGTCCATCATTCCCATCGATAAATCAAGCTGCTCTGCACTTGGCTTACCGCGTGACATATCCAGCGTCAGATTCTTGCCCTGAAACTCCCGGTACTGATCGCTCAGATCACGCTTAAGCTCCAGAAGTTCTTCTTTCGTCATCTCGCTATAAGGCTTCATCCTTCAACATCCTCCTTGTTTCTCTTATTTATTTCATCATAATTTCATAATCTGCTTTTCATCCAGCTCCCCTTGTTCAAGGGTTCGGAGCATCTCATCTAAGCATCGTTATAATAATAACATAGGTACAAAGGGCATGACAAGCATTAATTTGTTATGTCAGCACATAAAATTTGTTATATGGTACCGCTTGGTTTTTCCGATTCGGTGCATTTCACGGACACCAAATTATAATAAAAACATGATGTTCCCCCTTCTTTCATATACTTATGAAAATATATCTTTCAGGTCACATCATGTTCATTCATTTTCCCATGCATTCTGTTCCATCACGTTTCCGGCACATCATTTCCCCGCTGCTGGTTCCCGCCCTGTTTGCCATCTCTTTCTACGCCGGGCAGACTGCCGCGCATTTCCTGCGCCGTCCATCCGGGCACACGGTTTCAGCGCCTGTTATCGCCTGTGGCTCGCTCCCGCCTGCCTTTGATTCCGGTTCGATTCCGGTTTCCGCAGATGGAAACTGGGGACTTGGATTTCCCAGTCCAGGGCAGACACCGGTCGGCAATGCCTCCGCCGACACTTTAAAAAATTTTGATGCTTTCTATGTAGGCGATACCTCCAAACCCGTCATCTATCTGACCTTCGACGCCGGATATGAAAACGGCTGCACACCTGCCATTCTGGAAGCACTGAAAAAACACCATGTCCCGGCAACCTTTTTCGTCGTCGGCAACTATCTCGAAACCAGTCCTGAACTGGTAAAACAGATGATCGCAGAGGGTCACACCGTCGCCAACCACACGTATCACCATCCCGATATGTCCCGCATTTCCGACAAAGCAGCATTTGAAAAGGAGCTGACTGCCCTGGAAACACTCTACCAGTCCGTCACCGGGCAGACAATGAAAAAATATTACCGTCCGCCGCAGGGCAAATACAGTGAATCGAACCTGCAGATGGCAAAGGAGCTCGGCTACAAGACCTTTTTCTGGAGTCTCGCCTATGTGGACTGGATGCAGGATCAGCAGCCATCCAAAGAAGAAGCATTTTCCAAGCTTCTGACGCGCATCCACCCCGGCGCGATCGTCCTTCTGCACAGCACTTCGCAGACCAACGCTCAGATTCTCGATGAACTTCTGGCAAAATGGGAGGAAATGGGGTATCAGTTCGGGCAATTAGATGAATTATAAAATTATACCAGCAGCATTTTCCGGATAAACGAAAGGATCGCGCCTCCGATGCTGCAGAACAGCAGAAATCCGTGGTTCGCATTGATCGCCTCCAGCGCCGCATAGCCGCCGTCCACAATCGGCTGTAAGCTGCCCGCATTCTTCGGCATCAGGTACGCTGCCGGACCGGCTACTAATACCAGAACAAGGATGATTATAAACGGGATAAATCCACGCCCCGTATCGTATTTTTGCAGCCGTACTTTACCACCCGCGTGCTTGCCTGACAGAATCCACAGGCACCAAATCGCGCCCATCAGTACCAGAAATACACCAATCCCTACATACAGCCCCAGACCATAATTTTCCTCGGTAATCATAGTGCCGATATAGCCCAGATCGTCGCCGCCATACCGAAATGCCTTCGCATTCGCCCAGGTGATTCCCGCCATCAGAAGAAAGCTGGCTGCCTGCATCACGCGCGCCATCAGCACAACCACGCCGGTTACTCCGGCTGCCGTCACATCCAGCACGGACGGACCGTCATTTGAGTCACTCTGCGTATGCGCCTCACTGCGCTCCGCCGCCCGTCTGGTGCGCTCTGCCTCCCGGGACTGGCGTTCCAGTTCCCGCTGATGGCTGCGCTCCATCCGGTTTTTCTGACGCTCTGAGCGCTCCCGCTCCGACTCCAGAGCATGAAGGCGTTTTTCCATCTGCTTCTGCTGTTTTGCATCCCGCTTATCCTCTTTCGCGCTGGAAGAAGAACGTCTCGCGTCCTGTCGTCTGCGCGATGCCGCTTCACGGTCACGGCGGGCATCCTCCTGTGCCTGGGATTGGCAGCGTTCATTGTCGCGGCGCTCTTCCTCACGCTTCTGTGCGTCCTGACTCTGGCTGCTCCGCTTTTCCTGACTGTTTCGTTTCGATCCAGAGCCGGATTCCGCCCTTTTCTCATCCGATTCCATCCGAGCTGGATTCCGCTGTTCTGAATCACCGTCGTCATAGCTATTTTCCGGCTTTCTTCCCACCGTTTCCTGTTCTCGGCGTACTGTATCATTTACAAGCGGAGTTCCGCAGTTACTGCAAAAATTTCCAACTGCTTCCTGTCCGCATTTTGGACACTTCATTCTATGTTCTCCTTCCTCCAAACGATTCTTTCCATCCATTTCCGCACTCATTTCTGGCATTTGAAACACATTTAAACAATGTACATTTTTTGTAACTGTTCACGGGGAGGCACTTTTGGAACCGAAAGTGCCGTAAGAAAACGTGGTGGCAGCAGGAATTTGCCGTATTTAAATGCGAAGCCACGGCAAATTCCATTACTGGGCACGTATGCGTGAACAGTAACCATTTTTTCTCACACAGCCAGAACTTTATTTTCTGTTTCCCATGCCCAGCTGCCAGAACGCCACTGCACTCGCTGCTGCCACGTTGAGCGAATCCACGCCGTGTGACATCGGGATTTTCACGGTGTAATCGCACGCCGCGATCGTCGATGCCGCCAACCCGTCACCCTCGGTTCCGAGAATGATCGCTAATTTTTCTTCCTGCGAAAGCGCCGGATCCGCGATACTCACGGAACGGTCACTGAGCGCCATCGCCGCCGTGCGAAATCCCAGCTTCTTAAGCGTTTCCATACTGTTCTCCGCCCAGTCGCCCTTCGGAATGTACGTCCACGGCACCTGAAACACTGTTCCCATACTGACACGGCTTGCGCGGCGGTACAGCGGGTCACTGCATCCCGGTGTCAGAAGCACCGCATCCATAAAGAGCGCCGCCGCTGACCGGAAAATCGCCCCCACATTCGTAGGATTTTCTACATTCTCAAGAATCGCGATCCGTCTGACACCTGCACAGATTTCCTCGATCCCCGGCATTTTCTTCCGTTTCACCGCACACAGCATCCCGCGCGTCAGTTTAAAGCCGGTCAGGCGCGTCAGCACATCAAATGGTGCCGTAAACACAGGCACTCCCGCACACACCGGGCGTTCCAGAATCTCCCGCCCTTCTGTCTCGATATGGCGTTCTTCCATCAGAAAAGAAACCGGCTCATATCCCGCGTCGAGCGCCCGCCCGATGACCTTCGGGCTTTCCGCAATGAAAAGGCCTTCCTTTGGTTCATTATAATGAAATAACTGCCCCTCGCTCAGCCGGGCATAGATATCCAGCTCCGGCGCTTCCAGGGTTGTAATTGAAATATGATTCATTCTGCTTTTCACCTTTTTTAATATGGTTTTCATGTTCTATCGAGTATACCACATTTCTTACAAAAAGGAAGTGCCGATTATGGACGCTGACCTGAAATCATTTCTCTATTCTGCCGCATTCTATCATCCTCTTTCCGATTCCGTTCCTATTTCCGTGTAAATCTATCTTCGGCAAAAGATTTGACTTTTTCATCCCTGTTTTCCATACCGCCTATCATAACGCTGAACCCCCGCTTTATGTCAATCATCTGGGCAAAGATTTCACACAAAGTTCAGAAATAAAAAATGGGTTCTGACACATCTATGTGGGACTTCCAAAACAAAAAAAACAGAACTGTCGACTAAATCAGCTACACAGTTCTGGTTTTTCTGTTACTTATAAGAGCAAAAGACTATCGTCAGCCCTCTCCTAGAGCCCCGCACACTCCATAATAATCCTCTCACACGTCTCATACCCCAGCACTGAACTGTTCAGCGACAGTGTATAATTACTTGCCATCCCCCACTTCTGATCCGTGTAAAAGCGATAATTGCTCATACGGCGCTTATCAATGTCTTCTGTCATTTTGATCGCTTCCTGTTCCGCAACATTGTATAAGCCGCAGATCCGCTTTACCTTCTCCGGCATATTTCCGTGTATAAATACGTTCAGGACGTCATCCCGATCTTTCAGAATAAAGTCCGCATTTCTACCTATTATCACACACTCTTCTCTTTCCGCAATATCCAAAATGATCTTTCTCTGCGCTTCATAGATCATGTCTTCAACGGATCGTCCCATCTGGTCGCGCCCTGAAAACGCATAGGCAAATAACCCCTTCTTGGGTGACAATTCCGCATTCTCCTGGATATACTTCGGTGAAAATCCGGACTGCTCCGCAATCTGTCCGATCATCTCCTTATCGTAGTATTTCACACCCAGTTTCTGCGCCACTTCCATACCGATAAAACGTCCGCCGCTTCCAAACTCCCGGCTGAGCGTAATAATTCTTTTTCCCATCATCCTATCCTCTCTCCTTACTCCAAATGTTCCACTTTATTCGTTCTGATTTTCTTCAAAAACCCATATCCCACCAGGCAGGCGGCGAGCTCTGTGATCGGAAACGCCCACCAGATAAGCGAAACACCCGCCTGACCGTTTCTCACAAAGATTGAAAAGATGCCTGCCAACGGCAGAATAATCACAAACTGTCTGAGCAGTGAAATCACCAGCGACTGGATGCCACTGTTAAGCGCCTGATAAATGCCCTGATATGCCACATTGATCCCGGCAAAAATAAAGCTGATGGAAATGATTCTCATTGCCCCGATAAAGTATTCTCTGGACGATCCGGCATTAAATAATCCGGCAAACACCCCTGGGAAAACCTCTGTGATTGCCATTCCCACAATCATCAGAACAACCGTATAGAACAGTCCATATTTGATTCCATCCAGAATCCGCCTTCTGCTATGCATTCCGTATGCAAATGCGATGATCGGTGTGATGGCGTCGCGCAGACCAAACGCAAGGAACAATACAAACTGCTGTACTTTGTAGAAGAGTCCATACGCCGTCTGGGCGGAAGGATTGAATTTCAAAATCAGGTTCATCACATACACCATAATAGACATGAGCGCCTGCGCGATGATCGCCGGAAGTCCGATCGCGTAGATTTCCCTTATAATTCCGACATCCGGATTCATATATGTGAAATCATGCTCAAACTCTTTGTTTAACTTCATATGAAAAACAAATAATAAAACCGCCGATATGACCTGCCCGATCACCGTTGCATAGGCAGCGCCCGCAACTCCCATCTCCGGGACAGGTCCAATTCCATAGATCATAATCGGGTCCAGAATGATATTTACCACTGCTCCCACAACCTGACCGATGGTCGAATAAAACGAACGCCCTGTTGCCTGCAATAATTTTTCAAACAAAGAGAAAAATACGATTCCAAACGAAATCACGCAGCAGATCCGAAGGTACTCCGTTCCCATCGAAATAACCTCCGGATCGACCGTCTGCGACGCGATATATGCGTTTACTCCAAAGAGTCCGAATAACAGACATACCACATAAATAATCACACCCAGAAACAGGCTGTTTCCGGCTGCCTTTGCAGCTTTTTTATTATTTCCCTGTCCCAGCATCCTCGCAAGAAGCGCATTCGTTCCCACGCCGGTTCCGATTCCCACTGCCACCATCAGCATCTGGATCGGGAACACCAGTGTCAGCGCATTCAGGGCGGCTTCGCTTCCTACCCTCATATTTCCCACAAAGGCGCTGTCCACGATATTGTAGACTGCCTGCAATGCCATCGATAAAATCATCGGTATGCCCATCTGGATCATGAGCTGATTTACCGGCATATCTTTCATCTTGTTGCTTTCTGCCATTTTAAATAAATCCTCCTTTTTTCCACATAAAAAAGTGTGCACCTATCTCATAAGCTGGACTTACGCTGATAGGCAACACACTTTTTAATGGCATTTTTATAAAATTTAATAAAAAATGCACCTTGGCACATTCTTTATGGAATAATAAAAAAAGAGTAGCAAAACTGGATTTACGCTCGTTTGCTACTCGTTTCGGTATTATTATATTTCCTGTTTTAAAAAAAGTCAAACCAAAAAATCACCTGTCGGAAACAGGAATTCTGGTTATTGGTTCACGGGCAGACACTTTGGGAACCGGCACTCCCACTCTCCGCTTCAACGCCTCAATATACAGCCCCGCAAACCGTCCCGGTGTCACGCGATTGTGGGTAATGTAACCGATCTCCATATAATCGTCCACATCAAGCGGAATCGCTACAATATTCGGTCCGTTCAGTTCCTCATTGATGACACCGCTGCAGATCGTATACCCATTCAGCCCGATCAGAAGATTAAACAGGGTCGCGCGGTCGGACACCAGGATGTCCTTGCGGCTGTCCAGCGTGCTGAGGATCTCCTCGGAGAAATAAAAGGAATTGTGCTCGCCCTGCTCATAGGACAGGCGCGGATAAGGTTCCAAATCCGACAAGGTGATAGAACTGCGGCTTGCAAGCGGATTGGCCGCACCGATAAATACATGCGGTTTTGCCATAAAAAGCCGCGTAAATTTGAGGTCGTGTTCCCGCAGCGTCTTGCGGATCACCGTCTCGTTAAAACGGTTCAGATACAGCACGCCAACCTCGCTCCTAAGCTTCGCCACATCCTCAATCAGCTCATACGTCTGCGTCTCGCGGATACGGAAATCGTACTCTTCTCCGCCGTACTCGCGGATCAGATCGACAAACGCCTCAACGGCAAAGGAATAGTGCTGGGTGGACACGCAGAACTGGCGTTTCTGCGGCACAGCGCCAAAATAGCGCTCCTCGATCAGGTTTGCCTGCTCGATCACCTGTCTCGCATACCCCAGAAATTCTTCCCCGTCCGGGGAAATCACTACGCCCTTGTTCGTGCGGGTAAACAGGGAAAATCCAATCTCATGCTCCAGTTCCTTGATCGCCGCCGTGAGGCTCGGCTGTGCAATATAAAGTTTTTTTGCCGCCCCGCTGATGGTTCCGGCTGCCGCCACCTCCACCACGTATTTCAACTGAAGTAATGTCATGCCCTGTTCTCCATTCTTACTGATTTTCTGTCATTTCTTTCTGAACCGCATCTGCCACAGAATTACATCAGGATCAAATCCGCCTCTAACGCACCTAGTCCACAAATTTTTCCGTCTCTTTCAGACGAACCAGCGCTCTCGCCATCGCCGCGCGGGTGCTGTAATACTCGGAAATGCTCTGTTTCTGGCGCAGCCGCTCTTTCGCACGCTCTAATGCCTCCTGCGCCCGGATCCGGTCGATCTCCTCCGGTTTCTCGATCGTATCTGCCAGCAACATAACACGGTTGTTGGCGATCTCACAGAAGCCCTGCCCGACGACTGCCGCCTCCCACGGACCGTCCTCTGTCGCCTGGAAACGCATTTCTCCCGCTTTGACTGCCACGATCTCGCTCTCATGGTGCGCCATGACAGCCATCTCACCGTCCACCGCCGGAAGGATCAGACAGTGGCAGACTCCCTCATAGAATGTCCGGTTGCTGGATATGATTTTTACATGAAAATCTGCCATCCGTTCCTACGCCTCCTGTTTCTCTAACGCCTTCGCCTTTGCCACTACATCCTCGATCGTTCCGACATTGAAGAATGCTGCCTCCGGGTACGCATCCATCTCACCATCCAGAATTGCCTTAAAGCCCTTGACGGTATCGTCGTCAGCCGCCTTGTAGCTCAGCGAGCTGCCGAGCGCCTGGCCCAAATCGTTAAACCCGCTCGTCGACTGGCCGTTGTACTCGCTGGCCTTAATGCCCGCACACTTGTTGAGCGCCGCAGCGGTTGCGTCATTCCAGCTTCCGTATTGGTTGAGCTGGCCGATACCCATCGACTGGCCCACCAGATCCTCGGCCTGCTGGGCAATAAACTCCGCTCGCGATGCATGGTCGACGAGCTCCTTGATGGCGGCCGCATCCGCAGCGTTCGCGCCCTGGGCCGCCGCGAGTTCCTGATACCAATCCTCGCTGGTGCCGTAAGCATCCTCAAAGATCATCTTGTCCACATTGACGCCATAGCTGTCGCCCTGCTGGGTCAGCAGCGCCGCCGACCCGCCGACCGCGGCCTTGAGCTCAGCCGCAAACTGCGCGGCCTCGTCGTTGCCAGCACCATCACCCTCGCCGTCGCTGGCGGCAGGGGCGCGACGAGCCTTACGGGCAGCTCCACCTTGGGCTTCGTCCTCTTTACCGTTCTCGTCCTCCTCGGCAAACGCATCAGCGACCATCTGGTCAATCGCGTCGTTAAAGGCCTCGTCGACATCATTAAACGAGTTATCCATCATATACTCGTGCCACTGCTGCACGGCATTCGAGAACTCCTGCTGGCGCTCCTCGGCCGCGGCGGAATGCTTTTTGGCCGAAGCGTTGGCGTCAAAACTCAGCATGGTCATAAGCTGAGCATTGGAGATGCGGTAGGTCTGCGGCATAAAGATCTGCTCAAAGTTGCCGCAGTTCACATAGGTCGAGTCATTCGCCTTGTTAAACTCGTCGAGCAGCTTAAGGTAACCCTCGTCCACATACTCCGCCACATAGCGCACATGGGTGCCCTCGCGCGACTTTTGAGTCAGAGGAATCGTCACCGTCTTGCCATCCACGCAGTCCACGTACAGGTCGAGCGTGTCGGCGGCCTCTTCGTTTCCCACCTCGAGCGTGATATCGAACGTCCAGTAGGCGTTCTTCTTTTGCGGCAGATGGTGGAAGGTCCACAGACTCTTGCCGGTGTCCTTGCCGTCCTTGACCAGGCTTTGCGTACCGCCACGATACGTCACATCAAAGTTCCAGACCGAAGCGCCCGGAACATAGCGCACATAATTGCGAGCCGTTACCTCGGCAGCAGCGGCGGCAGCAGCGACGCCGCCACCGACGCTGCTACGCAGAGCAGCGTGCCCGCCGTGAGGAGCGGATGGGACGCAGCCGCCATCCGAATGGCCGTGAACACGCCATTTTTGCGGTCGTTCTTCATGCTCCCCCGCCTCCTCTCTGGCTGGTCTGGCTTTCGTAGAGCTGGAGGTAGACCGGCTCCGCAGCCATCAGCTCGGCGTGGGTGCCGACGGTGGTCTTGCCGCCGTCCATGAAGATCACCTGCTGCATCTGAGGGAAGTGGTACAGCCGGTGGGAGATCAGGAACACGACCTTATCTTTGGCGTACTCCTGCAAATTTCGGAAGACGATGTCCTCGGTATTGCGGTCCAGCGCTGAGAAGGGGTCGTCGAGGACC
>ENA-ORTB01002126-ORTB01002126.1-human-gut-metagenome-genome-assembly--contig:-NODE-2126-length-19220-cov-10.448839_pt1 | contig 19220 bp, 10 predicted proteins | sample MGYA00241905_ERZ509174 | MGnify/ENA primary metagenome ERZ509174 (study PRJEB26280, sample SAMEA2338851) | human gut metagenome | biome: human gut; feature: human-associated habitat; material: faeces... | reverse complement strand
TGTTAATTATGTGGCTGGTCATCATGTTCGGTATGATGTATTTCTTAATGATCCGCCCGCAGAAAAAAGAGCAGAAAAAACTTCAGGCAATGCTGAATGACCTCGCAGTCGGCGATGCAGTCATCACAACAAGCGGTTTCTACGGCGTAGTGATCGATATCACAGACGACGATGTCATCGTAGAGTTCGGAAACAACAAAAACTGCCGTATCCCGATGCGTAAAACAGCCATTACAGAGGTTGAAAAACCGGAGACAGCAGTCGTTGAAGAAAAAACAGAAAAGAAAAAATAATTTTACACGGCGAAAAGCCAGGAAAAACGCAGGTATTCAAAAAAACGAATGCCTGCGTTTTTTCTGCCCCGAAACTTCTTCGGCGGAACACGGCGAAAACGGGGAAAAATGCCGCGTATTTTTCTTTTAAATGGGAAAAAAGCAAAAAGATTATTGCGTTTCGTCCGATGCAAAGAAATTTCGTGTTGAAATTAGCGGAAAAATGGCGTATAATTTAGAAATGCTATAGACGCAGAGAAAATAGAACGGTTTTTCAGCCGGAAGAAAAGAGGGAGAAAGATATGGAATACCGTATTGGGTTAATTCACGGAGACGGAATCGGACCGGAAATTGTAAAGGAAGCAAAAAAAGTTCTGGACGCTGTCTGCGAGAAATATGGACATCAGTTTGAATATACCAATCTTCTGCTGGGCGGAGCTTCCATCGATGTACATGGTGTGCCGCTGACAGAGGAAACCATAGAAGAAGCAAGAAAATGCGACGCTGTTCTGATGGGCTCGATCGGAGGAGATGCGAAAACCTCCCCGTGGTACAAATTAAGCCCGGATAAGCGCCCGGAGACAGGACTTTTAAAAATCCGGAAATCGTTAGGCCTGTTTGCAAATCTGCGCCCGGCGTACCTGTATCAGGAATTAAAGGATGCCTGCCCGTTAAAAGAAGAAATCATCGGTGAGGGCTTCGATATGCTGATCATGCGTGAGCTGACCGGTGGCCTGTATTTCGGAGAGCGCAGCACCGTAGAAGAGAACGGCATCAAAAAAGCAACGGACACCCTGACTTACAGCGAGCCTGAAATCCGCCGTATTGCAATCCGTGCCTTCGACATCGCCAGAAAGAGAAAGAAAAAAGTAACAAGTGTAGATAAAGCAAATGTTCTCGACTCCTCCCGTCTGTGGAGAGCTGTTGTGGAGGATGTTGCAAAAGATTATCCGGACGTTACGTTAGAGCATATGCTGGTTGATAACTGTGCGATGCAGATTGTTCACAATCCGTGCCAGTTTGACGTGGTTCTGACGGAAAACATGTTCGGAGATATCCTTTCCGATGAGGCAAGTATGGTGGCAGGTTCCATCGGAATGCTTTCTTCCGCCAGTTTGAATGAGACAAAATTCGGCCTGTACGAGCCAAGTCACGGCTCTGCACCGGATATCGCAGGAAAAAACATTGCAAACCCGATTGCAACGGTTCTGTCCGCGGCCATGATGCTCCGCTACTCTCTGGATCTCGATAAAGAGGCAGAGGCAGTAGAAAATGCTGTACAGAAAATCTTAAAAGGCGGATACCGCACCGTAGACATCATGTCCGAGGGATGCACTAGAGTTTCTACATCCGAAATGGGAGATCTGCTGGTAAAAGCACTGGAGTGAGGCTTGCAGATTGCGGAAATGGTTTTTCAGACACACTCTAGCATAAAACTGTAAGATAAGAAAAGAGGAAAAGATCATGAGAAGTGATGCTGTAAAAAAAGGAATCGCACAGGCACCGCAGCGTTCTCTGATGCGTGCGCTGGGTCTGACCGAAGAAGAAATGAAAAAACCGCTCGTAGGAATCGTAAGCTCCTACAATGAGATTGTACCGGGCCACATGAACCTGGATAAAATTACAGAGGCTGTAAAAATGGGCGTTGCCATGGCAGGCGGAACACCAATCGTATTCCCGGCCATTGCAGTCTGTGACGGTATCGCCATGGGCCACATCGGAATGAAATATTCCCTCGTTACCCGTGACCTGATCGCCGATTCCACCGAGTGTATGGCAATGGCACATCAGTTTGATGCACTGGTATGTATCCCGAACTGCGATAAAAACGTACCTGGCCTTCTGATGGCAGCAGCAAGAGTCAACGTTCCGACGGTATTTGTCAGCGGCGGACCGATGCTTGCCGGTCATGTAAAAGGTGAGAAGAGAAGTCTTTCCAGCATGTTTGAGGCAGTCGGATCCTACGCTGCCGGAACTATGACAGAGGAAGATGTCTACGATTTTGAGTGTAATGCGTGTCCGACCTGCGGTTCCTGTTCCGGTATGTACACGGCAAACAGCATGAACTGCCTGACCGAGGTACTCGGTATGGGCTTAAAAGGCAACGGAACGATTCCGGCGGTATACTCCGAGCGTCTGCGCCTGGCAAAGAGAGCCGGTATGCAGGTTATGGAGCTGTTAAAACAGGATATCCGTCCAAGAGACATCATGACAAAAGAAGCGTTCCTGAACGCTTTGACGGTTGATATGGCACTTGGATGCTCCACCAACAGTATGCTTCACCTTCCGGCGATTGCGCATGAGGCGGGCGTAGAACTGAATCCGGAAATGGCAAATGCCATCAGTGAGAAGACTCCGAACCTCTGTCATCTGGCTCCGGCAGGATACCACTATATCGAGGAGCTGAACGAGGCAGGCGGTGTTTATGCCGTTATGAATGAGCTGAACAAGCTGAATCTGCTGCACACAGAGTGTATGACAGTAACCGGAAAGACCGTAGGAGAGAACATCAAAGGATGTGTCAATAAAAATCCTGAGATCATCCGCCCGGTTGAGAATCCATACAGCAAGACAGGCGGTATCGCCGTTCTGAAAGGAAACCTGGCACCGGATACCGCAGTTGTCAAACGTTCTGCTGTTGTTCCGGAGATGCAGGTTCACGAAGGTCCGGCCAGAGTCTTCGACTGTGAGGAGGATGCCATCGAGGCAATCCGCGGCGGCAAGATCGTGGCAGGTGATGTTGTTGTGATCCGCTATGAGGGACCAAAGGGTGGTCCTGGTATGCGTGAAATGCTGAATCCGACTTCTGCCATTGCAGGTATGGGACTTGGTTCTTCCGTAGCCCTGATCACAGACGGCCGTTTTTCCGGCGCATCCCGCGGTGCATCCATCGGTCATGTCAGCCCGGAGGCAGCAGAAGGCGGTCCGATCGCGCTCGTTGAGGAAGGCGATCTCATCCGTATCAATATTCCGGAGCATAAGCTGGAAGTTGTCGTATCGGACGAAGAGCTGGCACGCAGAAAAGCTGCATGGACTCCGAGAGAGCCGAAAGTAACCACAGGTTATCTGAAACGCTACGCCAAGATGGTTTCCAGTGCAAATAAGGGAGCTATTCTGGAGTTCTAATTCAGAAAAATCATAAAATCATATCAGCCGTCCGAACGCGCTTTTTCTCGGATGGCTGATTTCATAAACAGATTTCATACACAAAGCGAAAAACATAAGGAAGGAATCATACAGACATGGAATTAACTGGATCACAGATTGTTATCGAGTGCCTGAAGGAGCAGGGTGTGGATACCGTGTTCGGCTATCCGGGCGGAACCATTTTAAATATCTATGATGAACTTTACCGTCATCCGGAAATCCACCATATCCTGACCTCACACGAACAGGGTGCTGCGCATGCGGCAGACGGATATGCGCGTGCTACCGGAAAAACAGGCGTCTGCATGGCTACAAGCGGCCCGGGCGCAACGAATCTTGTCACCGGAATTGCAACCGCCTACATGGATTCTACACCGATGGTAGCGATTACCTGCAACGTAGGAAAGGCACTGCTTGGAAAAGACAGCTTTCAGGAGATTGACATTGCGGGTGTCGCAATGCCGATCACAAAATACAGTGTGATTGTAAAAGATATCACCGTTCTTGCAGATACGCTGCGCCGTGCGTTTACGATCGCAAAGAGCGGAAGACCGGGCCCGGTTCTGGTCGATATTACAAAAGATGTCACAGCGGCAACGTATGAGTATGAGCCGAAGACTCCGGAGAAAATTGAACCGTTTACTGAGAGAATTACAGAAGAAGGCCTGGATCACGTCGTATCCCTGATTCAGGAGTCGAAACGCCCGTATATTTTCGTGGGCGGCGGCAGTATCATCTCCGGCTCGTCCGAGGAAGTGCGCGAACTGGCACACCGCATCCAGGCACCGGTCTGCGACACCCTGATGGGAAAAGGTGCGTTCCCGGGAACGGATGAGCTGTACACCGGCATGCTCGGTATGCACGGAACGAAAACATCGAACTACGGCGTGACAAAGTGCGATCTGCTGATCGTGCTCGGCGCAAGATTCTCCGACCGCGTCACCGGAAATGCCGCAAAATTTGCCAATAACGCAAAAATCGTTCAGATCGATGTGGATGCGGCAGAAATCAACAAGAATGTTGTTGTCGAGTCGAGCATCATCGGAGACGTCAAAGAAGTCTTAAAACGCCTGAATGCGAAGCTGGAGCCGATGCATCATGACGAGTGGATTGCCGAAATCGAGTCAATGAAAGAAAAATTCCCGTTAAAGCATGAAGAAGGCCTTACCGGACCGTTCGTGATCGAGGAGATCTATAAGGCAACCGACGGCCAGGCTGTCATCACGACCGATGTCGGACAGCATCAGATGTGGGCGGCGCAGTATTATCGGTATACGAGCCCGAGAACCCTTTTAACCTCCGGCGGTCTTGGAACCATGGGATTCGGTCTTGGAGCTGCCATGGGCGCCAAAATGGGACGCCCGGACAAAACCGTTATCAACATCGCAGGCGACGGCTGCTTCCGCATGAATATGAACGAACTGGCAACCCTTTCGAGACACAACATTCCGGTGATCGAAGTCGTTGTCAACAACCATGTACTCGGTATGGTACGCCAGTGGCAGACACTGTTCTATGGAAAACGGTATTCCAACACTGTTCTGCAGGATCAGGCGGACTTTGTCAAGGTTGCTGAGGCGCTCGGCGTAAAGGGCATCCGCGTGACGAAGAAAGAGGAGATGGGACCTGCCATCCGTGAGGCGATTGCGAGCGGAAAACCGGCACTGATCGACGTATGGATCGACTGCGATGAAAAAGTATTCCCGATGGTTCCGGCCGGAGCACCGATCGAGGATGTCTTCGATGCAGAGGATCTGGCAAAAAAGGAACAAGAAAAGGATTGACATATTTCTAACAAAGAGGTATCATAGTTTCAACGTGGTAAAGTAATACCGTATTACCATATGAATTGCAGACTTGTAAGAAAAACTGCAATACAGGTACAAACGATTACAAGGAAAACCACCGGCATAGGAACGGTGGTTTTCCAGTAATATAAAGTAGCAAGAGAAACAGGAGGATGAAAAATGAGCAGAGTTTATAATTTTTCCGCAGGACCGGCAGTTCTGCCAGAGGAAGTGTTGAAAGAAGCCCAGGAGGAAATGCTGGATTACCGCGGATGCGGCATGTCCGTCATGGAGATGAGCCACCGTTCCAAAGTATTCCAGAATATTATCGATGAGGCAGAAGCAGACCTTCGCGATCTGATGGGAATCCCGTCAAATTACAAAGTCCTGTTTCTCCAGGGCGGTGCCTCCCTGCAGTTTTCCATGATTCCGATGAACCTGATGAAAAACGGTGTCGCTGATTACATCGTAACGGGACAGTGGGCAAAGAAAGCATATGCAGAGGCGCAGAAATACGGAAAGGCAAACAAAATTGCCTCCTCTGAGGACAAAACATTTTCCTACATCCCGGACTGCAGCGATCTTGCCATCAGCCCGGATGCCGACTATGTTTATATCTGCGAAAACAACACCATTTACGGCACCAAATACAAAAAACTGCCGAATACCAAGGGCAAAACCCTGGTGGCAGACGTCTCCTCCTGTTTCCTCTCCGAACCTGTCAATGTCTCTGATTACGGCATCATCTACGGCGGTGTCCAGAAAAACATCGGACCTGCCGGAATGGTGATCTCCATTATCCGTGACGATCTGATCACCGACGATGTCCTGCCGGGAACACCGACCATGATGAAATTCAAGACACACGCAGACGCAGGATCCCTGTACAATACACCGAACTGCTACTGCATCTATATGTGCGGCAAGGTATTCAAATGGCTGAAGAAAATGGGCGGCCTGGAAGTTATGAAACAGCGCAACGAAGAAAAAGCAAAACTTCTGTACGATTTCCTGGATCAGAGCAAGCTCTTCAAAGGAACCGTCGTACCGGAAGACCGTTCTCTGATGAACGTTCCGTTTATCACCGGAAATGCAGATCTGGATGCAAAATTCGTCAAAGAGTCCAAGAAAGCCGGACTTGAAAACCTGAAAGGCCATCGTACCGTCGGTGGTATGCGTGCAAGCATCTACAATGCAATGCCAAAAGAAGGCGTTGAGACACTTGTTGCCTTCATGAAAAAGTTCGAGGAGGAAAATCTCTAATGTTTCAGTATCATTGCTTAAATCCGATTGCAGGCGTAGGCCTTGCAAACTTTAATGAAAACTATCAGCAGACCGAGAGCCTGGAGGGAGCCGATGCGGTTCTCGTCAGAAGTGCAGCTATGCACGGCATGGAGCTGCCGAAGAGCCTCCTTGCCGTAGCAAGAGCAGGAGCCGGTGTCAACAACATTCCGCTTGCCGACTGCGCAGAGCAGGGTATCGTGGTCTTCAATACACCGGGAGCCAATGCAAATGGTGTCAAAGAGCTTGTACTTGCCGGTATGCTGCTGGCATCCCGTGATATCGCAGGTGGTATTGAATGGGTGAAGAGCGACAGAGAAGACGGCGACATCGCAAAGACAGCAGAAAAACAGAAAAAGAAATTTGCCGGCTGTGAGATCAGCGGAAAGAAACTCGGTATCATCGGACTTGGCGCGATCGGACAGCTTGTAGCAAATGCAGCGACGCACCTTGGCATGGAAGTATACGGATATGATCCATACATCTCCGTCGATGCAGCATGGAACCTGTCCCGCGACATCCATCACATCCAGAATGTGGAAGATATCTACCGCACCTGCGATTATATCACCATCCATGTGCCGCTTTTGGACAGCACGAAAGGTATGATCAACAAAGCAGCAATCGATGAGATGAAAGACGGCGTGGTTCTTCTGAACTATGCAAGAGACCTTCTCGTTGACGAGGATGCTGTTCTCGCGGCTTTAAAGGCCGGAAAAATGAAGAAATATGTGACCGACTTTGCAAATCCGAAGGTAGTCGGTGCAGAGGGAACGATCGTTACCCCGCACCTTGGAGCATCCACCAAAGAATCCGAGGACAATTGTGCTGTGATGGCAGTCAAGGAAATCCGTGATTTCCTTGAGAACGGAAACATCAGAAACTCCGTCAACTTCCCGAACTGCAGCATGGGTGTATGCACAGGCGCAGGCCGTGTGACGATCTGCCACAAGAATATCCCAGGTATGCTGGGAGCCTTCACAACCGTTATGGGTAATGCGGATGTCAACATCAGCGATATGACAAACAAAGGTAAAGGCGATTACGCTTACACGATGATGGATCTGGAAAGCGAAGCAACCGAGGAGATAGTAAAAGCCCTCGAAGCAGTTGATGGTGTATTAAAGGTTCGTATCATTAAATAAAGAGAATCAAAGAAAATCAAAAAGTTACAGGAAAAGGCGGCGCCCGAAAACAGGGGTACCGCCTTTTCCTGTCAAGAACGGCAGAAGTTACTGCTGTTTGACTTCCTTTGGGTAAAGAACGGCACAAAAAAGAGAACTGCCCTGGGACAGTTCTCTTTGCCTGTAATGTATGGTTACGAAAAGATTTTCAGATTCGTTTCCAGACTGCTCCGCCGCGTACATCGGCAACTTCAATGCCCTGTGCTTTCAGATCGTCACGGATCTTATCTGCTTCCGCAAAGTTTTTGGCTTTCTTTGCTTCATATCGTTTTAAAACGAGCGCATCAATCTCCGGATCTCCCTCGCCGGTAATCTGATAACCGGATGCAGTGGAAGCGGAAGTTGTCTTTGCGGCCTCTTTTCTCTTTGCTTCTGCATGGGAGAGAAGGGCAAGACCGAGCACCTGATCGAAATTGTCGAGAAGTGCCAGCTTCGTTGCATCGTTCATGTCTGCCTTTAAGACATCATACAGCGTTGTGATGGCAAGCGAAGTATTGAGGTCAGCATCGAGTGCTTTCTGGAACTTTTCTTTTAAAGCAGTCATAGAAGCTTCATCGACGGTTCCATTCTCCGGGTTTAAAGCGGCGATACGGGCGATCAGCTTGTCGTAGGCGATTTTTGCGTTGTCCAGGTTCTCCCAGGTAAACACAAGTGCTTTGCGGTAATGGGACTGCAGGCAGAAGAAACGGTAGATAAGCGGATCGTAGCCTTTTTCTTCCAGAAGAGAAACCGTCAGGAACTCACCTTTTGATTTCGACATTTTTCCGGTCGAGGTATTCAGGTGATGTACATGGAACCACTGCGGGCACCAGGCGTGGCCGAGGTAGCTTTCGGACTGCGCGATCTCGTTCGTGTGGTGCGGGAATGCATTGTCTACGCCGCCGCAGTGCAGGTCAAGGTATTCGCCATTGTATTTCATGGAGATACCGGAGCACTCGATGTGCCATCCCGGATAACCGACGCCCCATGGAGAATCCCATTTGAGCGCCTGGTTCTCGAATTTTGATTTGGTAAACCAGAGAACGAAATCGTTTTTGTTGCGTTTGTTGGTATCTTCCTCTACGCCCTCGCGGACACCAACGGCAAGATCATCCTCATCGTGGTCGTTGAATACATAGTAGTGGTCGAGACGGCTGGTGTCAAAGTAAACATTTCCGCCGGCAAAGTAAGCGTAGCCGGTGTCCATCAGTTTTTCAATGATTTTGATATATTCGTCAATGCATCCCGTTGCCGGCTGTACGACATCCGGGCGCTTGATGTTCAGCTTTTTGCAATCCGCAAAGAATGCATCGGTGTAATACTGTGCGATTTCCATGACTGTTTTGTGCTCGCGCTTTGCACCTTTGACCATCTTGTCCTCGCCGGTGTCCGCATCGGAGCTTAAATGGCCGACATCGGTGATGTTCATGACACGGTTGACGTCGTAGCCTTCATAGCGGAGTGCCTTTTCCAGGACATCCTCCATAATATAACTGCGCAGGTTTCCGATGTGCGCAAAATGATAAACGGTAGGTCCGCAGGTGTACATTTCTACACGGCCCGGTGTGTGTGTCAGGAATTCAGCTTTTTTATGGGTTGCAGAATTATAAAGATACATAAAAGAAGTCTCCTTTTTTCTTTTCGTGCGGATACGGATGCAGAAGTGATGATACACAGGAAAGCAAAAAAGCGTCTGCTGTATCCGACAAGGATATCAGAGACGCCGCGTGCGGTGCCTGTTTTCCGTGTACTGCACTGGTTCCTTATTAAAATTAATATTAGCAGGATTTTTTTTTGCTGTCAATAGTCCGGAGGCTGTCGAAGACAAAAAGTAAAACGCATTTAATAAGAAGAAATACATTTTTCAGAAATAAAAAGACAGTGCTGCAGAACGCAAATGGAAAGAAACAATTATTTGTGTAATCTTTTTTTTATTATAAAACCGAAGAATACAGGAAAATAGAAAAACGGCATCAGAACAATACCCAAAAAGAGGAAAATAGAGGATTTTGATGACTTTAAATGCAGTTTATACACTTTTCTCCTGCATCGGATATTGACAAACAGAGAGAGTTCTGGTTATAATGAATGCAGTTGTTTTTGGACAAACGGACAAATGTACGGGCATGAGGGATGAAGAAAACAAATCTTGTTGGACGCATCTCCTTTTTGTACTCTTCGTTTTAATGTGGTAAAGTGCCAAAATGAAAAACGGTGGAATGGCGAAGCCGTTCCGGCAAATGTCCGGATGATGCAAAAACAACGCGAATCCATGAAAGGAGTTAGGAAGAATTATGAAAAGAAAAATTGTAAGCGCATTACTTGTTATGAGTATGACTGCAAGCCTGGTTGCCTGTGGAAATTCCGGCAGCGGAAGTTCTGATCCGGCGGATGAGAGTGTAAGCGTAAGCAGCAGCGCATCTTCCGAAAGCGATGCAAGCGCATCTGCAAGCAGTGAGAGCGAAGCCGAGGCAGAGGAGTCCGAAATGCCGGAAGGATACGACGAGACCAGCACAGAGCTCTATAACGAGGCACTGGGCGATTTCAACGATGCACTTGCTACTGCAAAGGAAGCAGAAACGGTGGATGAGAGATATGCCCTGATGGCAGTTGCCGAGGGAAAACTGATGGAGTCCGCCATGATGTACCCGCTCACCTCAAGAGGTGGTACGTACGCGATGTACAGAATGGCTCCGCGCACCAAGGACTATACCCTTTGGGGAAGCGATAAAGACCGTTATCATCAGTATGTTGTAACAACTGACTTTATCAAAGCAGAAGATTACAACGAGATGAGAGCAAAATGGGATGAGCTCAAAGGAACAGGAACCTATGAGAGCTGGGTAAAAGAATATCTGGCAGGAAAAGGTTACACCTTAAAAGACAGCTTCTCCATGCCGTATGCGAGTGATCCGGTAACATGGGACGGACTTGCAACTTCCCGTGCGGCAGATACCGATGCGATCATCAATACCTATGACGGACTGATGGAGTACGATGTAGAGGGAACTCTGCAGCCGGCACTGGCAGAATCCTATGAAGTATCCGATGACGGACTGACCTATACCTTCCACCTTCGTAAAGATGTAAAATGGACCGATTCCCAGGGACGTGAAGTGGATACTGTAAAAGCAGATGACTTCGTGGCTGGAATGCAGCACATGTGTGATGCACAGGGCGGTCTGGAATACCTGGTACAGGGCGTGATCAAAAACGTATCCCAGTACATCAGCGGTGAAGTTACCGATTTCGACGAGGTTGGTGTAAAAGCTGTTGATGACTATACCGTAGAGTACACACTGGAAGAGCCATGCAGCTACTTCATGACCATGCTTGGCTACACCATCTTCATGCCGATGAGCAGAAGCTACTATCAGTCCCAGGGCGGTAAATTTGGTGCTGAGTACGATTCCTCCGCAGCAGATTATCAGTACGGAAAAGATTCCAACTCGATCGCATACTGCGGACCGTACCTGGTAACCAACGCTACAGCGAAAAATACCATCGTATTTAAACTGAGCGATTCTTACTGGAACAAAGACAACGTAAACATTAAAACCCTGACCTGGCTGTTCAATGACCAGTCTGATGTTACCAAAATGTACACAGATGCAAAAGCAGGTACCGTTGACTATGTAAACCTGAACACCTCCACTATGGAGACAGCAAAATCCGAAGGTCTGTACGACCAGTACGCAGTAGTTTCAGATACCGACGCTACTTCCTTCATGGGATTCTACAATATCAACCGTACTGCGACTGCAAATGCCAACGACGGAACAACAGCAAAGAGTACAAAGTCTGACGAAGAAATCCAGAGAACAAACAAAGCACTGCAGAACGTTCACTTCAGAAGAGCGATCAGCTTTGCAGCAGATCGTGGCGCTTACAATGCACAGCAGGTTGGCGAGGATCTGAAGTATACTTCCCTTAGAAATACCTTTACCCCGGGATATTTCGTAAGCCTGTCAAAAGACACTACCATTCAGATCAACGGAACCGACACAACCTTCCCGGCAGGCACCTACTATGGTGAAATCGTACAGAAACAGATCGACGCCGACGGCGTGAAGATCAAAGTATGGGATGCCGAAAACAAGACCAGCGATGGTTTTGATGGATGGTACAATCCGGAAAACGCAGTAGAAGAACTGAATACCGCAATCGAGGAGCTCGCAGAAGACGGTATCACCATTGATGAGAGCAACCCGATCCAGATTGAGTATCCATATCCGTCTGCAGTAGAAGTTTACACCAACAAAGCAAACTCCTACAAGAAATCAGTAGAGGCTGCCCTTGGCGGAAAAGTTGTGATCAATCTGGTTGATGCCGTAGACCTGGATGGATGGTACTATGCAGGATACTATGTAAACTATGGTTATGAACAAAACTACGACGTATATGATGTCTCCGGATGGGGTCCGGACTTTGGTGATCCGTGCTCTTATCTGGATACCATGCTTCCGGACTACGAAGGATACATGACCAAATGTTTCGGTATCTTCTAATTTTGGAAAAGGTAAAATTGGAAAGACCAGAACAGTTGAAAGCCAATGAATAAACCGGCAGGGGGATGGGGACAAAAAAAGCCATTCCCCTGTCATATTGTGTTAAGGAATGAGAGAATATGACAAAATATCTTTTTAAGCGTTTGTTGCATGGCCTTGTTTCCGTAGTAATCGTCGTTGGATGCGTTATGACTATGATCTATTCTCTGATGGACCGAAATCTGATTTTCGCACAGGATACCACCTATTCCCATCAGAGCAATAACCAGAAAAAGGTGTACAAATATCAGAAGTGGGAGACATACGGATATCTTGATTATGTAACCTATGCAGATTATTTGAACGCTCTCAAAGCAAAAGGCGAAATTGACGAGGATACGAGATCCAAAGCAGTAGCATTCGGAAGAACGAAAGACCAGGATTCAGAACTGGTATCTGAATATGTAAAGGAATTTACAGCTTATTATAAAGCAAAAGGTTACACCGTAAGAAGATACGATGCGATCATGATGGGTAAGAAAAAATATGCCAACGGCGGACAGCAGCAGCTGTTTGCATACAGGGATATTCCGCTTGCAACGCGTCTCGGAAAATATTTTTCCGGTTTGATTGACATCGACAGCATTCACGATGCTGCAAAGGTAGAAGGTAAGAGGGGGATTACATTTACCTTACACGATCCGGTATATGGGGGAAAGAAATTTTCACCGGCCATCATGGGAAATGGCACAACACACAAGTACCTGATGTACTTTGACTCAAAATTCCCATATTTCCATCAGAATATAATCACCATAAATTTAGGAAAGTCCTATTCCGTAAATGAGGGTGTGGATGTAGCACTGACCATGACCCGCGCGCAGGGATCCTACGTAAAATCGGAGATTACCTACCCAAGCGGTCTGGTGGAATACAGTGCAGACGATCTGCACAGCGCAACGTATATGAGCGAATCTCAGGATGCAAGCGCTGTTCATTCCGATCGGTTCACAGATGACTATACCAACGTGGATACAGTTAAGAGTGGTAAATCAAAAATCGGCTATTCCTTTGTGATCGGTATCATTGCCGTGATTCTTTCCTATCTCATCGCAGTGCCGCTTGGCATTCTGATGGCGAGAAAGAAAGACAAACTGGTTGACCAGCTTGGAACCATCTATATTGTATTCATTATAGCAGTACCTTCACTGGCCTATATCTTCCTGTTTAAGGCAATCGGAGGAAAAATGGGTCTGCCAACCACCTTTGACATGGATTCGAAGAGCAAGCTGATGTATATTCTGCCGATCGTTTCTCTGGCACTGCCGCAGGTGGCAAACCTGATGAAATGGCTGCGTCGATACATGATCGACCAGATGAACTCCGATTACGTAAAATTCGCAAGATCCGGTGGACTGACAGAGGGAGAAATCTTTACGAAACACATTTTGAAGAACGCAGCGATTCCGATCGTACAGGGTGTTCCGGCGAGCGTACTGTTCGCACTGACCGGAGCCATCATCACCGAGCGTGTGTACGTAGTACCTGGTGCCGGTAATCTGCTGACGGAAGCAATCAGCAAATATGATAATGGTGTTATCGTAGGTGTTACACTGTTCTACGCAGTGCTCTCCGTGATTTCCATCATCCTGGGCGACGTTTTGATGTCCATGGTGGATCCGCGAATCTCATTCTCAACGAAAGACAGGTAGGGACTTATGAATTATGATTTAGATAAATTCGGTCTGTCTGAGGAAGAACTGTTTTCTCCTGTAGATAACAGCTCTCTGGAGTCTGAGAAAATTACGGCTCCGAGATATTCCTACTGGCATTCCGTGTTCCGCGTATTTTTTAAGAAAAAAATCAATATTGCCGTACTTTGCCTCCTGGGTGTGATTCTGCTGATGACGTATGTGTATCCGCTCTTTGTGGAGTACGACCGTTTCGCCAATCTGATGAACGGCGCGACAAAACATCTGTCTCCAAGCAAAGCATTGCAGCAGCTTGGATTCAATATTCACTGGATTTTAGGATCCGGTGCTTCCGGACAGTCGACCTTTGATGCTGTCTGGTTTGGTTCCAGAATTTCAGTTTCCCTGGCGTTTATCTGTGCGCTCATCAACCTTTCGATTGGTGTGATTGTCGGATCTGTCTGGGGATTTTCGAAGAAGGTTGATGTCTTCATGATGGAGGTTTACAACATCATCGGAAATATTCCGTATGTACTTCTGATCTCCGTCCTGGTGCTTATCTTTTCTCCGAGCTTCTGGACCATGGTATTTGCACTGACCGTTACCGGATGGCTTGCCATCGCGTACTTTATCCGTACGCAGGTCGTTATCATCCGTGACAGAGAGTATAATCTGGCATCAAAATGTCTTGGAACTTCGATTTTCCGCATTGCGATGAAGAATATTCTCCCGTTTATGACATCTGTCATTGTTACTCTGGCGGCAACTGAGATTCCGTCCTACATCTCTTACGAGGTGTTCCTGGCTTACATCGGTATGGGACTTTCTGACATGTCTCTGGGAAGACTGATCTATGAGGCTGAGGGTGCCATGCTGACACCGGGATGGGGATTCGAATTCTGGAGTCCGGTTGTTGTCGCTTCAATTATCACCGTAGTATTATATGTAGTTGGACAGAACCTTGGAGATGCGTCCGACCCGAGAACACATATGTAGGAAGGAAAGCCGCATGGAAGATAAAAAAGTATTATTATCGATTAAGGACTTACAGGTAAAATTCCGTGTCCGCGGCCGTATCCTGACGGCAATCCGGGGCGTAACGCTGGATATTTACGAGAATGAGTCCATTGCTATCGTAGGAGAATCCGGTGCCGGTAAATCCGTATTCACAAAAGCGTTTGCAGGAATGCTGGACAGCAACGGCTTCATCGATCAGGGAGATATCATTTTTAACGATGCCGAGCTGAGCGATACCGTTGTGCCGCTGAACTCTTATGCGAAAAAGACCATCGCATCCACCTGGGAAAAACTGAATGAGTATTCCAAACTGGAATATGGTTCAGAAGTATTCCTGAAAATGAAGGCGCTGGAGCAGGAAAAAGAAGAAAAAATGACGCTGAGCGAGGAAGAGCGTGAGAAAGCAGATGCTGAAATCAAGGAACTTGTAATAAAGAGAACCGAACTTTTCAACTATAAGCAGACACTCGATACTTCCAAAGAAAAAGCGAAAATCAAAGAGACATCCGCGGAGATTTCCAGACTGGATGGAGAGATTAAGGCTCTGCAGAAAGCAAAAGAAGAAAAAATCAAGGCACACAAACAGGCTGCCATGAACGATACGGCCTACAATCAGGCGTATGATGCAAAGATGGCAGAGTACAAAAAAGAGTATGCCGGCCTGACAGCAAAAGAAATTACGGACGAGACAAGAAAGAGAAATGAGATTCTTGCCAAAGAGATCTATCTTTCCGTTGGACGTTACAAACTGCGCAAAAAAGTCCGCATGATCAAAAAGCTGCACGAGGCATTCAAAGCTGCAATGGAGCGCGGTGTGGATCTGAACGATGAGCAGAAGCGAAACGGCGTTTTTGACCAGGCTACCTTCCGCGTACGCTATCTGGATGAGACACCGGAGCAGCTTCATGGAACCTGTATCATCAATCTGGCAAAAATCCAGGATCCGAATGACTGGGGTCAGATCCGCGGTAAGAAAATTGCAACCGTATTCCAGGATCCGATGACTTCCCTGAACCCGATCATCACAATCGGAAAACAGATTACGTCTGTTATCATGAAGCATCAGCATGTCAGCGAAGTGGAAGCAAGGGCACAGGCGCTTGAGCTGATGGAAAAGGTTGGTATTCCGAACGCAGAGCAGCGTTTCGATGATTATCCGTTCCAGTATTCCGGCGGTATGAGACAGCGTATCGTTATCGCGATTGCACTTTCCTGCCGTCCGAAGATCCTCATCTGCGATGAGCCGACAACTGCGCTGGATGTTACGATTCAGGCGCAGATCCTGAAGCTGATCAAGGACCTTCAGAAAGAGTACAACTATACCATCGTGTTTATTACCCACGACCTTGGTGTCGTAGCGAATATCGCTGACCGTGTTGCCGTTCTGTACGCAGGACAGATCATCGAGTTTGCGAATGTAGAAGAGCTGTTCTACGACCCGCGCCATCCGTACACCTGGGCGCTGCTTTCTTCCCTGCCGCAGCTTGCGGAGCGGAATACAAAGCTGTTCTCGATTACCGGTACCCCGCCGTCTCTGTACAACAAGATTATCGGAGACCCGTTCGCACCGCGTAACCAGTACTGTCTGAAAATCGACACACTGGAAGAGCCGCCGATGTTCAAAGTAACGGATACCCATTACGCCAAAACCTGGCTGCTGGATCCGAGAGCACCGAAGACGGAGAAGCCGGAGGCAATTCAGAATATTCACGAAAAATTATTAAAAGCATACAACTTATAGGAGAGTTTGAAAGTGTCTACAAAGCAGGAAAGCAAGACCACTGTTTCGCATCTGCCGGAGCATGGTCCGATTGACGAAAATGGAAGAGAAATCTTACTGCAGGTAAAAAATGTAGATATCACTTTCGGCAAGGGCGATGACGCAGTCAAAGCGGTAAAAAATGCTTCTTTTGACATCTACAAGGGAGAAACCTTCTCCCTCGTAGGCGAGTCCGGTTCCGGAAAGACCACGATCGGCCGTGCGGTCATTCGTGTCAACCCGTGTTCCGCAGGAGAGATCCTGTACAAGGGTGTTAAAATTTCCGGCAAGATTCCGCATTCCCTGGACCGGGAGGTTATCCGAAACATTCAGATGGTATTCCAGGATCCTGCCGCATCGTTAAATGAGCGTGCGACGGTCGATTACATCGTATCCGAGGGTCTTTACAACTTCCATCTGTACGAGAACGAGGCAGACCGTGTGAAAAAGGTAGAGAACATGATCAACGAAGTTGGTCTTCTGCCGGAGCACCTGACCCGTTACCCACATGAGTTCTCCGGCGGACAGCGCCAGCGTATCGGTCTGGCCCGTGCCATGGTTATGGAGCCGGAGCTGGTTGTAGCCGATGAGCCGATCTCCGCACTGGACGTATCGATCCGTGCCCAGGTCCTCAATCTGCTGAAGAAATTCCAGAGAGAAAAACAGGTTACTTATCTGTTTATCGCCCATGACCTTTCCATCGTACGGTTCATTTCCGACCGTATCGGTGTTATCTACAAAGGAAATATCGTAGAGGTTGCGGACGCAGAGGAGCTGTTCAACTTCCCGCTGCATCCATACACCCATTCCCTGATCTCTGCGATCCCGATTCCGGATCCGCAGCTTGAGAAGAACAAAGTGCTGTACACCTACGATCCGTCCATTCACGATTATTCCGTGGACAAACCGGAGTTCGTGGATATCGGACACAACCACTTTGTATACGGAAACAAGAAAGAGATCGAAGAGTACAAGGCACTCCGTGAAAAGGGAGAGCCGCTGCAGCCGATCACCATCAGAAAGCCTGGCGAGAAAGTAAAAGAGGAGAACCACGAGGTTCATCTTTCCAAGGCAGAAGATGAGTTCCTGAAAACTCCGGTTCACGATACCGGAAGCATCTGGTACAAAGTGCTGTCGTTCTTCTTCCCGATCATCGGTATTATCGCAGCAATGGTATACAAAAAGAAACAGTACTATCACAACTATAAAGCATGTAAGCAGGGCGCGCTGTACGGATTCGCCGTACTGGCCGTGATTCTCCTGATCTTTATCATTGCATTGATATTGGTTGTCCTATAGCAGACTGTGAAAAGCAAAGCAGTGTCAGAATCGAAAGTCTTTTGATTCCGGCGCTGCTTTTTTTGTGCCGTTTTACTTGACGGGAGACATATTTTCTGGGACAATAAAACACAGTGCGAATGAAGGGGAGAACTTAAAGTAAGAGGAGTAAAAGAATGGGAAGAACAGTAAAAGATCCAAACAGACGGCAGCCGAAGCCGGTGCAGAAAGTTCAGCTCTCTGAAAAGAATGTCGGACGGCGCATCGTGCTTGTGATACTGTTTCTGGCGATCGGATCCGGTTTTCTGGTGTATGGTTTTATGAATTTTCTGCGCGGCGATTCCGGCTGGCGCGAAATCAGCGTGAAGGCGGGCTCGGAGCTGAACTGCAGCGAGGATTTCACACTGAAATATAATGTCGGTGCAGGCGGCGTATCGGCGGGTGGGGAGGCAAAGGCACTCTCGCTGATTTATACCGATGCGGCGGTGAAGGGCTACCGGCTTTTCAATATCGACGAGAGTTTCGATGATGTGACAAACCTGTACGATATCAACCAGCATCCAAACGAAGTGATGACGGTAGATCCGGTTTTGTACGATGCCCTGAAAAAAGTATCCGATGCCAACTGCCGGGAAATTTATCTGGGACCGCTGTACGCGTCACTGGAAAATCTCTGCATGAGCAATGATGATGCGGCCGCAGCACAGTTCGATCCGGAGAAGGATGATGATGCGGCAGAGGAAGCGGCAGCCGTCGCAGCCTTTGCGCAGAACCCGGATGACATTTCCATGGAATTCCCGGGAGAAAACCAGGTCTGCCTGCATGTGTCGGATGCGTATCAGGCATATGCCGCAGAGATGGGCTACACGGCGTATCTCGACTTTTTCTGGATGAAAAATGCTTTTTTGATTGACTATCTGGCGGACATGATCCGCGGCGAGGGCTATCAGCTCGGCATTATTTCCAGCAAGGACGGATTTGTGCGCTGTCTCGATGAAACAGGGGAAAAAGAGTACCAGTACCCGCTGTACCATCTTTCCGGGAATGAAATTCAGTCACATGGAACGATGATGTACGAGGGACCGAAAAGCATCGTATTTTTCCACGCTTACCAGGCGGGCAGTCCCGATACGTACCGCTATTACCAGTATCAGGACGGAACGATGCGCACGCCGTATCTTAGCGCGTCAGACGGAAAAGACCACACGGCAGCATCAGAACTGATCGTCTATTCCGGTGAATATGGCTGTGCTGATACGCTGCTTGCAGCATTTTTCGATTATCAGGCCGAATCGCTTTCCGGGGAGTCCCTGAAAACACTGGCTTCACAGAAAATTT
>ENA-ORTB01002121-ORTB01002121.1-human-gut-metagenome-genome-assembly--contig:-NODE-2121-length-19260-cov-3.470190_pt1 | contig 19260 bp, 14 predicted proteins | sample MGYA00241905_ERZ509174 | MGnify/ENA primary metagenome ERZ509174 (study PRJEB26280, sample SAMEA2338851) | human gut metagenome | biome: human gut; feature: human-associated habitat; material: faeces... | reverse complement strand
GAAAGTACTCTGCGGGACACCGCTTGGGAGGATAGGTCATCGCCGCTTCTCAGTTTTTATTCGATCGTTGTAATACAAAAAGGCGATCGATTTATTGCTCCTTAGCTCAGTCGGTAGAGCATCGGACTGTTAATCCGAGTGTCGTCAGTTCGAGCCTGACAGGAGCAGCCATTATTCACCAAATTGTGCATAAACAGCACTTTTTGGTGAATATTTGTATTTTTATGCGTTTAAAAAACGGGATTTTTCGATAAATTCAATTTTTTTCGCAAAAAATTGGGAGTAAATTGGGAGTAAAATTGCCGTAAAACAAGCAAATATTTTTGCTTAAAATATTCAATTAGTATTTACAAATATTTGATAACGATATTGTAAAAAGTAAATTCTTTTAGCGTAAAAAACGGGTTGATTAAAACAATCAACCCGTTTTTTTTGATGCTTTGAAACAAAAATTATAATTGATAATCAAACTTTTTCATTTCTTCGATTTGTACTTCCTTGTTTTGATCAAGGTGCGTATAAACCAACGTTGTAATGGAAGAATCGGCTTTGTGTCCTGCCCAAAGGCTGACGATTTCGCGGCGTATACCGCATTCTTGCGCACGGGTAATAAATGTATGGCGAAGATCGTGTAAATGGTGTTTCGGACAGATTTTCTTAAAATGTTTTGTAAGTAAAGCAGGCGCAATATCGGCCAATTTATCTATTTTAATTAATGGTAAAATACGTTGCAACATTGGCGAAACCGGCATTTCGCGTGCTTTTTCTTTACAGTTTTTTCGTTGCTTTGCTGAAATTAAACGAATCCAGCCGTTCTCAATCGTGAGCGACGCGAGTTCGGCTCGGCGTATACCTGTGTATAAAATGAGAACAAATGCTTGATTGTATATTGTTGGATTCGCTAAAAAGTCGGCTATAAATTTCTTTTCTTCTGCCCGAGTAAACGGTATGCCGTGTTCCTGCTCGTAATGCGTCAGTTTCACTTTTTTCATCGGAGAAACTGTAATAAGTTCGTCGGTAACGGCGTATTCAAATACGGCTGATAGTAATTGATAAATTTTCTGCGCCGTGCGATTGCGCCCGGAATCGGAAAATGTAGTTAAAAACGATTGCAATTCAAAATGTTTAATTTCAGTAAGCTTTTTCCCTTTGAAATGCGGGGCGATATAAACGCTGAACGTATGAACGTAATCTTTATAAGTTGCTTCTTTGACAAACGGTTTTTTTGACGTGGCAAGCCATTCTTCCATATAATTAACGAAATATTCTTTTCTTGCTTTTTCCGGCTTGATCGATAAATCTACGGAGTGTAACTTTTCAATAAATTTTTCTTTTGCCGTTGCAAGATTTTTGCTGCTTGCCTGAATACAATGATAATTTATCTGACAGCGGATTTCGTAAACGCCTTCGGGTTTTTTGCGAATATGCGCGTGAATTTTATTTGTTTTAAATAAAGTTTTGAAGTGTTTCGGCATTTTATCGATCTCCTTCGGTGAAAAAAAGAGCAATGCAGAAACATCGCGCTGCTCTGGCGGCTCGTTCGATTTGCTTTGCGAAGGCAATAAACCGCTTAAAAACAAAGCGATCCGTTCCGTAGCATCCGGTAGAGAAGCTAAGGCTCGGATATAGTTTGCTGAAATTGTTAATTCGGCGTTTGTCATAATTTTTGCGTTTCAATGGTAGTTTTTTATTGGCATTATAATGAAAAAATACGACAGAAATAGTCGTATTTAAATATTTTTTAACGCCAAGGGTTACAAAAAACATACATTTTTTCTCCTGAACTTGTATTTCGCCCGTGGGCGACACCGAAAAAACATCAGAAAACGCCGAAGCAGTCAAAAGTCGGATGAAAGTATAGGAGGCAATGCAAAAAACGTTGCCGAAAAACTAAAAAAATTGCGTGAAATGCACGCAAAAAAGCCGCACTTTGAAAGTGCGGCTTACTTGTATTCGGTTGGAAATGCGGCTTAAAAGTTTTAAGCAATATTTTTAGCTTTTGACGGCTGAGACGGTTTCTGATACAAAAACTTTTTGAATTTTAAACAAGAAATAGAAATTAACTGTTGTTCAGAACGTCTCCGCTGGGAAGATGTCCGAAAAATTCTTTATACTGCCGCAAAAACGTGGTGTAAAAATCAAATCCGCTCATTACTGCCGCCGTTTTCGGCGATTCTCCTGCTTGTAAAAGAGATTGCGCGTAGGTCATTTTTTTTGTTTTGATATATTGCGAATAACTGATGTAGTAATACTTTTTAAACGCGTAATTTATCCACGAGGGAGAAACGAAAAACATTTTCGAGATGCTTTCCAGATGCAGTTTTTTATCCAGATTTTCGTCGATATACTGAATAATTGCCGAGAGTGTGGGATTGATGATTTCCTGTTCGGCAATGGGCTGAGTGACAGATAGCTGAATTATAATCAATTCAAGAAGATCTTTTACCATACGAAGTTTTAATTCCGTTTCGGCTGTAGTGGTAAGAGGTAAAAAGTCTAATGCGAGGCTACGGATAAAAACGTTGTTCCGAAGATAATAATGATCGCCTATATTTTTCAGCAATGCCTGAACATTGGAATTGACATCGGTTTTTTTGAAATTGAAAATAACGCGTTCGTATTCCCCGTGCTGAGAACGAGGACAATGAAAAACGGACGGGGGAATGACAAGCAGATCGAAAGGTCGCAGGGAATATCGGCTGTTTCCTACGATATAATCAACGTTGCCTTTTAAAAGTAAATATATTTCATAGGTATTATGGCAATGCGTTGCGCAATAATACGATTCGCCGCTATCGTTTTTGGTGTGAGCGAACTCGAAATTTTTCACAATGAAATGTATCATAGAGTTAGTATACCTTAAAAAAGTGAAAAATACAAGTAAAAAAACAAGACGTTGCGGGCTTATTTTTGTTTTTTTGTGATTTTGCTACCCGAATTGCGAATTTGCTATTGTTTTACGCTTTGAAGAAGTGATATAATTATGATACAATTAAAAATACGATCGGGAAGAATCGTATTTTAAAAAATTCGGATAAGATACGTCGGATAAATTTGCCCGAAAAGAAATTCGGCGGTCTGTATAAATTAAACGGTACTCGATTGCACGGTGATGAAAAAGCGGCTGAAAGTATCGAAGGAGCAGAAAATGAGAAAAAAATTTTGTAAAAATGCGGCAACTACGGCATTGGCGGCTATGTTGGCAAGCGCTACGCTTTCCGGGTGTGCGAGTTCGTCGAGCGATGTGAAATTCTGGATCGCAGGCGACGCGATCCGACTTGATATGTATACCCGTCTGACAGACGCGTTTAACGAGAGTTACGGGAAAGAACATAATATTCACGTGGAAATATCGACGAAACCCAACGGAAGTTACGGACAGTCGATTCAGGTAACGGCGGGTTCGAAAAACGGACCGGACGTATTTCTTGTGAGTGATAACGAGTTGAAAACCTGGCTGATCGGTAATTATTTCTGCCCGATAACGAATTATTATAATGCCATCACCGATATCGATATGGGAGATCTGATGGAAATCACGTATTCGCGTTTGTTATACAACAGAGAAACGAATACGTCGCATTCCGGCGATGAATTGTACGGTATGCCGATCGATGCGCGCCCGACTGCGCTTTATTATAACGAGAGTATGTTTAAACAGGCGGGAATCAAGATTATTTCCGTAGACGAATCGGATATGGACGATTGGAACGCGGGAAAAATCGCGGACAAAAACGGGGCGAAAAAGAGCGATCTCGGAATTCCCGCCGATCATTACGTGCCGAAAAAGGGTTATTACAGAAGTGAAAATCCTTATTATTACAACGGAGAATGGACAAAATCCTGGGTAAGCCCCACGAACGACGAAATTCTGGTGTTTAACAATCGTATCAGTATGAATTGGGACGAAATCGAAGATCTTGCAATGTTGTTTACCGGCTCGTACAATCCGAACGCGCAGACGAAAAACGAATCTTCGGACGATCGGAAGGTAACCGACTACGGCACTACATACGGTTATTTCACGGAATGGTGGTTTAACTACGGCTGGTCGGTCGGCGGCGATTGTCTGCAAGATTTAACCGACGAAGGCGATTGGAATTTTTCGTTGCTCGATCCGAATCCGAATTATATCGTAAAGGAAGGCAAGACGTTTACGGGCAGAACGGGGAAAGTGTACCGGGCGGGGGAAACGCTTGAATTCGTAGATAAGATGAATCTTTCCGACGGCGAAATTCCCGTGGCGAAAAACGACGGCGATTATTATCACGCGAACGGCGAGAAAGTGGGAATCTTGACGGGCGTGCAGGAAGAAATGAAAAAAGAAGATAGTGCGCTTTCTCAGTTGGTTTCCACGCAGAAAGCGTTTCAGAGATATTTAAAGCTCGGCGCGACTAAAACAACAGATATCGACGGCGATACCGGCTTAAATATTTCGCCGAATCCGAGCGCGATGACAAGCACTCATCCGAGCGTTACCTGGTTTGTGTCGGGCGAACTTGCCATGCTGGCGCAAACATCCGATTATATGGCGTCTATTTCCGAACAGGCGAAAAAACGCGGCTTTGAATGGAACGTTGCTCCGCTTACGATTTATAAAGAGTATGCAGATCCCTCCGATCCGCAGAATGACGAAGTAGCGGCGAAAGGAAAGCAAGCGGGACATTCCAACGCGGCTTCTGCCGTGGTGAGAACGGATAGTGAGAAAAAAGAACAAGCGACGGCGTTTATCAAATGGTGCGCGGGCGTGGAAGGACAGACAATCCGCGCAAATCTCGGGTTTTTCCCGAATCAGAAATCTTTAATCGGTCAGGTGCAATTCAATAACGGAATTGCCCCGAATAACGCGGTGGTATTTTCGGAAGCGCTCGAATATCAGGGTCCCGGCGACTGGTGGTATATGCCCGATCACGTGTGGGTTGAAAAATGGTGCGTGGATTTGAATTCTTATTTAAGAAACGGACAAATGTCATATTCGGATTGGTTAAACGGTACGCACAAGTATTCTATTGAAGGACGCCCCGTGGTGGAAAGAACGAATTCTTACTTACAGCAATATAAAAAATATTCGAAATAAGGCGGAAGAAGATGTCTGAAACGGTATTATACAAAAACGACGCGGTGAAAAAATTAAAAAAACGCGCTAAGGTACGGCGGGAAATCATCGGCACGCTGATGATCGCTGCGCCGCTGATCGGATTCATTGCGTTTACGCTTTTTCCGATGGTGATTTCCTTTATCGTAAGTTTTCACGATTTACATTCCTACAATATGAAATATATGGAATATTGCGGGTGGGATAACTATAAAAAGATTTTTGCGATCGGGAAATTTTCGGATATACAGATGCCGCTTTCTCTGTGGGAATCGATTAAAAACACGCTGTTGTTTTCGCTGTGCGTTCCCATCAATCTGGTTACGGCGGTGTTTCTTGCGAATATCATCTCGAAAAAATTGCCCGGGAATAAATTTATGCGCGTTGTATTGTTTATTCCGCAGGTGTGTTCCGGCGTTGCCGTTACTTTGGTGTGGCAATGGATATTCGAAGATAATTTCGGCGTTTTAAATACGCTTCTCGCTGTTTGCGGCGGGAACCGAGTGCATTGGCTTACGTCGCCCGCGCCGTTTACGTATGCGGTACTGACAATCAGTTTGTGGCAAAAAGGCACAAACGTGATTATTCTTGAATCGGCGTTTTTAAACGTAAACAAATCCGTACAGGAAGCGGCTCGGATCGACGGCGCAAACGAGTTGCAGGTATTCTGGAAAGTAACGTTTCCCGCGCTGACGCCTTCGATTTTCTATCTTGCGGTGATGTGGCTGATTGCGGCGTTGCAGGAACAAACGGTGATGCAGATTATCACGACGAACGGCGTAGGTCCCGGCAATCGTGCGGTAACGCTTGTGTATTATATCTATCGTCTGGCGTTCACTTATACGTCTACATGGGGAATGGGTATCGCCTGCGCGCTTTCGTGGATTACGGCAATATTCATTATGCTGATCAATCGTTTGCTTTTTGCTTCGAGCAAGCTTTGGGTGAAATACGAGGATTAAACTATGGAAAATCAAACGGTAGAGTTAATTTACGGGGAAACGGCGGAGGAGAGAAAAGCACGGTTGAGAAGCCGCAAAATACGGAAAATCCGCGAGGCGAAAATTCCTTATCATCTGGTGATGATTCTGGCGTTGGCGTTTATTTTCGTTCCGCTGTATATTATGGTGATCACAAGTCTGACTTCGGAAGTGGAATCTACGAACACGGCGTTTTCGTGGTGGCCGAAAAGCGGGTTGACGGCGCAGGGGTACAAAGACGCATTCAGTCGTAAAATGGGCGGAATTTCTCTGATCGGATCGTTCTTCAATACGATGTGGATTTATCTGCCTTCTACGGTGGTGGGGATTTTTATGAGCGCGATGGCGGCGTTCGCTTTCGCGAAATTAGATTTCAAATTAAATAAACCCGCGTTCGCGCTGCTGATGACGGGGTTGACGTTGCCGAACTGTATGGGAACGATTTCGTCTTTCCTGATTTTCGATAAAATCGGCTGGGTGAACACGCCGTTCCCTTTGATGGTACCGAGAATGTTGGGTACGATCGGCGTGATTTTCTTTCTGCGGCAGTTTTATATGGGGATTCCGAACGATCTCATCGGCGCGGGACGGGTGGACGGACTCGGTGAAATCGGCATATTTTTCTACATTATGCTTCCGATTTCCATTCCCGCCCTGATTTCTCAGTTTATTTTGCAATTTATTGTGGGATACAACGATTTCCTCGGGCCGCTGCTCTATTTGCAGGACGCGCGTACATACACTTTGCAGATCGCCTTGTCGTTCTTTACCGAAGCGTATATGCAAAACTGGACGTTGCGTATGGCGGGGTGCGTGATTGCAATGACGCCGCTTTTGCTTCTTTATCTTGTTTCACAAAAGTATATGCTGAAAGGCGTGGCGATTTCTTCGGGCTTGAAGGGTTGAACGATTATAGGGAAAGGAGAGAATAATGAAGAAAAGAATTTTGATTACTGCGTTGGCATGCGGCTTGATGTTTTCGTTTTCAGGCTGCGGAAAAGTGAAAGTGGAAGGCTTTGAACTCAGCCATTACGACGGCTCGGACTTTTCGAACGGGTACGATTCCGATTTATTGTACAAAAACACGTCGGAATTTCTGGGCGGCGACAGCGGCGTAATCTGGGTGAGCGAGGAAGAAGATCCCGAATACGGCGGGTATTTTTATCAATATATGTCGGAATGCGCTTCCGTGAACAACGGCGGCACTCCCGACGATATTCACGGCGATATCGCGACGGATTCTTCGACGGCGGCTTACACTACGCACATTGCGATTTCGCGCTCGAAAGATATGTATGATTGGGAGCTTTGCGGCGTGCTGAATAACGGCTACGGATTAAAAGCGGGAATGAAAGCTTTTACCGAGGGCGGCATTTGGGCGCCGGAAACGATCCGCGATCCGAAAACGGGAAAATATTTTATGTATTTCGGCGGGCGTTCTTCTGCATATTATCGGGAACATTACGAAGAAAGATACGGCTCGGAACCTGTTTTGGGCGTAAACAATCAGGTATGGGTGGCGGGAATCGCTGTTTCCGATACGCCCGTAGGTCCGTTTGAACTTGTAACAAGCGAAAAATATTACGGCGGGAAAGCTAATTTAAACGGGGAATATTTAACGGAAGAAACGCCTGCGTTCGATTTCGTAAAATGGTACGGGGCGGACTGCGCATTTAACAGATATTGCACCGATCTTGCGCCGTTTTTCGATGAAAACGGGGATTTGTACGTGGTGTTTAACGCACAGGAATCGAGTATCGATTCCTGGGGCATTAAAATGAAAGATATGGTTACGCCCGATTATTCCACCATCACCCTTCTGATGACGGCGGGCGGCGGCGGAAACCCGTATGCGGGGGACGACGGGGAAGCGGATTCTTCGAAACCGTGGCGGGACGGAAAGATTGCCGCGCCCGTGCGCGTGGAATATAAAGGAAAAGCGGCGAACAATTCCGCAATCACGCCCGTGATCGGCGAAGATACCGCGCATTACGGCGTAAACACGAATTATATCAACGATCCGCAGGCGCCGAGATACAAAAAAAGCAGTTATATCGAATGGGAGGAATGGCAGGACGGCACGCCGAACACGGAAATGATTGAAGCGGACGGCAAAACCGTGGCAAACCCCGCCTACAATAGCAATTCCGATAATTCGAAAGTACGCGAAGGCGTACAGGTGATCAGCCATAAAGATAAAAACGGCAGAGTGGCGTATTACCTTACTTATACGTATACGGGTGTGAAAAACGCTTTGTATAACGTGCATTTCGCCGTGGCGTCCTCTCCGCTCGGGAATATTAAAGGCGAGGAATATACCGCGCCCAAAGGCAAAGAATTTTCGATGTCGCTCGGGGTGGACGTAAACAACGATTATATGTCTAATCTCGGACACGTAGATTACGTGGAAGTGGACGGGGAGTGGTGGATTGCACATTGGGAATGGACGGTGCCGTTCGGGTCCGATCCTAAATACGATATCGGCAGATTGTACGCTTTATCGCCGATGACGTGGTTTGACGATCCGAGCGTCGATTATTATCTGCCGCTTGCAAACGGACCTACGCAGTATTTGCAGGCAAAGCCGTGCGTTGCAACGGGATATAAGAATATTTCGGGCGAAGCAAGCGTGAAAGCGACGAACGTGCAAGGAGATACGCTGAAATATCTGACGGACGGTTATACCGTAACGAAGAGTATGTATTCGGATTGCGTATTGCAGGTGAAAAAGAAAACGGAAATCACGCTTACGTTCGATTCGCCGAAGACGGTGCGCGGAATTTTGATTTATAATTCGTATAATTACGAAAGCGCATTTTCGAAAATTGCCGCAATTCAGTTTGATCTGGCGGAACGCCCCGAATGGTACACGGGCGGCGGCAAGGGATTAAGCTGTTATATCAAAGATATCGGCTTCCCGAAAGCGTATAAAGAAAACGAGAAAATTCTGTATTCCGGCGTGCCTTCCGTGGCTACGTTTAACGAAATTAAAGTAAACAGTATCACAATAACAATTTCCGATCATCTCGGGAATGCAAACACGCTGAATATCGCCGAAATTATGGTGCTTGGCAAGTAAGGAGGGAAATATGAGAAACAGGATAAAACATTCTTTGTTAATCGGTCTTTCCGCAATGATGACGGGCGCGTTTGCGGCGGCGTGCGCGGCTTGCTCTAAAGATGAAGGCAAAAGTCCCGAATATACGTATAATTATGCCGCTCCGCTTCACTCGGAATGCGATCCGTTTATGTCGATAGACGGAAAACTCGACGAGGAAGCGTGGCAAGGGCAGAATTATTTGTATTGGTGCGGCAGCGAATCGCAATGCGAAGTGAAAGCCACAACGGTGTTTACGCACAAAGGCTTGTATTTGGGGTTAATGGCGAACGATACCGCGGTAAGATGGAGTAACCGTTATGCGGTAAGCGAAAACAGCGGATTTGAAATTCAGATCGTAAAAGCGGATGAGAAGAATTATAACAATAACGTAAACTACGTTCATCCGAGTCAGAGCTTTATGTTTAATATCGACGCGAAAAACGCTCTTTCGCGTTCGGAGAGAAGATTCGATGCCGCGGGGTATTGTAAGGGCGAACTGAACGGCGAAACGGAGTATATCAGCGCGGAATTGTTTTTGCCTTGGAGTGAAATGAATTACAAGGAGGAAGAATTCAATGAAAACGGAACGCCCGACGCCGTAAAAATTTACGTCCGCTATACGGGCATTTCATACGGGATGGCGGGATTTTCCGATTACAATCAATTTGAAACGTATTATACCTATAACGAACACGGCTCGACGTGCGAGATTGACAGAAATTCCGAAACCGATTCGGTGGGATACAGCGTAAACGGGTGGACTCCCGGCGACAGATGGGAAATCGATCAGGAAAACAAAGTAGCCGAAAACACGGTATCGCGTACGCAGATGCTTTGGTTCAGAAAAGACGTAAACGGGGTAGCGACTTCTACAGGAACGCACTATCTTGCAAGCGTGAAAGTGAAAGCGATTAACGAAAGAAGTCCTTTCGTCGGGTTTATCACTTTGCGCAATAAAGTTACGTTCAATATTTACGGGGTGCAGACGAACGATTTGCAAAGCGGAAAGTTAATCGTATCTTCTGGGCAGAAAACGAACGGTATGCGCTCTGTATGGGATAAGCATTTTTTAAATACTTACGCGGAAAATTATGAGGGCGAGGAAGTAAACGGCGAAAAACTCGGAAAAGACGAAGTATATCTTACCGTAGCGAAACGCGGCGGCGAATTGTATTATTTCGTCAACGGAAAATACGTGGGAATGGAATACGACGTACGCGTTGCCGATAAATGCACCATAGGAATTTTTGCAAACGGGCGTACGATCGTTTCCGATTGGAAATTCGAAGATTTTACGAATAATACTGCGGAACTCGACGAATATCTGAATAATTATCTTTGGTTCGTAACGCAACAAGACGATTCGCACGGCTATATCGTAACGGATAAAACGGTTGCGAAGCACGGCGATTCCGTGAATATCGGAGTTATGCCGAAACCAGGATATATTCTTACGAAACTTACGTTGAACGGTAAAGACTACCTGAATTACTTTCTTGAAAACGCCGACGATAACGCCGCGTTTGTGTGGAAGCCCGAAAGGAATCTTCATATAGAAGCGAAATTCGGAAAATTGCCGAAAGAAGGATTGACGGATATTGCTTTTGTGCTGGACGGCGACGACGGCGCCAAGGCGTACGGGGCAACGTATATCATACGCGGCGGCAACGATAAGCGGCTTGTATATAAGGGAGAGGCCAACAACAAAGGGAACATACAGGAATCTCTGTTGAAAGCGGGTACTTATACGATTGACGAGCAGACGATTGAAATTTCGGGAAACTATACCATTGAAATCGAAAGCAAAGGGTACAAAAAAATGAACGCCTCTTTCGAATTGCCGCAGGATTTTTCGGGCGACAGACTGGAAAAGACGCTGACGCTGGAATCGTATCCTTACGGAAGCGTTACGGTAAACGGGAAAACGGCGGCTTCGAAAGGCACGGGAATTTACGATTACAATAGTAAAAACGACAATATTTACACATCGGACGATTCGTTTATAAACTTTAACACGCAGTATCTGAAAAACACGGTGTTTACGGGAGATTACATTTTCAAAGCGGAAGTATCTCTTACAGAAGACTCGAAAATCGCGAACGGAAGATACGGCTCGATTGTAGGCTATGCGATGTCTTCGGGCGGACGATATATCGAATTGAAAACCGCTTCGTGGATTGCCGATAAACTGTATCTGAATTTAAACAGCAGTTGCGAAATAGGACTTTCCGGTTTCCCCGTTACGAACGAAGCGGGAAATACGGGCTTTTACAAGAACGGCGCATGCAAGAATTTTACGGTTTCGCGCTATAAAGACGTGATTTACGTAACGAACAACGAAGGTATCCTTTGCTTCACGATGAGCGAAAAAGGCATCGAACTGTATCATTCCGTTCTTGTAGAGGGCGGCGCAAGGTTCGATACGTTTAACAAGGGCGTAAAACAGTTCTTTAAAGACGGTACGGAAAACGCGTTTGCGTTATATAATTTGCGGAGTAACGAGGGCGGCGGCGCGTATCGATTTGCTTACGATTTCGAAATCAATCCGAAAGATTTGTCCGACGTGTTGAAAACGGCGACTGTAGATTTGAAATCGGGCGAATTGTATAATCTGGATGCGAGCGGAACGGCTGTGGGTAACGCTTATATCTGCGGTATTCCCGTTACGCTGACGTTTACAACCGTACCCGCAAAATATAATTATTGCGTAACGGTAGAATACGAAGACGGTGAAAAAGAACGTATTCTCGGTGAGTACGATAAAGCGAAGGGCGAATATCGCGTAACGACGAATCTTCTCGGCAATGCAACCGTATGGCTGGAACAGTACGATCTTGGCGAGACAACGGCAAACGGGGAAATCTTAACCGCGCCTCGCGGAGACGCGCTTACGAAAAACGCCGACGGAACGTATCAGAGCGAGTACAAGCAAAATCGCGACGTATTGCAATATTATTCCGATATGAAAGCGACGGGCGATTTTATTCTTAATGCCGAAATTATGGTTGTGGGCGATACCGCGCCCGAAAGAATCGACGCGGGGCGCGTAGGGTCCGGCGTGGGAATCGTACTTGCCTGCGGAACGGATAAAGAGCTTGTGATTTTCAGCAACAAAGTAAATCAGGATAAACTGATATTTATGGTAAACACAACGCGCGGCGGAACAATGGTGTATGCAAGCGGTTTCAAAAATGTGGAGAATCATTTAGGCGTTCTCGGCGCAGGCATTAAATTCTCCGTGCAACGCATCGGCAATACTCTTGCGATTTACGATAAAAACGGTCAGAAGAGAATTACCGTAAGCGAAAACGGCGAAATTAAGGCAGAAGCGGGTGTGGCTTTAACGGGGAACACCGAAGCGATGAAAGCCCATTTAGGCGCAATGCTTTCGGCGGGAAGCGAAACATCGTTCGGTATTTACCGCGAGTTTAACTATAAAGGCGAATACAGATGGAACGTAGGTTTTGCGCCCAAAGCCAACGGCGAAGATTTATCGGTATCGCGCGGCGATCCGCTTACGAAAAACGCGGACGGAACGTATCGGAACATATACTCGCAGATGAGCGATATTCTGCAATATTATCCCGATATGAAAGCGACGGGCGATTTCACGTTCGACGCCGAAGTTACCGTTACGGGCAACACCAAGCCCGAAAGAAAAGACGCGAACAACGTAGGATCGGGCGTAGGATTCGTTATTTCTTGCGGTACGGATAAAGAGCTTGCGATTTTCAGCAACAAGGTAAATCAGGACAAATTGATTCTTCTGATCAACGCAAAGCGCGGCGGAACGATACTGTATTTAACCGGGTTCAAGAATGTGAATAACCATCTGGGCGAGCTTGGTGCGGGCATTAAGTTCAGCGTGAAGCGGGCGGGAAACACTCTTGAAATTTATGATAAAAACGGCAATAAGGGCGTTACCGTAAACGAAGACGGCACGATTAAAACCGAAGCGGGTTTCGGCGTAGAAGGAAATTCCGAAGCGGTGGGCGCGCACGTTGCTACTATGCTGAAAGCGGGCAACGAAACGGTGTTCGGCATTTATCGCGAGTTCAACTACAAAGGCGAGTATACGTGGAATGCCGCGCTGGAAAAAGCGGCAGATTGATTTCGGACGGGTTATGAAAACAAAAGGCTACGAAAGAACAGAATATCCGCGGCCGCAATGGCGGCGGGAAGAATGGCAATGCTTGAACGGCGAGTGGGAATTTTGCTTCGACGACGAAAAATGCGGCGAAGAAAAAGGCTATCCCGCGGGGAACGTGACGCTCGAACGGAAAATCAACGTGCCGTTTGCGTATCAAAGCGCGGCAAGCGGAATCGGAGATAAGGACACGCACGAAACGGTGTGGTATCGCCGCACGTTCGGTATACAAGATCCCGCAAAGAACGTATTGCTGTGCTTTAACGGCGCGGACTATCAAACGAGCGTATGGGTGAACGGCGCGCTTGCCGTAACGCATACGGGCGGTTATACGCCGTTTCAGTCGGATATTACCCGCTATGTAAAGAAGGGCGAAAACGTGCTTGTGGTGAAGTGCGAAGACGGCGTGAATATGACGACGCCGCGCGGCAAACAAAGCTTTAAAAACGGCGGAAAGCCGTTCGCGTGCTGGTATGTTCCGTCCTCGGGAATCTGGCAAAGCGTATGGTTGGAAACGTTTGAAAGCGACTGTATCTCGCGGTATACCCTGCTTTCCGATATCGATAACGGCTTGATTTACGGCGACGTAACGCTAATGTACGGCATAGCGGACGAACTGAAAATCACGGTGAAATTCGGCGGCGAGCTTGTATGCGAAGAAAGAATGCCGATAGAAAAAAAGCGCAACGAATACGCGGTGTACGTAAAGCGCAACGGCAAAGTACGGCTGTGGGATACGACGAACCCGAATTTGTATTACGTGGATTTCGCGCTGTACAAAGGCGGAAAAATGCTCGATTTGTGCCACACGCGACTCGGTATGCGTTCGGTAACGGTGGAAAACGGAAAAATCTGTCTTAATCACAAGCCGTTTTATCAAAGGCTCGTACTCGATCAGGGGTATTTCGAAAACACCGATTTAACGCCGCCGAGCGCGGAAGCGTTGAAAGAAGACATTTTGCTTTCGATGCGATCGGGCTTCAACGGCGCGCGGAAGCATCAGAAAACAGAAGATCCTTACTACGCGTATTATGCGGAAGAATTGGGTTTCGTAACGTGGTGCGAAATGCCGTCGGCGTACGATTATTGCGACGAGACGGCGGAAAACCTTATAAGCGAATGGGCGGAAATCGTTTCGAACGCGAAAAATCAAACGAGCAATATCTGTTACGTACCGCTCAACGAAAGCTGGGGCGTAGACGCGATAGCAAAAACGAAGCGTATACAGAATTTTGCGGCGGCGATGTACCGTATTACGAAAGCAATCGATCCTACGCGGCTTGTATCCACAAACGACGGCTGGGAAAACATCGACGAAACCGACGTAGTTTCCATTCACGATTACGCCTACGACGACGCGGAATTTGACAGAAAGTACATACAAAGCGATTTGAATACGCTGATTCCCGCGGGGCGGGCGTTGTTTACAAGCGGCGCGAAATATCACGGTCAGCCGATTTTGTTTACGGAATTCGGCGGGGTGGCGATGCAATCGGAAGCGACTGGCGAAAACTGGGGCTACGGCGTGGGCGCGAAAGGCGCGGAAGAATTTTATACGCGCGTGAAAGGTTTGATTCGCGGCATAAAGCGTTGTCCGTTTCAAGGGTATTGCTTCACGCAACTCACCGACGTGCAACAAGAAGTGAACGGCATTTCAGATTACGGGCATAAGCCGAAATTCGATACGAAAAAGCTGAAAGAGATTTTTGAAAGCGTGGAGGAAAAAAGATAAAACGAAACTAAGCCTGCGGCAACCCCGCAGAAATAGAATAAAAATTTATTTTAGGAGGAATGTAGAATGAGAAAGAAGTATCAAGTTCCCGAATTCGAAGTGCAATCTTTGAACGGCGCGGACATCGTAACTGCTTCGACGGAACTTACGAGCGACGCGAAGAAGCTGGACGCATCGTGGGATTGGAACCCATGGGTGGAGGAGGACAACGTATAATGAAACGCGAAAAAACATTGAAAGTACTTTCGGCGGGCGCGTTACTTTGCGCGGCGTTTGCGTTCGGCACGCTGACTTATACGGCGAACGCGGCCGGCGAAACGGAAGCTGCTGCAAACCCTTATGAAAGTCTTATGCTGGAAACGGGCGCGTCGGTACGGTATGCGGATACGGCGACGGAAATGGGTTTTTCGTATCGGTTGAAAATGCCGAAAGCGGACTATGAAGCGGTGAAAGGTAACGGCGCGGTGTATGGAATTTTTCTTGCCCCGCAGGATTATTATGCGGAACACCCGTTTAATTCGGCGGCAGAGATTGAGCGGTATTACGATACGGAAAACGAAACGCCCGCGGCGGGAAAAGCGAAATTGTACGATTATCAGGGCATTATGGGCGAAATCGACGGCGATACCGAAAACGTGTATTTCCGCGGCTCGTTGCTCGGCGTGCTTGACGGCTCGGACGGAACGAATAACTTAACGCGCGATTTCCGCGCCGTGGGGTATGTGAAGTATCAGACGGAAACCGAGAGCGAGTATACGTATCATTTCGTGCAGGCGGAAAACGAAGCGGACAATATCCGTTCGATGGCGTATGTAGCGGAAAAAGCGATTGCGGAGAATACCTTTGCAATGGAAACCGCGAGCGACGCGGAAAAAGCAGCGCTTACGGCAAAGAATGCGAAACTGAAAGAATACTATATCGATAAAGTAGAAGAACCGTTCGGCGAAACGGAAACGGGAGCTTTGCAGAGAATATATAACTGCGAAGACAAAACGCTTACGCTTCCGAAGGTAGCGGCGGCGGAAGCGGCGAAAGCGAATACTTATTGGAAGGATAAGTACGAATATACGTGGCAACTTGTTGCTGGCACAACGGAAATCGCCGTGGCGGAAGGCGATGCGCTGAGCGATAAACAAGGAATCTGGAATCTCGTTTGCTCGGCTACGAAAAAGGCGGACGGCTCATCGAAAGAAGTTTATTCTCAGCCCTATCAGGTAACAGATCTTGGCGCGACCACGGTAAACGGCGAAACGATAACGACTCCGAAAGGCGACGTGATGATTAAAAACGCCGACGGATCGTATCAGAATCTTTATGAATCCAATACGGAAGTGGTGCAGTACTATCCCGATATGAAAGCCACGGGCGATTTTACGTTAACAGTAAGCATTACGGTAGTAGATCAAACGCCGGAAAGAAGCGAAGAGTCAGGTAATCCTATGGGCTCGGATATAGGCATTATCATTTCCTGCGGAAACGGCAAAGAACTTACGATATACACTAATAAACTCAATTCAAGTAAAACATTTGGAACTGCAAGATTTTTCTTTCGGATAAATACAGGCAGCACGAATACCTGGACCTCGGCGAACGGTTTTATATTGAAACAGACCGGTAAACAGTCGCATTTAGGAGAAATAGGCGCGGAAGCTAAGTTTGTAATAAAGCGCGTAAGTAATACTCTTGTATTTTATGCTGCTCACGCAAGTCTCACTAATCCGATCTTTACTTTCAAAGATGACGGAACTATTGATACCGGAAATCGGACGAATATTACGTTTGGGGGGAAGCCAACTGAGGTAAGCAAGCACGTGGCGGCTATGATGAAAGCGGGTAGCGAAACGAGATTCGGTATTTATCGCGGGAAACAGCTTAAAGGCGCGTATAAGTGGAACGTTGAACTCTCCGCTTAAAAGGTAAAAAATATAAACGTTTAAAGCTTTTGGTTGCGGCGGTGTAAAAACCGCCGCGGGCAAGGCACGGATTTTTGCGGCTTTTCTACAGTCGAAAAAGGAAAGATATGATTAAATTATGTGCATTTGCGGACGAATCCGCAAACGATTTACAAGGGCAAATTCACGCGCTGAAACGCAACGGCATTCATTATCTTGAAATACGCAACGTCAACGGAAAAAACGTAGGAGATTTAACCGACGAAGAAGCGATACTTATCAGTGATGAACTGAATAAAAACGGCGTTGAAGTGTGGTCGGTCGGCTCGGCGGTAGGAAAAATCGATATCGGGTGCGATTTCGAAAAATACAAGCCGTATGTGCGCAGAGTTTGTAAAATCGCGAAACTGCTCGGGTGCGATAAAGTGAGAATGTTCAGCTTTTTTCACGCCTATGACGAAAGCGAAAAAGTACATTTTTATCTTGAAGAGATGTTAAAAATCGCAAAGGAAAAAAAATTTCTCTTTGTCACGAAAACGAAAAGGATATTTATGGGGATAAGTTGTGCCGCGTTCTGGAAATTCTGAACGCGCACCCCGATTTGAAAAGCGTATACGATCCTGCAAACTTTTTGCAGGTGGGCGAAAACGCCGACGACACGTTAAACGCTCTGCATGCCCGCACGGAATACTTCCATATAAAAGACGTTATCGCAGGAACGGGCGAATTAGTCCCCGCGGGATACGGCGACGGAAAAATCGAAAAATTGATCGACGGATTAGAAGGGCGGAACGTAGTGCTTTCAATAGAGCCGCACCTTGCCGTGTTTAAGGGTTACGCCGATATAGACGGAACGGAAATGAAAAATAAATTTCAATTTAAGAGTAACGAAGAAGCGTTTGACGCGGCGGTTTCCGCGCTGAAAAAATTGCTTTTAAAAGCGGGGTATCGTGAAGAGAACGGCGGTTTTAAAAAGTAAGCGGCGAGTCGGATAAACAAGAGAACGGAGTAAAATATGAAAAAAATCAGATACGGCATTGTAGGGCTTGGCAATCAGGGCTCGTACTACTTAGGGCTGTTTTTAGACGGAAAAATCGAAAACGGAGAGATTTCCGCTTTATGCGATCATAATATCAATAAATTAAACAAAGCGGCGGAACGGTGCGGCGGCAGGCAGGTAAGGGCGTTTTTAAATTATAAGGAAATGCTCGACGGCGGCGTGTGCGACGTGGTACTTGTGGAAACGCCGCACTATATTCACCCCGAAATCGTAAGCGAGTGTTTAAAGCGCGGTATTAACGTAATTTGCGATAAACCCGCGGGTGTGTACACAAAGCAGGTGCGCGAGATGAATGAAGTTGCAAAAAAAAGCGAAGCGCATTTTGCAATGATGTTTAATCAGCGAACAAATTGTGTATACAGAAAAATGAAAGAAATTATAGCAAGCGGTGGAATCGGTGAATTGCAACGCGTTAATTGGATTATCACAAATTGGTTCCGCACGCAGAAATATTACGACAGTGGTTCCTGGCGCGCCACGTGGAACGGCGAAGGCGGCGGCGTACTGATCAATCAATGCCCGCACCAAATCGATCTGGTGCAATGGGTGGTGGGCAAAATGCCGAAAACCGTGCGAGGATTTTGTCAGTACGGAAAATGGCACGATATCGAAGTGGAAGACGAAGTAACGGCGTTTTTCGAATACGACAACGGCGCGACGGGGGTATTTATCACCACTACGGGCGAAGCCCCGGGCGGAAACCGTCTGGAAATATCCGGAACGAAAGGAAAATTGCTTTGTGAAGGGCAAAAACTTACGTGGTATAAGCTCGCAGAAGATATTCTTGAATGGTCGGCAAGCGCGAAAGACGCGTTTTCGATGCCGAAAATGGAAATCATCGAGCCGGAGACGGACGGGAAGAACGAACAGCACGCAGGAATTATCAATAATTTTACAAACGCACTGCTCGGAAAAGAAGAATTTTTCGTTGATGGCACGGAGGGGATCAACGGCGTGGAATTGATGAATGCCATTGAGTTTTCCGGTTGGAACGGCGGCAAAAAAATCGTTCTGCCCGTAGACGAAGACGAGTATCTGAAAGAATTGAACGAACATCGCGCCCATTCAAGGTTGAAAGAAGCGGACGATAATTGTGTGATCGATAATTCTATGTCTTACGGCATTGTTACGGCAAAATAAGGTATTTTTTAATGAAACTAACGTTTCGGTGGTACGGGGAAAAAGATTGTATACCCCTCGAATATATCAAACAAATACAGGGCATGAGCGGGGTGGTAACGGCGGTGTACGACG
>ENA-ORTB01002106-ORTB01002106.1-human-gut-metagenome-genome-assembly--contig:-NODE-2106-length-19391-cov-7.397393_pt1 | contig 19391 bp, 10 predicted proteins | sample MGYA00241905_ERZ509174 | MGnify/ENA primary metagenome ERZ509174 (study PRJEB26280, sample SAMEA2338851) | human gut metagenome | biome: human gut; feature: human-associated habitat; material: faeces... | reverse complement strand
CTTCTACAGAGGGTGTCTTTCTTTTGTGCAATATTTTGGATTTGCTCATTTATAGATAGTAACTTAACTTGCTGTGCGTCCACAACGCAGGATCTGTCTGATTTTGTATTTGAGAAAAATGTTGAGAAATATAAACCGGATATTGTTACCAGATTTGAATACAAAAAACAGAGAAAAGAGCATACGCAATATATTACAAAAATACATGTGTTAGGTCGGGTAGAAGTTTATTTGGTAGTCACGGAAGTGAATATGCCATTAACAATACTGGACTATATGGCATTGGAAAATGCTGTTTTTACTTTACAGTATAGTTTTATGGAAACATATGCTCGAAATGAGATAGAAAAAAAATATCAACGAGATATTGAATATAGCTTGCTTAATGGTTTATTAACGGGCGATGAATTGAGTAAAGCTGCAAGAATGCTAAAATTGGAAGATACAGATCAATATTGTGTGGTAAGTTTTCATACGATTTCAAGCAATAGCGAAGATTATTATACAAAAGAAGAATTAGAAGAAATCGGAGTGATAGAAGGCGAGATTCAGAGATTACTTCCGGATGAACATATTTACCGGAATCTGAATCAGATTGTGTGTATTCATGAAATTAAGCCTGGGGAAACACAAGCAGGGTTCCGGGAAGAAATGGAAAAATTATATCAGACAGTACAGAAGCAGATTTTTCACAGAAATAAGACAACGGATTTTCAGATTGGCATTGGAAGTATTGTTAATGGATATGGAGATTTGAAAAAATCTTTTAAGGATTCAAAGAAAATCATAGACTATATGGATATGCTCAGATATCTCTATGGTGATAAGAATATATCGGTAGCCGATTTTTCTAAGCTCGGTTTTTTCCAGATTTTTGAAAAAATCCAAAATCGTGATGAACTGATGGAATATGTGCCAGAGTCACTTGTGAAATTATATTGGTATGATAAAGAACATGATGGAGAACTGATTGAAACGTTGCAGGCGTATCTGGACTGTGATAAGAGTGCGAATAAAGCAGCTGAAAAACTCTATGTAAATTATCGTACTCTTTCAGGGCGATTGAAAAAAATAAAAGATATTTCCGGCATTGATTTCAAGAATTCTGCTGAGATGCTGGCTGTTAGAAATGGAATCGTTTTATTCAAAATGGCAGAAACACTGTAATTCAAAGAGAAACTATATCTCTATGGTATGGTTTCTTTTTTTGCGAAAAACCGATAACTACAAATTTTTTGTAGCAAAACGTGAAAATATCTTCCTATTCTCTGTATTATTTTTGCAAAAAACAAGTGCTATACTTTAACCAGTACATAAAAGGATACCTTGATTATCTAAGTTGATATGAAGCAGGAATGAATCATGAAAAAGAAACAGGTTGAGAAAGAACAGAATAATGAGAAACAGCTTCCCAGACAGGAAACGACACTGGGAGAAGATATCTTTCAGCTGTTATTGAAGATTGTTCTTATCATTTTGGCGGTCATCCTTGTTTTTACATTTATGTACGGGATGGCGAGAATCAATGACGTATCTATGAAACCAGCAATAAAAGATGGTGATCTGGTCATGTATTATCGACTGGACAAGCGTTTTGTGTCCGGTGATATTGCAGTATTTAAGAAAGATGGCAGAACAACCACAGGCAGGGTCGTAGCAGTCGCAGGTGATACCGTAGATATAACAAAAGACGGTTTGATGATTAACGGCGCTACGCAGATTTCACAGGATATTTATTTTGACACCACACAGTTTCAAAATGGAGTTGACTTTCCAATCACTGTTGGCGAAGGTCAGATATTTGTACTGGGTGATAACAGACCGGAGGCGTCAGACAGCAGAATCTATGGCTGCATCAATATTAAAGACGTCAAAGGAAAAGCGATTGCGGTTATTCGGACCAGAGGACTCTAATCCCCTCCTCCGTTAATCAAATAAAAACAAATAATATTTTATCTACAAGGGAGGAATCATTATGAGCATGAACAAAATGTTCAAAAAAGTGCTCGCAGTTGTTGCTGCTGGTGCCATGACGATGGGAATGGCAATGCCAACATTTGCGGCAGATGGGGGCAAGACAACCGAGGCTTGGATTACTAAGACCTACAACACAGAGGTCGGAAAGGCTGAAACATTTAGCTTTACAGCAACACAGAAAACAGGTGATGGTTTAATAGGTACAACAGCTGACGTTAAAATACCAACAATTTCGTTTACAGCTGATCAAACAGGAACAACTTCTAAGAGAAGTCAGATTACATTTCCGACATATTCAGAAGCAGGAAAGTATGAGTATACTGTAAAAGAGACACAGACAGCAGATCCAATAGTAGCAAACAGTGATCATGAAAAAATGATCATGTCACAGGCTGAGTATACAATGGATGTATATGTTACAGATGGTGCAACTGGTACAGAAATTTCTAATATCGTTGTAAATAAAGTGAGAGATGATGCAGGTCAGACAGAAACTGGTAAAGTAGATATTGGAAATACCGATACTAATACTTTCATCTTTACTAACACTTATGTACAGGAAGCTGGTACAGGTACAAATCCTACAGATCCTGATCCGACATATAATGAGAATGGCTCTTTGAAGGTATCTAAAGCAGTTGTTAATGCAAATGGTACAACAACAACTCCTGACGATGAGTTCACTTTCACAGCAACATTTGCATTCCCGGCTGGAACAAATGCAAGCACACTTGGCGGAATCAAAGCTAATGGAGGTGATGTTACACTTGCTGAGGGCGGAACATACACATTCCATTTGAAAGCAAATAAAAACATGAAATTCACTGGTGTTCCAGTAGGAACAACAATTACTGTAAAAGAGTCTGCAGCTAAAAACTATAAAGGTAGTGCTGAAATCACTATCAATGGTACTAAGCTGACTTCTGTTGCTGCAACATCATACAACACAGAATTTACAGTAGTAAATAGTCAGAATAGTCAGAAATTAGGTCGGAAACAGAATACCGTTGATGTAACCAATACATACAACGATGTACCTGTAACTGGTATCATCATGAACACTCTTCCATACGTTCTGATGATTGCACTTTGCGGTGTAGCACTGATTGCTTTTGTAGGATTCAAACGCAGAAGATTACAGAAATAATAAAATATAGCAACCAGGAAAGGGGATGTGTGCGGCGTTGCTCCGCCGCATCCCTTTTTGCTAATTTTGCGAGCAAATTGGTCAGATGAACCAGTTTTGATAAATATAAAAGAAACAGAAATGGTGAAAGGAACTTGTACATATGCTTCGGATGAAGAAAGTGCTGAAAGGAATTATCAGAGGATTAGACCATATTGTAAACTTCACAGCCTTATCACTGATTCTTGCAGCTATGTTTCTCTCCGGTTATATGCTGTGGGACTCCCACCAGGTATACCAGACAGCAGATGCAAAGAACTATGAAGCATATATTCCGACAGAAAAGAATACAAAATCTTTTGAAGAATTACAGAAAATCAATCCGGATGTGATTGGATGGATACGAGTGAATGACACAAATATCAATTATCCACTGGTGCAGACGGACAATGATGATACTTATATGAATACAGATGCGGAAGGAAACTATTCCTTAAGCGGAGCAATCTTTTTACATTGTGCAAATAAGCCGGATTTTTCGGATTTTGATAATATTATATATGGTCACCATATGGAAAAGCACATGATGTTTGGAGATATCGGTGAATTTACAAATGAACAGTATTTCAACGAACATCCATATGGAAATCTGTTCTTTGACGGAAAAGATCATGGAATCGAATTCTATGCATTGATGCAGGTAGATGCTTATAATGAGACGATTTTCAATGTGTGTCTGGACACACCAGAAGCGAAACAGGAGTATCTGCAGGAAATCGAGAACAATGTTTTATATAAAAGAGATATGAATATAACGGAAGATGATCATCTGGTTTTGCTGACCACCTGTACATCGGATATGACAAATGGAAGAAATATCCTGATGGGACGCTTAACAGATCAGATATATCCGGAAAAAGAAAAAGCCAAAAACGTAGGTACAGGAATTGATGAACTGAAAAATGCAGTAGGAAAAGTGCCAGTTATTGTATGGTTTATCCTGATTGTCCTTGTACTGATGCTGATAGCAAGACAGATAGAAAAGAAAAGAAACAAGAAGAAAGAAGGAGAGGGAGAAGCATGAGAACAACACGTTTGACAAAAATAGCCATGGTTATATTCCTGTCCATGATATTCTTTCTGGGTGTTCAAAAACCAGTACTGGCAGCTGGCAAAAACACAACAGTGAAAATACCAGTGGAACAGATATTTGAAGTAAACAATTCTGCAGATGCTGACAAAACAGGCTCTTATGTTTTAATAGCAGATCAGATACAAAATCCAATGCCGGAGGGAAGCAATGGAAGAACATTTACCTGGAATATGAGTGGCAATTCTTCTACAGAGCTGATTATGAATGTCGGACAGGCAGGAGAATATCATTACAAGCTGTACCAGGCAACAGAGAATAAAGAAAATTATACATATGATTCAAAAACCTATGATGTAACGATTGAAGGATTCTTTGATTCCAATAATGAACTGATGGCGGTAACAGTGGTCAAAAATGAAAATGGAGATAAAGTATCGAAGGTTTCATTCAAAAACTCGTATACCGGTCAAACTGGTAAAAATCAAAACCCGGTTCCATCTTCCCCAAGATCAAAGGATATTATTCATAATGGTTCGCCGGTAAAGACAGGTGATGATAGTCCGGTTGCAGGCTATTTGTTCTTATTCTTTGGCTCAGTTATCTGCCTTTGCGGATTACTCATGGAGAAGCAGAAGAACAGGAAGGAAGATGCGAAAAATGAGGCATAAGAATTGGAAAACATATTTGAATCTTCCTGTTTCAATCAATGAGTTTATGTACGGGACAAAGAAAAAAGAGAGAGGTGAGCACTTATGCAGCTTACAAATACAACAGATTATGCAATCAGGATTGTCTGTTATTTGGCAATAAAAAAGCGCAGGGTTACAACGGCAAAATTAGCTTCTGAATTAAAGATTCCGGAGAGCTATATTCCCAAAATCACAAAGCAGTTAAAAAAAGAGAAGATTATTTCAGCTTCTGAAGGTATCAGTGGAGGATATGCCCTTGCCAAAAATTCAGAAAAGATTTCTTTATTTGATGTCATATCATGTATGGAATCAACAATGGCAATCAGTCGCTGTCTTGAAAAGGATGGATTTTGCTCCAGAAACTATACGGATTGCTGTAAAGTACATCAAGTCTTATTGGACTTACAGAACACTTACAATAACCGATTAGAAAATGTGAAAATCTCTGATATTATCAGACCTGGGAAAGATGAATATTTTGGACGATTTTATATCATTCTGAAAGTTGATTTAGCGGAAAACAGTTATGAATGTATCTATTCTCATAACAGGGGGATTTATGATGATGTAAAAACTGCAGGAACATATGATGATTTTCTGAAAGTATATTGTGAAAAATATGTATGTGAAAAGGATTGTGAAAAACTGCAGGAATTTTTGAAAAGCGATTCGTTGACAGAGCATTTGAAAAAGGGCTGTTCAGAAGAAGATATCGTTTATCAAAGAAGAAGCGAGAAAAACTCAGAGACTTATGTTTGGATGGAAGTAAAAAGATTTGTGGATGAAAATGAGAAAACTGCTGTTATTACATTCCATAATGCAAAAGTTATCCCTAACACAATTGTAAATATGGAACGGGAATTAAGACAAAAAGCACAGGATGAGACAAAACAGTATTGGAAAATGGTTTCGCTTCTGGCTGCAGTGTTGAATCACAATAATCTTATAGAAACAGAACATCAGGATGATATCTGTTTTTATACAAAACAAGTGTATCTTCAACTACAGAAAAACTATCCGGAGTATGGGATTACAGAGGAAGAAATAGAAAATGTCTCTCATCTGTCTCCAATTCATGATATTGGAAAAATCCGTGTGCCGATAGAGATATTGAACAAAAACGGTAAATTAACAGCTGATGAGATGGGAATTGTAAAGCAGCATCCTCTTACAGGGGCAGAGATGACATTGCGGTTTCCACGAGGAGCTACGACAGAAAAACTTAATAAGTATAGCTATGAAATATGCAGATATCACCATGAAAGATATGATGGTTCTGGTTACCCGGATGGACTAAAAGGTGATGAAATACCACTTTGTGCTCAGGTAGTAGGCCTTGTGGATGCTTATGATGCATTGGTCAGTGTACGCCCCTATAAAAGAAAATTAAAGCATGAAGAAGCCATAAGAATGATTGCCAACGGTGAATGTGGTGTATTTTCAAAAAAACTATTGCAGTGCTTTATAGCAGCGGCAATGCAGAAGGAATGGATAAAAAAGGCAGATAGCTGAGAAATAGGAAAATATATTTTGAGGAGGAATTTGTGTGAAGAGAAAAAAGATATGGCTAAGATGGATAGCCTGGATACTTTTATTGGTTTTGTGTATGAATAGTGCAGGAACGACAGCTTTGGCAGTTTCTGCAAATGAGGAGAGTATTCTGAATATAAATGGTTCTCTGGAGAAAGAAATGCTTTCAGAAGAATTTATCTCAGAGGAGGAAAGCACATCATCGGCGGAAGAAACTCCGAAAGAAGAAATTACGCCGCCGTCGGAAGAAACTCCGGGAGAGGAACTTACTCCCCCATCAGAAGAAACTCCGGGAGAAGAAATTACGCCACCGTCAGAAGAGACTCCGGGAGAGGAACTTACGCCACCGTCAGAAGAGACTCCGGGAGAAGAAATTACGCCGCCGTCAGAAGAGACCCCGGGAGAAGAAATCACTTCACCGTCAGAAGAGACTCCGGGAGAGAAAATCACTCCGCCATTAGAAGAGATTCCGGAGGAAGAAATTACTCCATCCCAGGGAGAGCTTTCAGAAGAAGAAAAAGCCTTCGAGGAGCAGATTGCACAAGAGGAATCACCGAAACTTCAGGAGATTTCCGAAGGATTTGATATTGATTTCTATGTCATTATTGATGGAAACAAGGTAAAGCTTCAGCATAATGACATTACCGGCATTGCAACATGGAAAGACGGAAGAACTACCTACTATGGTGTTTCCATTGAGGACCTGCTCCTGATATATGAAGAATTTGGATTTGTAAAAGGAAGTGATGGGCAGAATCCTGTTGCAGATGAGAAGTTTGTGTCTGCATACCGGGGAAAAAGCGGGATAGAATACGGAAAAGTTTATACAGACACAGAATCCGGAAAGACATATGTTTCTTACAATTATGGACAGAATAAACAAGGGAAAGCGATAGATGTTTACTACCTTCCAAATGGAAAAGGCTTTGCATTAAATTTAAAAGATTCTGTAAAAAAGGACAACTCGTTTTATTCCGTAGAGGTAAAGGGAGAAGGGCAGGATCGGATTCGTTATGCATTAACAGGAACTGTAGTGGAAGAAGCTGTGGCTGATTTTAATCCCCAATTGTCGGACCAGACAGACCAGATCGAATGGACCTGTATGGGAACAGATGATAAGGTGATAGATGGTATACGGGAATCAGGGAACCAGACGAGGTTCACAATCGGAAAGATCACACAGTCTTATGTGATCCAGAGAGCGGATCAGACAGCCTTTGACATTCAGTTTTATATATATGCAGACAATGAGGTTCGAAAGCTGCCGGCTGATTCTCTGAAAAAGGTGTATAAATGGAACCGTCAGGGCAGATGCTATTTATCTGTCAGTGATCTTGCTGAGATTTATAGAGAGTTCGGCTTGAATGCAGAGGAAACACAGTCCGGAAATTATTTTCCATATACAGTCCGTGGTGAGAAGACATTAGCACAGGCGACAGTGGTAACTTATAAAGGACAGCAATATGTATCTTATAACCTGGACAAGCAGGAAGCAACTGTACCAACAGACGTTTATTATATGCCAAAAGGAGCATCTGATGGCGAAAAAATTCCGGATAATAATTCAGACCAGATTAAGCAGAATAAGAACAGTTTCTATTCGGTTACAGTGATCAATCCGGATGGAAATCGAACTGTGAGTTACTATAAGAAAGATTCTGCGGTCACAATTTCCGTTGATCCTGGAGATACGAAGGAAAGCGACTGGCTTTGTGCCAGTGAGGATGAAAATAAAACAATTTCTCCGGTGAAACAGGGCGATAAACTAACCTTTTCTATTGGAAAGATAGAGCAACCATATACGGTTGCATGCAACACTTTTGCACCAGCAACCTTGAACATTAAATTCTATACTTTTGTAAATAATGAGAGATATAATGTTCTAAACGAAGAAATTCCTGTTATAAAAGATACTACAACAAAGCCGGGAACAGTTTATTATTATATTTCTAATGATGAGTTAAAAAAGCATTTTGAAAAATTTCATTACGATGGTTCTATTCAAAATGAAGCAAAAGAGCGTTTTTATTATTCCAAGAGAGATTACGATACAATCCATAATGCAGGGATATACACGAAAGAAGGTCATGAATGTATTTATATAGGAGAATCCGGAGAGCCGATGGATGTGTATTACCTGCCAGACGGACAGAATAGTCCCATAATGAGTGCAAAGACCTTACTAGAACACGACGATGATAGATATAATGGTTTTTACAGTGTGACAGTACAGGATGACGATGGACAGGTTTACAGCCAAACAGCTTTGCGTGATCTTCCAGCAATTGATTTTGTTGCAAGAAAGTCAACACTTACAAGAACAGTTAGTACAAGGCCGCGTGTAGAAGAACAAACGCAGAATATAAACTGGGAATGCAGAAAGGAAGATGGTACTCTTTCAGCAGTTACATGGAGTAAAAATGAAGCAGAGCATACCATGAGCTTTACTATTCAGCCAGATGATGCAGTACGTCCATATGTGATTGTTCCTGATAATACAGAAAAACCGGCAGCAATAAAAGAAGCAAATATCAGTTTTTATGTATTTATCGATGGACATTATAAGCTGATAAAGAACCTCAATGCTGAGCAGCATTACATAATCAAAGCAAACAGTGGCCGAGCCAGTCGTTATTATTTGCGAGCTAAACCAGATGATACGATTTCTAAAATTTACAGTGAGTTTGGTTTCACTCCGAGCAAGCTGGAGCCCGGCGCAGATCAGAAAGAGAAGATTCTGTTTGGTTATGCGACAGACAGCCGTGTGTTTGTACAGCACCCTTATAAGGACAACGATGGTACATGGTATATTCCTGTCCTGAAAAACGGGAAAGATGTATCTGTCTATTATTTCTCACAGCCAAACCCACTGAATCCAGACAGAATCGAAAATTATTTTGATCGTTTGACAGGACTTTCTTCTCAGGTTGGGCTGGCAGGAAGACATTTCAGTGTAGAGGGAAGTTTTCATCTGATTGAAGTGTTGGATCCACTGAACCTGACCAAAAGAGAGGCGATTAAGAGACAGTATGTAGGCCATGGGGAAGCATATACTGTGGAAGTACCAAAGAGGGCAAGTTTAGAAGGTGAGTATTATGGCAAGGAGATTGTCTGGAGTTGTACATCTAATGACAGGGACGAAAATGAGGTTCTTCCGGAACCGTCCGGAGATGATAAGGTAAAATTTGAAATTCCGAATGTTAACTCATCTTATGAGGTGATCGCAGACAAACCGCTGGAGTCTGGGGCAGTCAGGGTTATCTATAATACAACTCGTTATATGAAGAAACTTCCTAAGGAAGCTAAGTTGACCCCTCAGGTTGAGAATAAGACAAGACATACAGATGATTATGAGAATGAAATAGAAGCTGGAAAACATAACGTTAAGTCACCATATCCTCTGGTTTATGATCATGAAGATAATGACAGCAAAGAGTTGGAACAGTATGAATTCGATCATTGGGATTACAGAAACAAAGACGGAAAGTGGCAGGAATGCGGTGCAGGGGATTCTATTTCTGATCTTATAAATAATAATGCAAGACAGCCAATCACCCTCTATGCAGCGTGGCGTAAGGTGAGTAACCAAAATCGAAAACAGGTACAGTTTTATATCTGTAAGTCAGCGATGCCGGAAGATGGTTCGGTAGCATTACCAACCACGAATGTAGACGATTATACAAGTGCGGTTGCCGTGGCAAACTGTAATGTGAAGGCAAGTATATTGCATGATGTTCCAGTTCTTGGAAATAAGAATCCATCTACGTGGGAACAGTATGCGGATGGAAATAAGAGAGTGCAAGAACTTTTGCAGGGAACTAAACCAGATGAGGGATATATTGGAAATGGAGACTATATCTACAAGATAGATAGAATTCCTTCCGATGAAGAGGTATTCCAGACAATTCGTGAAAGCGGACGTATGATTCGTATCGGAGACAGGGAGATTCCGCCATCGAAATTAGATACCGAATTCTTCACCATTTATTGGTATTCTTTCAAAAGTGAAATGTCCGATGGGTGGCATATTGACGGACGTATTGTAGCAAAAAATGGTTACCTGACAGTAAAGAAAGATTTTGTCGGAATGCCGGAAGCAATAGAGGAAGTCAAGAAAGATTATTATATCCAGGTAGATATGGATGAAAAGCTTTTAGATGGAAAACCTCAGCCACCTGCATTTCATGAGCATATGAAACTTGTGCTTCCTTCAGAAGATAGCCAGAAACCGGATGCAGAAGCTCCGCAAGCGGAGGATGCTCCAATAGAAGTTGTAGGTACATGGACAGATGATACACATACAAGCTGTACGTGGATCGTTAAGGCGGACTCATTCTGGAAATACACATTAAAAGAGTACAACTATAAGCCAAAAGATTCGAATGTGAAATTTTCAGGTTGGTACAATGTTCGCAATTCTCATGAACAAGGAGATAATGTAAATTCATGGGAAGCATATCCAGAAAGTGGAATTAAATTCACAGGACGTGGAATTGGACGCGGTGGTGAAACTCTTACTATTGAATTGGAGAATCGTTATCAGAAAGAGGGAATACTCACACTGAACAAATTTGATGAGTCTACCGGACAAGGAATGGAGAAGATCAATTTTGCTGTCAGTAAGAACGGTGTTGAGGAGGAAACGGTAACAACTGATAAATACGGAATCGCACAACTTCACATTCCGTTACAAGATGAAAACAAACAGAACAGAACAGCAACTGAGACGTATTTGTTGCGAGAGACAAACTTACCGACGGGATATGTAGACACAGGAGATATACAGATCACAGTTGAGATTGCCAATGGAGCATTCAAAATCACTGATGCAAAACTGGTGGATAGGGAGGCTAACGAAAATCAGGAGGCTGTTAAGGCACCAGTTGATGGTAAGATAGACGGAAAATCTGTTCTGCTTCAGCGAGGAGATACCAGCCTTAATATCCGAAATTTTGCTAAAACAGGCACTCTGCATATCAAAAAGACATGGGAAAATCCAAATGATGCACTGACGGAAAAACAGGTGAAAATCAGATTGTATCAGAATGGAATTTCTACAGGACAGGAATTCCTGCTGAATGAAGAGAACGGATGGGAACACACAGTCGACAATGTTCCACTATTCCAGGACAGAAATCCGGTGGAATATAAGGTGGAAGAAATTGAGATAGGAAAGACACATTATTCTTTGGAATACGGGGATGGTTTCCTATATTATGAAGTTATTTATCCAGAGATTCAGTATTTCGATTCAAATGGACAACAAATATTCCCGAAGGATGAGAATGAGTTCAAGGATGTTTCCAAGATGGAACTGGAAGTGCAGAATCTGCATTTCAATCTTGCTGAACGAAGTTTCTTAAAGACGGATGATCTTCCAAGAAACCGACTTGCTGGTGCAGGTTTTCTGTTCTACAAAGTACCGTATGATGATGTTACGAAAAAATATGCGGATGATACAGGATATACAGTAGATTATGACAATACACAGAGCAAGGACGATATCGTTCTGAAAAAGGATGGAAAAACGTGTACGACGTATCGTTCCTTAGAAACAGATGAAAATGGAATGCTTCAATTACCGGAGGACTTTGAGAACGGACGATACTGGATGGTAGAATCTGTTACTCCAAACAAAAAGGACAAAGCAGATAAAACCAAAACACAGTATCAGGATAACTTTAATTTATATATGGTCGATGTAGAATCCGATATTTTATTCCTATATGAGAAATCACCGATGACAAATACCTGGAGAGCTGTTTCGGACAGACATATCGTCAATCATCCGCAAAAAGGCGGGGTGACGGTTGAGATTACAAAGGAAGTCACTGGTCCACTTGGAAACCGCAAGAAGCCATTTGATATGGAATTTCTCTATTGGGAAGATGGTCAAAAGCTGCGTAGCAAGACAATTAGAACTTCTTTGAAACATGGAGATAAAGTTACATTAAAAAATGTAGATATATCTTCGGATATCATAATAACAGAAACTGTTGATACATCAAAATACGCTGTTTCGATTTCTAAAAAAGAAGAGAATGATAAGTATTCAAATCCAGTGCAGGCAACATCGAATGGAAATACAGCTGTCATGAAACAGCGGATTGAGGCTGCACGAGGAGACGTGATTGAGTTAAAAATCACAAACGAAAACACACAATTAATACCGGAAACAGGGGTTCGTCTGGAAACAAGCAGGCATGTATGGTTACTATTTGCCATAAGTATTATCATGATTCTGTTTTTCAGAAGAAGACGGAAAATAAGATAAACACTGCTATGGAACAAAACTTGCAAAAATACATCAGACATTTTACATGTTTGTTGCATTGGAATAAAAAAATAAACCACTATAATAAGGGGTATAAACTAATGCCTTGGATGTCCGAGTTAAGCTAGAACAAATAAATCCCTTAGAAGGGTTACGGACATCCTTTTTTATGGAAGGATAGGATGAAGAACGAAACTGAACTGTCAGATAAAAACAACAATATAGTACAGGAAACATCTGTAGCACAGGATATTGTTCAGTTGTTATTGAAGATTGCATTTATTGTCTTAGCAGTATTTCTTATTTTTACATTTCTCTATGGAATCGTAAGAATAAATGATGTCTCCATGAAACCGGCAATCAAAGACGGTGATCTGGTCATGTATTACCGATTGGATAAAAGGTTTATTTCCGGTGACGTTGCAGTGTTTAAAGATGACGGCAGAACCACGACCGGACGTGTTGTGGCGGTAGCAGGAGACACCGTTGACATTACAAAAAACGGACTGAAGATAAATGGTGCAGAACAGATATCTCAGGACATTTACTTTGATACCACCCAGTTTAAAGATGGAGTGGATTTCCCGGTCACAGTCGGGAATGGCCAGGTATTTATACTTGGAGATAACAGACCACAGGCATCGGACAGCCGAATCTATGGCTGCATTGATATAAAAGATGTCAAAGGAAAAGTCATTGCGATTATTCGGAGCAGGGGAATTTAATTACCGGATCCGTTAATCAAATAAAAAACAAAAGAATTCACAAGGGAGGAACTAAAATGAACATGAAAAAATTCACCAAGAAAATGCTCGCTATTGTCGCAGCAGCAGCTATGACAATGGGAATGGCAATGCCGGCAATGGCAGCGGAAGGAACAACAGCATCAGACACAACAAATAATGCAAAGGAAGCCTATATCAGCAAGACCTACAATACTGAGGTGGGAAAGGCAGAGAAATTCAGCTTTACTGCTACACAGATTACAGATGGAGATGATGTAATAAAGACTCCTCATACTGTTAATATTCCAACAATTAGTTTTGCTGCAACTGATCTTGGAACAACCACACAAAAAGCTAAGGTTGATTGTGGAAGTTTTAATGAGGCTGGTAAATATTCCTATACAGTAAAAGAGAATGCAGAGGCTGTCCCAGCTGTTACAAAGACAGAATATGAAGAATTGATCATGTCCCAGGCAGAATACAGAATGGATGTCTATGTTCAAGAGACAGCTAATGGATTTGAGATTAATAAGATTATTGTAAATAAATTAAAAGATGACAAAAATAACGAAGCAAATGGTAAAGTAGATATCGGAGATACAGACCAGAATGGTTTCAAATTTGTCAACACTTATGTGCAGGAAGCAGGTACAGGTGAAAAACCAGATCCTTCAAATCCAGATCCTGACTATACTACAAACGGCTCCTTAAATGTATTGAAGAAGGTTGTAAAGAACGTAAACTCTGAAAATGCAACTGCACCTGATTCTGATGAAGTATTTGACTTCACTGCAGAATTTACTTTCCCGACAGGAACAGATCAGAAAACTCTTGGTGGCGTAAAAGCAAATGGTACTGTGATTAATCTTGCAGATGGCAAGACTCATACATTTAAACTGAAAGATAAAGAAAATATAAAATTCACAGAACTTCCAGTAGGAACAACAATTAAAGTTACTGAGGCTGCTAAAGCAAACTACAAGGGAAGTGTTGTAGTTACACTTAATGGTGTAGAGACATCTAAAGCAGCAACAAAATACAATGAAGCAATTACAGCCAGTGGTAAACTCGGCCAGAAAAAGAACATTGTTGACGTAACCAACAGATTCAACAACGTACCAACAACTGGTATTATCATGAACACTCTTCCATACGTTCTGATGGTTGCCCTTTGTGCTGTAGCACTGTTTGGATTCGTTGCTTTCAAACGTAAAAAAGTACAGAAATAATTACATAAAATTATAAAAGAAACAGCAAAGGGAATGCGTGCGGCGATACTCCGTCGCATTCCCTTTTGCAATAAGAAAGGAAACTTCAGGAATATTTCATATGAAAAAAGCAGCAAAGTTTTTAGTCAAAATAGTCGATTATATGGTGAATTTTATAGCGTTATTGCTGATTCTTATGATAATGTTCCTGTCATGCTATATGTTATGGGATTCCAATCAGGTATATCAGGCGGCAGATGCGAAGAACTACGAAGCCTATATTCCAACAGAAAAACATACGAAATCTTTTGAAGAATTGCAGAAAATCAATCCGGACATTATTGGCTGGATTCGAATAAACGAAACAAACGTTAATTATCCGCTGCTTCAGGCAGAAGATGATGATACCTATATGAATACGGATGCCGAAGGCAAATATTCTTTAAGTGGTTCCATATTTTTGCACTGTGCAAACAAACCGGATTTTTCCGATTTTAACAATATGATTTATGGACACCATATGGAAAAACACATGATGTTTGGAGATGTGGGGCTATTCGCAGATAAGGAGTATTTTGACGAACATCCATACGGAAATCTTTTTTTTGATGGAAAAGATCATGGAATTGAATTTTATGCATTGATTCAGGCAGATGCCTATAATGAACGGCTGTTCAATGTCAGTTCAGAGGAACCGGAAGCAAAACAAGCGTATCTGCAGGAAATATCAGACAATGCTTTACATAAAAGAAACTTTGAACTTACGGAAAATGACCATTTGGTTCTTCTGATAACATGTACCTCAGACATGACAAATGGAAGAAATATATTAGTAGGAAGGCTTACGGATCAGGTCTATCCTGAGAAAGAGAAAGCCAAGAATCTGGGAACTGGAATTGATAAATTAAAAGAAAAGATGATTCAGGTGCCGGTTATCTACTGGATACTTTTGCTAATTATCGTTCTATTGCTGATAGATAGAAAATTAAAGAAGAAGGGAAAGAAAAAACATGAAAATCCTTGATTTAAAAAAAGTAACTATCATAATTGTGACTATGCTCCTTTTTCTGAGCATGCAGATATCAGTACTCGCATCTGATAACTGCACTGTAGTAAAAATTCCGGTGAAACAGCTCTTTGACAGTGAAGTGGAAAGTGTTGCAGATGAATTTTCTTATATTGTGACAACAGATCAGAATGATGCGCCCATGCCCGCAGGAAGTCATAATAGGCAATATTCTTGGACAATGGAAAAGAATGTAGCAACAGAGATTATACTGAATGTAAAAACAGCAGGACAGTATCATTATAACATTTATCAGACGACAGAAAAAAAGGAAGATTATAAATATGATCAAAGCAGGTACTATGTGACTGTCGAGGCCTACTATAATGAATCGAATCAGTTAAAAGTTGTCACAATTGTAGCAAATGAGAAGGGGGAGAAAATAGAAGCGATCTCTTTTAAAAACAGTTATATGGGAGAAGAAAAGCCGAATCCAACACAGCCCTCAAATCCGTCACAACCATCTGGTCCGTCCCATTCAGATGGATCAGGAAAACCCAATAGCGTAAAGACCGGAGATGACAGTCCTGTTATGGGATATTTCTTATTGCTGTTTGGTTCGCTGATTTGTCTAAGCGTTTTAACATATGAAAACCAGAAAAGAAATAAGAGAGAGTCACAAGATGAGGCATAATAGATGGAAAAAATATTTGAAGATCGTTTGTTCCTGGATTTTGATTTTTTCCATATGCTGTTTATCCTTAAATGTAGCTGAAGCATCTGACACCATTGTAGAAATGGAAAGTGAATCACAGGAGACGGAGGACTTTATCAGTGACATTGAAAATCAACAGACAGAACCGGTAATTGAATCGGAAATTTTGGCAGATGACGAACAACTCCCTGAGAGCGAACAGCTGTTAGAATCAGAAGTGCAACCTTCACCGGAACCAGAGAAGATTCCAGAAACTGAGGATATAATTCCGGAATGTGTAGAGGTTGAACTGTTAAAAGCAGAAATTCAAAAAGATACTACAAGTGAGACTGTACCGACCACTGACCGGGTAGAATACATTGATGAAAATGGTAATTTTATCCAGGGACCACCAACAAAGATTGCGCTGGGAAAAATTGAAGACCATAGAGTAGCGTATGTAGATGTCAATGGAAACCCAATTGCAGGAGCACCTTCTGTCATTAAATTTGGAGCAATTGCGGATCATAAAGAGCTATCTATACAAAAGAAAATATGAACCGAAAGAAGCAATACAGATGATTTCAAACGGAGAATGCGGTGTGTTTTCTAAAAAACTGATCCAGTGCTTGATGGCGGCAGCAAAGCAGCCAGAGTGGTTAAAAGTAACAAAAAGTCAAGCATGACAGAAGATTTGAGGCGATTTTATGAACAAGAAATTGAGTGTTTTAAGACGAATTACAGCAGTTGTTCTGTGTGTTACATTATTATCTTCGCAAGTCGTAGTTGCGAATGCTGAAGATTCAGAAAGAATGAATGTGCAGACCAATAGTGAAATTACAGATATATCGGAACAGGATGGTTTCAGCAGTGATACATCTGAAATATCTGATATCACGGAAAGTGATATTCCTGATTCTTTTGAAGGAGAATCAGAGCCAAATACAGATATTAGTTCTGAAGTAACAGAGGAATTTGGTAATTCTGAAGATCAAGGATTTACAGATGGAGAAGAAACAATTATCGAGAATGAAAACACCTCAGATACTTTGGAAGAAGCAAATCCAGATTATGAAGATGGAAAAATATGTATCTACAATTACCAGCAACTTCTGCAAATCGGTACAGGAACACAGATGTTTTCCGGAGACAAAGATGGAAATGTTGGTGAAGGGGATAAGGTTCTTGCAGATGGTGCAGAACTTACCTATGCATCAGATGCTTCCTATTGTTTGATGAATGATATTCCAATAGATAATGAAAATGTCTGGAACTTCCCATCAGATTTTACAGGTAGCATCACTTCATCATCAGAGTGCACGGGCAACACAGTATATGATTCAGTGACTGATACGATTTATGTGTATAACCGATACCAGCTTGAATTGATGAAAGGGGAATCTTCAGACAGCGAACTTGTAATGAGCGAGGATTATATTGCTGAAAAAGTTGGAATGGGACAGGTTTTTACACTGGAAGATGGTTCCTATCTTACTTACAGCAAAACACATAATTATGTGATTGCTTCTTCATTTACAACAGAAACACCGGAGCTTCTTGCAAATAAGGCTGGGACAGAGGAGACAACTCAGGATATTACTAGCGCATATCCGTCCGACTATGAAGGAAGAAATTATTTCGGTCAGGTGGTAAAAAAGATTGGTGATAAAAATTATATTCTGATTGGAAATGAAACACAGCTTCGGGCAATCGGAACAGATACGGATGTGACAGAGCCAATCTGGCGAGTGTATGAAACAAGAGAGAAAAAGTCGGGATTGTTAGGAGGATATACAGACTGGAAACCAGCAGCTGATACACAGACATACAAAACAGAACTGTATTATCCGGGTGATGCGGATATTGTAAAGTTTAATGATACATATAATTGGTCTGGAAAAGAATTGTATGGAAATAAAAAAGGTGACCATAAGCTGGGAGAAACAGAATATCTGGATAATTCATCCTTGGATATAGCTGGCACAACAGCTACAAAGCGTTATGTATATGTGAGCAGTACTATTCAGGAGTCAGCCGATATGACGGTAACTGCGACAGACAGTACTGCCAGTGCTTCCGAAGCGGCATCTGTTGAAGCAGGTGCAACTGTAAAAGACAGAGATTTGATTGATATGACTCCGGCAGAAAGTGAGGAAGCAGCTGAGACAGGAAGTGATGATGCAGAAGCTTTTACAAGCAGTGGGGATGAAAGTGGTTTTACTGATGATATAGATTCGGAAAGTATAACAGTTGATGAGAATAAAACTTATGTACTTACTTATGATACGTCAAAACATAGCAATAGCAATATTGCAGGCTCCGGATATAAATACAGCAAGGATGCGAATTACATCATCTTTCGTGATATTGATCTTTCCAAAGAGGGAACCAATTCTAATGGAGAAGATGATGATTGGAATCCTATTGACAATTATCAGGGAAACATGGAAGGCCGAAAGGGAATGGTTGAAGGTCAGAATATAATAATCAGACATATCAATATTTCACAGGCGACTTCCGTTGATCAGGACAAGCAGGCAGAATATGGTATTGGATTTTTCAGAAATCTGACAACGCCATATTCTACATCCCTTACAATATCCCAAAATCCAATCACTGTGAAAAATATTACCCTTTCTGATGTGACGGTTTCTACTACTACAACAAAAGTTAAACAGAATATCAGTTTGATTGGAAGTGTGCTGAAGCTCCTGCTTGGAAATTTAAGTGGACTGAAACCGGATCCGCAATCTCTGGCAACAGGAGGCTTTGCTGGCGTTGTAAAAGGAAATATCCAGATTGAAAACTGCAATGTGGAGAATTTACATGGAGTTTCCAATGCAAATGACCGAACCGGTGGCTTCGCAGGTTATGTCAGTGGTATGACACAGTATGATTTGGTATCAAGTGGCTTAGGAGGTCTGGTTACTACTTTAACAAAAATTCTGGATCTGATTCCGCTGCTTGGAGTCGGTGATTTGTTAACTGTACTTTTAAATGGAGGATTGCTCAGTGTAGACAAATTGATTCCGGTAGGCTATGTCAATCCAAGTATCCAGAATTGTTCTG
>ENA-ORTB01002098-ORTB01002098.1-human-gut-metagenome-genome-assembly--contig:-NODE-2098-length-19512-cov-5.489901_pt1 | contig 19512 bp, 17 predicted proteins | sample MGYA00241905_ERZ509174 | MGnify/ENA primary metagenome ERZ509174 (study PRJEB26280, sample SAMEA2338851) | human gut metagenome | biome: human gut; feature: human-associated habitat; material: faeces... | reverse complement strand
CCCCGATATGAGCATAAAAGTGGGATGATAATCCCACGATATGCGAATATTGGGGTAGGATTGTGGGAGTGCGTAGCACGTAACAATCCGTAAGCATCAGAGTCGGGGGCTTTTGACCCCGACATCATTATATTCTCTTCGTTTTATGACAAAGGTTCTTTGGATGGCAATCCCGCTTTTCTGGGATATTTGGCAGGTGTGGACTTTTCCTTTGTAATAATAAACAGATTCCTATAAATATCCGAATCGGGAAGTGTAAATTCAACCTGTCCATCCATTTTTCCACCAAGTATCTTCACAGCATGCTGTGCGGCATTCATCTCTTCTGTTATTTTTTCAGATTTATAAGAGATAAATTTGCCGCCGACCTTTACAAAAGGAAGGCAATATTCTGACAATGTGGAAAGATTTGCTACTGCCCTGGATACACAAAGATCATATTTTTCTCTGCATTTTCCAGGCTTTGCAAAATCTTCCGCACGTCCGTGAATTGTCTCCACTCCGGTAAGTCCCAATGCAGCAATCACTTCATTTAAAAAATTAATTCTCTTATTCAGAGAATCCAGCAGTGTCACCTGCAGATCCGGAAATGCAATTTTCAAAGCAAGTCCCGGAAATCCAGCACCGGTTCCCACATCAATGACTGTTTTATTCTGCGTCACATCATAGGCTTTGCAGAGGGATATGCTGTCCACAAAATGTTTTTTCATAACTTCGTCGTATTCCGTAATTGCTGTAAGATTCATGACCTCATTCCATTCCACCAACATTTCATAATATTTCAAAAACTGTTGGATCTGTTCATCACTTAAAGTCACACCCAGCGCTTTACAGTCTTTTTCAAATTGTTCTGTATTATAATCTGCCATGTATTCCTCCGCAGTATTCTACTTTGTTGCTTTATAATGTTCCAGATATACCAGTAAAACAGAGATATCTGCAGGAGATACTCCTGAGATACGGGAAGCCTGTCCTACCGAAACAGGACGGAATTCCTTCAGCTTCTGTCTCGCTTCCAGACGAAGGGACGGAACTTCATCATAGTCCAATGTCTCTGGGATCATTTTTTTCTCCATCTTGCGATACTGTTCTACCTGACGCTTCTGTCTTATAATATATCCTTCATATTTAATTTCAATTTCCACCTGTTCCACAACAGCAGAAGGCAAAGGATGTCTCTCCTTATCAATCGGAGCCAATGCTGCATATCCCAGCTCCGGTCTGCAGATCAGTTCTGCCAGAGTTGCCGCCGTTTTCAGAGTAGAACTGCCGCTTGCTTCCAGAAAATGCTGGATTTCCTTATTGGCACCTACGGAAGTATTCTTCAATCTCTGAATCTCTCCATCGATCAGCTCCTCTTTTTCCACCAATGCATCATATTCCTGCTGAGAGATCAATCCAATCTCGTATCCTTTCTTACGCAGACGCAGATCCGCATTATCCTGACGAAGTAACAGACGATACTCTGCTCTGGAAGTCATCATACGATAAGGTTCTCTGTTATCCTTGGTCACCAGATCATCAATCAAAACTCCGATATAACTTTCGGAACGATCCAAAATCAAAGGATCTCTATGCAAAACAGACATAGCTGCATTAATACCGGCGATCAATCCCTGGGATGCAGCCTCTTCATATCCACTGCTTCCGTTGAACTGTCCGCCACTGAACAGACCATTGATATTCTTAAACTCCAGAGAAGGATTCAACTGTTTTGCATTGATACAATCATATTCGATGGCATAGGCATTTCTTACAATTTCACAATGTTCCAATCCCGGAACCGTACGATACATAGCTAACTGTACATCTTCCGGCAGAGAAGAAGACATGCCGCCAACGTACATTTCATTCGTGTGCAGACCTTCTGGCTCGATAAATACCTGATGTCTCTCTTTTTCGGCAAATTTAACGACCTTGTCCTCAATGGAAGGACAATATCTGGGACCGGTACCCTCAATAATACCGGCATAGATAGGAGAGCGATCCAGATTATTCCGAATGATCTCATGGGTATTCTCATTAGTATAAGTCAGCCAGCAGGAAGCCTGCTCCTTCTGTACCGATTCCGGATCCGTAGAGAAAGAAAAGGGTACAATTTTCTCATCACCAAGCTGCTCTTCCATCTTGGAAAAATCAAGAGAACGTTTGTCCATTCTGGCGGGAGTTCCTGTCTTAAAACGACGCATTTCGATTCCCATAGCTTTCAAAGAATCCGTCAGATGATTGGCTGCCTGTAGTCCGTTCGGCCCAGTGTAAGTAATGGATTCTCCGCACAGGCATCTGGCCCGCAGATAAGTTCCAGTGCAGAGAACAACAGCCTTACATTCATAGATAGCACCGGTAAAAGTCTTTAAACCGGTAATCTTTTTCTTGTGATCTTCGGTCTCTTCCCAGAGAAGTTCACAGACCTCCGCCTGCTTGATCAGAAGATTTTCCTGATTTTCCAGCACTTTACGCATGGCTCTGGAATATTCCGCCTTGTCCGCCTGTGCCCGCAGGGAATGTACTGCCGGTCCCTTGGACACATTCAGCATTTTCGACTGAATAAAAGTCTTATCAATATTTTTACCCATCTCTCCACCCAGAGCATCCAATTCTCTGACCAGATGTCCCTTGGAAGATCCTCCTACATTAGGGTTACAAGGCATCAATGCAATACTGTCTACACTTACTGTAAAAATTACTGTCTTCAGACCCAGTCTGGCGCAGGCCAGAGCAGCTTCACATCCGGCATGACCGGCACCTACTACACACACATCTACTTGTTTCTTTAGTTCCATAGTATTTTTCCTTCTGGTTGTTACTTACCCATACAAAATTTAGAGAAAATCTCATTCACCACATCTTCATCCACTTCTTCTCCTATGATCTTACCCAGAGAAGCATAGGCACTGGTCAGGTCAATGGAATAAAAATCTTCCGGCATTCCATCCTCAATACTTTGTTCTACCAGCTGCAAACTGTTCAAAGCATCCTGCAGGGCCTCTTTATGTCTGAGATTTGTTACAACCAACTCATTGTTATGCCTTAATTTTCCTTCGAAGAACATATTGCGGATTGTTTCTTCCAATTCTTCCATTCCGGAATTTTCCGAAGAAGGATCAATAGTAGAAGTACGGAGAATCTGAATCTCTCCGGTATGCTCCAACACCTTTTCCAGAGTTTCTTTCAGACTTTCTTCTGTGATTTTATTCTCCAGATCCGATTTATTCAACAGAATAATTGCCTTTTTTCCTTCCAATAAGGGGATGATATTCTGATCATCCTCATCCAGAGTTTCTGATGCATCTACCACATACAGAATCAGGTCTGCTTCCACGGCATATTTTTTGGCACGTTCTACACCAATCTTTTCTACTACATCCTGTGTCTCATGGATTCCCGCCGTATCGATCATATTCAGACTGATGCCATGCAGATTGATGGTCTCATGCAAGGCATCTCTGGTGGTTCCGGCAATCTCCGTGACAATGGCTCTGTCCTCTCCCAACAACATATTCAGCAGAGAAGATTTTCCGGCATTGGGCTTTCCAACAATAACTGTGGATATGCCTTCTTTCATTAGTCTGCCGTTATCTGCGGTTGCCAATAATTTTTGAATTTCTTTTTCGAAACCTGTGACTTTTTCAGCTAATTGTTCCGGATATCCTTCCAGGCTGATATGCTCTGGATCATCCAATGCCGATTCTATAAAAGCAATCTGATATAAAATATCTTCCCGCAGGCTGCGAATCTTGTCCGAAAGTCTTCCCTTCAACTGGCTGACCGAAGAAGAAAGCGCATATTCGTTCTGGGAATGGATCACGTCAATAACCGCTTCCGCCCGGGATAAATCAATTCTGCCGTTTAGAAAAGCTCTCTTGGTGAATTCACCTGGTTCTGCCAGTCTGGCACCGGCCTGCAGCACTGTCTCCAATACTTTCTGCATCACCAACACACCACCATGACAGTTGATTTCCACCGTGTCTTCCATCGTATAGCTTTTTGGTGCTTTCATTACAGAGGTCATAACCTCATCAATGATATTCTCATCTTTATCAACAATATATCCATAATGGATCATATGACTCTGTACCTTTGTCAGAATCTTTTTCCCGGATGCGGAACGGAAAATACTATCTACTATATATATGGCATTTTCACCACTGATTCTTACAATTCCGATTCCGGAATCTGATAGAGCCGTGGCAATGGCTGCTATTGTTTCCTTTTCATAATTTTCCATACTGTTTCTAATGCCTTTCCATGAACTGCCAACATCTATTTTGCATCAAACACTCTTCCTGTAGGAACCAGCGTCGATTCGTCTCCCGCATAACCAGTCTGTACATACTCCACCATATGATCTTCTCCCAGATATTTATAGAGAAGATATCTGCGCTCTCTCTGATCACCTTCTTTGTATGCAAAGCAATCATCAGACGCTGCGCCATCCATTAATTTATAATAGGCCTCTACCAGATCCTCATAAGAGATTGGTGCTCCGGATACTTGTAAATCATGACTTTCATTCAATCCCTTTACAAATAAAATAGGATGCTGTCTGCCGGTTTCGTTCTCGTTTTTCTGAGCTACTTTTACTGCTTCACCTTCTATGTTATATCCATGATCCGATAGTATGATAATGACAGAATTATCATAAACTCCCGCTTCTCTTAGTTTATTCAGATAAGCCATAGTAACAGTCATAGAAGATTCAATAGAAGTATAATAATCTGCATCATCTATTACGTTTACATCCTTATCAAAATAGAACGGAACATGTGCCCCCATTAAATGAATTAATTTAAATCTTTTTCCATCTACATAGGTTATATCATCTTCCTGTACATCCTTATAAAAATCATCATTTCTCCAGGAAAATAACTCTTCATCTTTGGAACCCATTTCCTGATTTTTGAGCATACTTACATTAAACCAGCAATACGGTTTTAATACATAAGGTGCGTATTTCATTCCCACCATTTTAATAATTCTGGTATTAAACAAAGAACGATCCCAAAGAGAAGATTTCGTATATGTGATATTATTAAAAGCACCATCCATGACGCCTTTTTCAAATTTATATTCGTCATCATAATTACTTAAAGTATAACCCTGCTCACGCAAATAATTAAAAAAAGGAGAACTCTTAAAAATTCGATTTCTATAATCTATAAAAGGTTCTTTATTTTCAAACCATTCTCCAGAAAGTATTAACGGTAAAGAATGCTCCGTGTATGCATACCCTGACATTGCGTTATTATAAAAAGTAAAATCAGTCATTGCATCTTCATATTCCGGATGTTCCTGCCACACTTGCCAGAAGCATTCTTCATCCACAGCATCTAATAAGAAAATAATAAAATTAGTATCTGTAGACATTTCAAACTGATCTACTTTTGTAAATCTTGCATATTCTTTTTTTTCAAAAATATTATTATTAATAGAAAGAACTGTAATCGTACTTACTAAAATCAATAATAAGAAAACACTTATATAAGAAACCGCCTTTTTTATCCTGTCATATTTTAAGACTATAAATAAAATCAGACAAACAATTGCTATGATCACCCACACAATAGTAGATTTTACAAACTGTGATTGATATAAACTCCAATTCACATCTGTTCCATCTAAAGGAGGTAAATTTTTAACCATATAGTTTCCCTGAATATAACAGGCTACAGTACCGGTAAAATAGCAATATAAAACAATTTTATAAGCAACATTTCCAAACAGATATACAACTAAAAAACCAACTATACTAAACAAAAGAAACAAAAAGAAATCCTTTATAATAAAAGGAAAAAGTAAATAAACATCATACCAAAATTCATCCACATTATTAATATAGAGTTCCAAAGGTGCATATATAAAAATCATAAAACAAAATGTCAGAGACAGAAAAAAAGCAGGCTTTAATTCTGCAAGCATCTTTCCATTATTCCATTTCTTCTGTAACCTACTTTTCATTCCTGTAAATCTCCTTAAAAATATAGATAAATTATACTCCAAAAAGCCAGGAGTTGTAAATAAAAGCCGGTACATAGAATAAATTCTAATACCGGCTTTTGTCTTTTTCGTGCTTTCCTGTAATTATCTCTTCAGAGTAACTACAACTCTTCTAAAGGGCTCTTCTCCCTCACTATGAGTAGTAACATATTTATCATTCTGCAGTGCAGAATGAATAATTCTTCTCTCATAAGGATTCATAGGCTCCAGAGATATGCTTCTCTTGGTTCTCTTAACCTTATATGCAATGTTCTTGGCAAGATTCTCAAGAGTTTCTTTTCTGCGCTGACGATAGTTCTCTGTATCAACCTTTACATGAATGTACTCTTCAGATTCTTTATTGACTACCAGAGATACCAGATACTGTAAGGAATCCAGTGTCTGTCCTCTCTTACCGATCAGAACACCCATCTCGTTACCGCTTAACTCGATGTCCATGTTCTTCTCTTCTTCGTTGTACTTAATATCAATGGCAACTTCCATGTTAATTGCCTGAAATACATCATTTAAAAATACTCTGGCAACTTCTTCTACAGAGCTTTTCTTTACTGCAGCCTTGATTACAGCGGGCTTTGCCCCTATTCCGAGGAATCCGGAAGAACCTTCTTCCACTACCTGATAATCCAACTTGTCACTGGTAACACCCAGCTTCTGACAAGCTTCCGTAATGGCATCACTGACTGTCTTTGCAGATACTTCGATCATGTCCATATTATTTACCTCCTCAATTAATCATAAGGAAAATTTATTTACGACTGTTCTTCTCGTTATAATCTCTGACCATATTTGCCTTGGCCATCATACTTCCAGGCTTAGCTTCTTTTACTTCGGAATAGCTGTCAGCAGATACTTCACTGTTATCGACCCTGGAAGAAATATTTGCTTTCTTCTGAATGTTCTTGGTATTCATGGAAGCGTAAGCATTCAGCTTATCCTGCTGTTCTTTCATCTTCTCCAGCTTTTTTGCACTCTTTGCTGAATTTTTCCTGATAATATCATCAAAATCCATCTTATCAATGTGTTTGTTAATAACGATCTGCTGGATACTTCTGACAACACTACCTGCTACCCAGTAAAGACCCAGACCGGATGGTAATGTGAAGCAGAACCATGCAGACATCAAAGGCATGATCATATTCATGGTCTTCATGGAAGAAGCCATTGCTGCAGCCTGATCATTACCATTATTAGAAGAAGTATCCTGCTGAGGCATCAGCTTTACGTTGATCCACTGTGTCAATGCAGACAAAACCGGAATAGCGATTGCACCGATTACCAGCAGCCATGCTCCGTTAGCCCATGCTTCCTTCAACACATAAGAAGGAGAGTTGCCGATATTCAGTCCTAAAAAATTATTATACTCTTCCAGCTTGCTTACCGTATTGGTCACATCTGCTGCCAGAGAAGGGAACTTCTCACTGATACTGGCAAAATCAGCGGTAGATGCCTTGTTCAGACAGTCAATGATCGTATTCTGTACATATTCACTGTGAGTGCCGGCTACAAAGCCTGAATTCGTGAACTGCTTACTGTACATAGCGGAATTACTCAGATTCTGAACCAGCTCTGTTGCACCGGCTATATCAATAATATTATCTACCAGAGGGAAGAAGGCTTCCTTAACTCTGCCTACATAGGCCGGAATTGCATAAATTACACGATACAGAGCAAACAGAATAGGCATCTGGATCAGCATATACAGACAGCTGCCTGTAGGAGATACTCCATACTTGGCATAAACTGCCTGAATTTCCTGATTCTGTGCCAGCTGTGCATCCTGATCCTTACGATTCTTGTATTTTGCCTGAATTGCCTGAATCTCGGGATTCATTTTAGCAGAAAGTTTGGAGAATTTCTGCTGTTTGATGGTAAGAGGCATCATCAACAGGTTCACAACAATTGTAAAAAGGATGATTGCGAGACCGATATTAGGAATACCGATCATGTTCAGAACTTCGAAGATTCCTTCCATTATCTTACCAAGCAGCCAGGCTACCTGTCCGATAATGAATGTGGAATTCTGTGTCAAAAGAATACCGTTCATTTATCCTCCTAATATTTGCCACCTTCTATCGGATATTCTCAAGGTACAGGATCATATCCTCCTTTAGAGAAAGGATTACATCGAAGAATTCTCCATGCAGCCAGAAGTCCTCCCTTGATCACACCATATTTTTCAATGGCTTCCAGACCATATTGAGAACAACTGGGAACATAAGGACACTTCGTACCTTTGTACGGTGAAATATATTTCTGATAGAACCTAATCATGGCTATAACTAATTTTTTCATATACAAATTTTATTTAATCCTGATAAAAATAGATTTTTATCAGATGATGAAGTTTTGCAAGATGCAGCAGCGCACTTTCCGCTTCTTCATATCCTATAGAAGCTGCGGCCGGTCTTGCAATGATTACCATATCCAAACCACTATTGAATACACTTTCATGTAATCTGTAACTTTCTCTGACCAGTCGGGTAATTCTATGTCTTACGACACTATTACCGACTTTTTTACTTACACTGATTCCGATTCTGTTCTTATCAAGGCCATTTTCCTTCACATACATGATAAAGTACTTGTTGGCATAAGATCTGCCATTCTTGTACACAAAACGGAACTGCTGATTATTTTTTAATGATTCCGAAAACTGCATGCACTCCTCCAACCGTGAAAGTTAAGAGAAAAAAAGGTCACATTGCTGTGACCTATGCGGATAATTTCTTTCTTCCTTTTGCACGTCTTGCTGCTAAAACTTTTCTTCCACCGGGAGTACTCATTCTGGCTCTGAAACCGTGAACCTTGGAATGGGAACGCTTTTTAGGCTGAAATGTCATCTTCATGGAAAGGCACCTCCTTCTCTAAACCTTCTTATATAAAAAGGTAAACATATTTTTCAACATTTGGGCGCATAAAAAATGCGCCTTCCTTTCGGAAAATAGCATATTGATTGTAATGTAAAAGCCCGTCAATGTCAAGCAAAATTCAATAAAAATGCTGAAAAATCAAGAGAAATAGGGCTTTCTGAAATTCATAAAATTTTTTAAATCGAGTTATCCACATAGATATACACCATATTTACCCACAAACGAGTTATCCACAGCCTGTTGATTATTTGTGGATATTTATTTTTTTCACATGGATATTCTGTGTAAATCCGGTATAAAAGTGGACAAGTTTACCGTAATTGTGGATATCTCGAAATTTGTCGGATTTATCCACATATACACATCACTATCCACATCCCCTGTTAATATTCCCAGTTATGAACAACTTTATCAACAATATGTGGATAACTTTATCCATGACCTGTTCATAACTTGCATTTGAATTATTTTTAATTCTATTATACAATGAAATGGAGTTTCGCACAGTGGGACTCTTAGCGGGAGGAAATCAATGGACGCAATCAAAGAAAACTGGACAACTGTCAAAGAAGCTGTCAGAAGAGAATACAGTCTCTCTGACATTTCTTATCATACATGGGTGGAGCCTTTGGAGTTTCATAATGTAGTGAATGATGTAGTGAGCATTATCATTCCCTCGGACCAGGCCCATGCCCTGAATTACATTTCATCAAAATATAAGAGCTTTTTTCAGGTAACTATTACCGAAATGTTCGATCATCCTTATGATATCAACTTTATCCTGGAGAAGGATGTCAAGGCAGAAGAACCTGCTGAGAATGAAATGGCTGTTCCCAATCAGATCTATGGTATTAATTATGAAGATGCCCATCTGAACCCTAAGTACAAATTCGATACCTTTGTCGTGGGAAGTAATAACAAATTTGCTCATTCCGCATCCCTTGCGGTAGCGGAATCTCCGGGAGAAGTCTACAATCCTCTCTATTTATATGGAGGTCCCGGTCTGGGCAAGACTCACCTGATGCATTCCATCGGACATTTTATTTTAGAACAGGATCCGGACAAAAAGGTTCTCTACGTTACCAGTGAGGAATTCACAAACGAAGTAATCGAATCCATTCGTAGTGGTAATGCGGCTTCCATGACCAAGCTGCGTGAGAAATACCGTAACGTGGATGTTCTCATGGTCGATGACGTACAATTTATTATAGGTAAGGAAAGTACCCAGGAGGAATTCTTCCATACTTTCAATGCCTTGCATGCTGCCCATAAACAGATCATTCTGTCTTCCGATAAACCGCCCAAGGAAATGGAAACTCTGGATGAAAGATTCCGTTCCCGTTTCGAATGGGGCCTGATTGCTGATATCCAGCCGCCCGATTATGAGACCCGAATGGCAATTTTACGGAAGAATGCAGAGACCTACGATCGTCAGATTGATGAAGAGATCATCAAATACATTGCCACAAATATTAAATCCAATATTCGTGAACTGGAAGGCGCGTTTAACAAGATTATTGCTTTTGCAAAATTAAATAAGGTAGATCTGACACTTTCTCTGGCCGAAGAAGCCCTGAAGGATGTCATCTACCCCAACAAGCCAAAGGAGATCACTCCTACTCTCATTATTAATGTAGTGGCAGAGCATTTTGGCGTAAAGCCGGAAGATATTACTTCCAAGAAGAGAAATTCCGAGTTCGTACAGCCCCGTCAGGTCGTAATGTACCTGTGCAGAGAGCTGACGGATACCTCCTTCACTAATATAGGAAAGCTTTTGGGCAAAAAAGACCATACAACGATCATTCACGGCGTAAATAAAGTGTCTGCGGAGATCCAGACGAACGAAGAACTTCGTAATAAAATCGATATTATCACAAAGAAGATAAATCCTTCTTAGAAGATATCTGTTAATAATTTTTCTTATTCTGAGGACAAGTTGTGTATATCTTTGGAATAAACGGTGCTCACCTGTTGATAACTTGTTTTAAGGTTCCGGAGCAGAATCTGGACGGTGTGAATAATCTGAGAGTTATTCTTAGGTTATTCTGCCAAATCCACTAAGATTTCCATTCCATTTTGCCTTGAAAAATAGTATAATAAGACTGGTTATGCACATATCAACACCCCTTATTAAGGTGACTACGAAATTCTTTTAATATTTTTATATAACGCGTATCCGCGCGTACGCAAATCAACCAGAAAGGAAGTTATGCACACATGAAATTAGTCTGTTCGAAAGCCAATCTTTTAAATGGCGTACAAACTGTATCAAAAGCTGTTCCCAGTAAGACTACCATGTCTATTCTGGAATGTATTTTAGTAGATGCTACCAATGGAGAGATCAAGTTAACTGCCAACGATATGGAACTTGGTATCGAGACTACCATAGAAGGACAGATCGTAGAAAAGGGTATCATTGCTCTGGATGCAAAAATGTTCCTGGAAATCGTACGTAAACTTCCTGACAGTGACATTACCATTGAGACTGATGCTTCCTTCAAGGTAGTTATTACCTGTGAAAAAGCAAAATTTACGATCATCGGTAAATCTGGTGAAGATTTCTCTTATTTACCGGCAGTAGAAAAAGATGACAGTATTGTCATGAGTCAGTTTACACTGAAAGAGGTTGTAAGACAGACCATCTTCTCTATCTCTGACAATGATAACAATAAGCTGATGACAGGTGAACTTTTTGATATTAACGGAGAAGAGTTCAAGATCGTGTCCCTGGACGGACACCGTATCTCCATTCGTAAGATCCAGCTGAAGAACAGCTATTCTCCGAAAAAGGTAGTTGTTCCCGGCAAGACTCTGAACGAGGTAAGTAAGATTTTACCCGGAGATGCAGACAGTGATGTAACGATTTCCTTTACGGAAAAACATATTGTATTTGAATTTGATAAGACCGTTGTAGTATCCCGTCTGATCGAGGGAGAATATTTTAAGATCGACCAGATGCTTTCCAGCGATTATGAGACCAAAGTAAGAGTCAACAAGAAAGAGTTCTTAAGCTGTATCGATCGTGCTACTCTTCTGGTAAAGGAAGGCGATAAGAAACCTATTATCGTAAATATCACAGACAGTGGAATGGAACTTAAAATCAATTCCGCTCTGGGAAGCATGAACGAAGAAATCGATATTCAGAAACAGGGTAAGGATCTGATGATTGGATTCAACCCCAAGTTCCTGATCGATGCTCTCCGTGTCATCGATGATGAGGAAGTGGATCTGTATATGGTAAATCCCAAGGCACCCTGTTTTATCAAGAATGCAGAGGAAAGCTATATTTACCTGATCCTTCCCGTGAACTTTACAACAGTTGCTTAAACTTAAGAACAGAGGTTAAATCAATGCATACGATCCGTTTAAAGGATGATTATATTAAGCTTGGTCAGGCATTAAAGGCAGCCGGTGTGGTAGAATCCGGCGTGGATGCCAAGTTCGCCGTACAGGATGGCCTGGTAAAGGTGAACGGACAGACAGAAACCCAGCGTGGCAAAAAGCTGGTATCCGGAGATAAAGTGGAATATGATGGCGAGACCATCGTGATAGAATAAGCAGGTTACTATGATCATCAAATCAATCGAATTGGCAGATTACAGGAATTATGATTCTCTTGTCCTGCAGTTTGACCGGGGGACAAATATCCTCTACGGAGACAATGCGCAGGGCAAGACCAATATTCTGGAAGCAATCTATGTAGCTGCCACCACAAAATCGCATAAGGGAAGCAAGGACAGAGAAATCGTTAATTTCGACAAGGAAGAGGCACATATCAGAACTTATCTCGAGAAAGACGGTAAAGAAATCCGTGTGGATATGCATCTGAGAAAGTCCAAATCCAAAGGAATTGCCATAGATGGCCAGAAGATCAAGAAAGCAGCGGATCTTCTGGGGCTTTGTAATGTTGTGTTTTTTTCTCCGGAAGACTTGGGAATCATTAAAAATGGTCCCTCTGAGCGGAGAAGATTTGTAGATATGGAACTGTGCCAGCTGGACAATTTCTATCTCTATAATCTCAATCATTACAACAAAATTGTCAATCAGCGTAACAAGCTTCTCAAAGATATGTATATGAATCCGGATCTGAAGGAAACTCTGACTATCTGGGATATGCAGCTGGTGTCTTACGGAAGTAAGATCATAGAGAGAAGAAAGCTGTTCGTGGAACAGCTCAATGAGATCATTTATGAGATTCATAAAAAATTGTCCGGTGGGCGGGAAGAAATCCGTATCCAGTATGAGCCGGATGTGGAACTGGATGAATTTGAAAGTAAGCTGAGAAACAGTCAGGATCGGGATATGCGGGCAAAAATGACATCTGTGGGACCCCACAGAGATGATTTTTCTTTTCTGGTAGGGGACGTGGATATCCGTAAGTTCGGATCCCAGGGGCAACAGCGTACTGCTGCTCTCTCTCTGAAATTATCCGAGATCGAGCTGGTAAAAAGGATTACAAAAGATACGCCGGTATTATTACTTGACGATGTATTGTCTGAACTGGACAGTAACCGGCAAAACTATCTGTTGAACAGTATCGGAGATATTCAGACTATCATTACTTGTACTGGTCTGGAGGAATTTGTAAATAACCGGTTTGAAATCAACCGGGTATTCAAAGTATCTGCCGGAACTGTCACCTGTGTAAATGAAAATATGGGACTGAAATCCGAACCGGAAGAAACTCCGGAAGATGCGTATAATTTTGGCAGCCTGTAGGGCAGAATGTGAGGAATCATGAGCGAAGAAAATATGAACAATACCGCGGTAGAACATGAATATGGCGCGGATCAGATTCAGATATTGGAAGGTCTGGAAGCTGTAAGAAAGCGTCCGGGAATGTATATTGGTACCACATCCAGCAGAGGACTGCATCATCTGGTATATGAGATCGTAGACAATGCGGTGGATGAGCACCTTGCAGGGTACTGCAGCCGTATCCATGTAGTTCTTGAGAAGGACGGTTCCTGTACAGTAGAGGATAATGGACGAGGGATCCCGGTGGATATGCATGCCAAGGGAATATCTGCGGAGCGTCTTGTTTTTACAACCCTTCATGCAGGCGGTAAGTTTGACAATTCCGCATATAAGACAAGCGGCGGACTTCATGGTGTAGGGTCTTCCGTAGTGAACGCATTATCTACGTATTTGGATATTAAGATCAGTCGTGATGGTTATATACATCATGACCACTATGAGAGAGGAATCCCTACCATTGAACTGGAAGCAGGACTTCTCCCCAAATTAGGGAAGACCAGAGGTACCGGAACCTGTGTGAATTTCCTTCCGGATCCGGAGATTTTTGAGAAAACAAGATTTGGAGCAGCGGATGTAAAGAGCCGTCTTCATGAGACTGCTTATCTGAATCCGGATCTGAAGATCGTATTTGAAGATAAAAGGGGAGCAGAACCGGAACAGATCATTTATCATGAGCCGGACGGAATCCTTGGATTCATCCGTGAACTGAATCATAAAAAAGAAGTCGTACATGATCCGGTGTATTTCAAAGGGGAAGCAGAAGGCATCGAAGTAGAAGTGGCCTTCCAGTACGTCAACGAGTTCCATGAAAATGTACTTGGCTTCTGTAACAATATCTACAATGCAGAAGGAGGAACGCATCTGACCGGATTCAAGACGACATTTACAACGGCGATCAACCAGTATGCAAGAGAACTTGGTATTCTGAAAGAAAAGGATGCAAACTTTACCGGAGCCGATATCCGTAACGGTATGACGGCAATCGTATCGATCAAGCACCCGGATCCGAGATTTGAAGGTCAGACGAAGACCAAGCTTGACAATCCGGACGCGGCAAAGGCCTGCAGTAAGGTCACGAACGATGAGATCATCCGTTTCTTTGACCGTAATCTGGAGACGCTTAAGAAAGTCATTGGCTGTGCGGAGAAGGCGGCAAAGATCCGTAAGACGGAAGAGCGTGCGAAGACGAATCTTCTGACCAAGCAGAAATATTCCTTTGACAGTAACGGAAAGCTTGCGAACTGCGAAAGCCGTGATGCATCAAAATGTGAGATCTTCATCGTAGAGGGAGACTCTGCCGGGGGGTCTGCGAAGACAGCCAGAGACCGTATGTTCCAGGCAATCCTTCCAATCCGTGGTAAGATCCTGAACGTGGAAAAAGCAAGTATCGATAAAGTGCTGGCGAATGCAGAGATCAAGACGATGATCAATGCATTTGGCTGCGGATTTTCCGAAGGATATGGAAATGACTTTGATATCAGCAAGCTGCGGTATGACAAGATCATCATCATGGCCGATGCCGACGTGGACGGTGCCCATATCTCGACACTGCTTTTGACGTTGTTCTACCGCTTTATGCCGGAACTGATTTTCGAAGGACATGTCTATATTGCGATGCCGCCTCTTTATAAGGCGATGCCGAAGAAAGGCGAGGAAGAATATCTGTATGATGATAAAGCACTGGAAAAATACAGAAAGACGCATGACGGTCCATTTACCTTACAGAGATACAAAGGTCTGGGAGAGATGGATGCAGAACAGTTGTGGGAGACAACCCTCAACCCGGAAACCAGACTTCTGAAACTGGTAGAGATTGAAGACGCAAGAATGGCATCCAGCGTAACCGAGATGCTGATGGGATCAGAAGTACCGCCAAGACGTTCATTTATTTATGAAAATGCGACAGAAGCGGAACTTGATATATAGAGATATATAGGATAGGAGAAATACAATGCAGGATTCACAGATCATCAGAACCGAATATTCGGACGTGATGAAAAAATCATATATCGATTATGCAATGAGCGTAATCATTGCCAGAGCCCTGCCGGATGTAAGAGACGGACTGAAACCAGTACAGAGACGTACACTTTACGATATGCACGAACTGGGGATCCGGTATGACAAACCGTACCGTAAATGTGCGCGTATCGTCGGAGATACCATGGGTAAATATCACCCGCACGGTGACAGTTCCATCTATGACGCACTGGTGGTCATGGCACAGGAGTTTAAAAAAGGAATGATCCTTGTAGACGGACACGGTAACTTCGGTTCGATCGAAGGAGACGGTGCAGCCGCAATGCGTTATACTGAGGCGAGACTTGCGAAGATCACACAGGAAGCGTATCTGGCTGATCTGGACAAGGATATTGTAGACTTCATGCCGAACTTTGACGAGACGGAGAAGGAACCGGTCGTACTTCCGGTGCGTATCCCGAACCTTCTGGTGAACGGTGCGGAAGGTATCGCAGTCGGTATGGCAACCAGTATCCCGACACACAATCTGGGAGAGGTTGTAGACGGTGTCAAAGCCTATATGAAAAATGAGGAGATCACGACCAGACAGCTGATGAAATATATCAAAGGGCCGGATTTCCCGACAGGTGGAATCGTGGTCAACAAAGACGACCTGCCGGAGATCTACGAGACAGGAACCGGAAAGATCAAAATCCGTGGAAAAGTTGAAGTAGAAGATATGAAGGGCGGAAAGAAACGTCTGGTTATCACAGAGATTCCTTATACCATGATCGGTGCGGGAATCGGGAAATTCTTAAATGATGTCTGCAATCTGGTAGAGACCAAGAAGACAACAGACATCGTGGATATTTCCAATCAGTCGTCCAAAGAAGGAATCCGTATCGTCATTGACCTGAAGAAAGGTGCGGATGTAGAGAATCTGACCAATATGCTCTATAAGAAGACCCGACTGGAAGATACCTTTGGAGTTAATATGCTGGCAGTTGCGGACGGAAGACCGGAGACCATGGGCCTGAAGCGTATCATCGAGGCACATGTAGACTTCCAGTTCGATATGGCGACGAGAAAATATAAGACATTACTTAAGAAAGAGCAGGATAAAAAAGAGATCCAGGAAGGTCTGATCAAAGCCTGTGACGTGATCGATCTGATCATCGAGATCTTAAGAGGAAGCCAGAATGTAAAAGACGCAAAGGCATGTCTGATGAACGGGGAGACAGAGAACATTAAGTTCAAGTCCTCCATTTCCAAAAAGATGGCGGGAATGTTAAGATTTACAGAGCGTCAGGCAACAGCGATCCTGGAGATGCGTCTGTACAAGCTGATCGGTCTGGAAATCGAAGCACTTCAGAAAGAACATGAAGAGACGCTGGCTAAGATTGAAAAATATGAAGATATCCTGAATAATTACGATTCGATGGCAGCAGTTATCATGGAAGATCTGGACCGTATCAAGAAGGAATTCGCAAGAAAGAGACGTACGGTTGTAGAGAATGCAGAAGAAGCTGTATTTGAAGAGAAGAAAGTCGAAGAACAGGAAGTTGTGTTCTTAATGGACCGTTTCGGATATGCGAAGACGGTAGATGTAAGTACTTATGAGCGTAATAAAGAAGCGGCAGATAATGAGAATAAATACATCCTGCACTGCATGAATACCGGCAAGATCTGCATTTTCACAAAAGATGGAAAGATGCATCAGGTGAAAGTGATGGATATCCCATATGGAAAATTCCGTGACAAGGGACAGCCGATCGACAATATCAGTAATTATGACAGCACGCAGGAAGAGATCGTGTACATCTGCGACTCCGAACAGATGCGGTATGCGAAGCTTTTGTTTGCCACAAAGCAGGGGATGATCAAGAAGGTCGAAGGAACGGAATTCCAGGTAACAAAGCGTACCATTACAGCAACTAAGCTTCAGCCGGAAGATGAGGTCGTGAAGATTCAGGTTGTGACGGAGAACCAGCATATCGTACTGCAGACAACGGACGGATTCTTCTTACGCTTCCCGGCAGCAGAAGTGACGGAGAAGAAGAAAGGTGCGATCGGAGTGCGCGGCATCCGTCTGAAGAAAGACGATGCACTGACAGATGTGTATCTGTTTGAAGAAGGAACCGAGTGTAAGATTTCATACCATGAAAAAGAAGTTACCCTGAACCGCCTGAAACTTGCAAAACGAGACGGAACAGGAACCAAATACAGAGGGTAAACGATATGATACAGAACATAGAACCACATGTATATAGAAATGAATATGTACCGGATCCGCCAAAGGAAGACAGCGTGATCTTATATTATGAAGGAAGAAAGATCCTGGTGAAGATTGAGGATCAGGAGATCTCGTTCCTTACATTTAAAGAGGCGGCAGTTTACAATCCGGATGTATATGAAGAGTATACGTATCTCTTTTCAATTGACGGACAGGGATATTATCTGGCAGAAGGAATTGACCCGGAGAATTTCCCAGGATTCGAACTGAAGGACAATCAGTATTTCCGCGAGGCAAGACCGAAATACAGACAGTTTGCGGCAGTGACGGGATGGCAGCTTTACCGCTGGTATCAGTCGCGGAAGTTCTGCGGTCACTGCGGACAGCCGATGGTGCATGACGACAAAGAGCGTATGATGCGCTGCCCGGACTGCGGTATGATGGAATTCCCGAAGATCTGTCCGGCGGTGATCATAGCTGTCACACATGGGGATAAGATTCTGATGTCAAAGTATGCGGGAAGAGAATACAAAAAGTATGCACTGCTTGCAGGATTTAATGAAACAGGCGAATCTATTGAAGAGACGGTAAGGCGTGAGGTCATGGAAGAGGTCGGACTGAAGGTGAAGAACCTGCGGTATTATAAGAGCCAGCCGTGGTCATTTACCGATACGCTGCTGATGGGATTCTTCTGTGAACTGGACGGGGAGGACGGTATCACACTGGATACCGATGAACTTGCCATGGCGGAGTGGTTTGAACGGGATAAGATGCCGGTAGAGGCAGAAGACTTAAGCCTGACAAACGAGATGATGATGGCGTTCAAACACGGAAAAGTGTAAAAAATACGCAAAATCCCTTGATTTTACAAAAGAACAGTGCTATAGTTAATTTAGTTACATAAATCAATCGGCAGAAGAGTGGACATATTGTTCACTCTTCTTTGTTGCATATCAAAGTATGTGCAGATAAGAGAGTGCCGACTGATATAGAAACATAGATAAGTAAGGTCTGCATAAGGAGGATTTTAGATTGTCAAAAAGAGAAATGTATGAACAGAAAACAGAAGAGATCCTGCTTCCAATCGTGGAAGAGTATGGATTTGAACTGGTGGATGTCGAATATGTAAAAGAAGGAAGTAACTGGTACCTTCGTGCATATATTGATAAACCGGGTGGAATCGGAGTGAATGACTGTGAGGTTGTAAGCCGCAGACTTTCCGATATTCTGGACGAGAAAGATTATATCGAAGATTCGTATATTCTGGAAGTCAGCTCACCGGGACTTGGCAGACCACTGAAGAAGGAAAAGGACTTCAAGAGAAGCCTTGGAGAAGAAGTTGAGATCAGAACCTACCGTATGATCGACAGAAAGAAGGAATTCACCGGGATCTTAAAGGATTACGATGAGACAACGGTTACGATCGAGATGGAAGATGAGACTGAGAAAACATTTGAAAAAAGCGAGATCGCACTGATCCGATTAGCATTTGATTTTTAAACGGCATGGATAAGTAAGGAGGAACAGACCATGAATACAGAATTATTAGAAGCGTTAAATATACTGGAGAAAGAGAAAGATATCAGTAAAGAGACACTGTTAGACGCCATTGAAAATTCACTGATGAATGCCTGTAAGAACCATTTCGGTAAGACAGACAACATCAAACTGATCATGAATAAGGAGACATGTGAG
>ENA-ORTB01002092-ORTB01002092.1-human-gut-metagenome-genome-assembly--contig:-NODE-2092-length-19556-cov-3.273576_pt1 | contig 19556 bp, 18 predicted proteins | sample MGYA00241905_ERZ509174 | MGnify/ENA primary metagenome ERZ509174 (study PRJEB26280, sample SAMEA2338851) | human gut metagenome | biome: human gut; feature: human-associated habitat; material: faeces... | reverse complement strand
CGTTTAAACTTCTTTTCGAGTTCTCATTTGGTCATTCGTATCATCGTCGGTCTGCCATGCGGACAATGATATGGATTATCCAGGGACAACAGTTCATTGATCAGTTCATCCATTTCTGCATAGGACAGCTTCATATTTCCTTTGACAGCTGCCTTGCAGGACATGGACGCAATCTTCTCATCAATCAGCTCTGGTTCCAGACTGGTCGATAACCCATCCGACAGGGAATCCAACATTTCAAGAAGCAGTTCCTTTTTGGCGATTCCAAACAGATTATCCGGAATTGCGCGAACTGCGTACTCGTCACCACCAAATGGCTCAATTTCAAACCCGATTGCCGTAAAGCGGTCTTTAAATGTCTCCAACACATCAATCTCCTGCATAGAAAGGCTCAGGATGATCGGTGGGCTCAAGTATTGTGAAGTATACTCTCTCTTCTTCATTCCTGCAAGGGCCCTTTCATAAAGGACTCTTTCATGTGCGGCATGCTGGTCTATAATATAGAGGCTGTCACGATACTGGATCAGCCAGTAGGTTTCAAAAACCTGTCCGATGATCCGGTATTCCTGTCTTGCCTCTTTCTTTAAAATCTGCTCTTCAAACAAATCTAACTGTTTTACTTTTTTTGCTTTCAAATCCTTCAAAAACAGATTTGACTCTGTTTTTTCCGGATCACGCTCTGTTTTTTCTTTACTTTTATCAGAATGCGCTCTGTTTTCTGTTCCTTTATTCTGGATATCTACAGCCGGATTTTCATCTAATGCAGCCATCTTTGACTCTTTAGCACCGATATTCTTCTCTTGCTCTTCTTTTGCTTCTGTAAGATGACTGGCATAAACCCGCTCCCTCATCTTCTGCATAAAATAATCCAGCTTTTCGTCACCGGTTGAGACTGTCTTTTCTGTACTTATCTGTGTCTGAAGTTCTGCTGACGGCATCTCTGACTGCGACCAGGATTCCGCTCGCTCTGCCCCCTCCTGAACGGAACTCTTTCGCATCTTGGGTGAAGTGCCATCTGTCCGATATGGATTCCCCGCATCTCTTATAACAGTTTTCTTTTCCTGTCTTTTTTCAGACATTCCCGGTACTTTGATCGCAGACATTTCCACTTCCGGAATCAACTCCGGCTCATGCAATCCTTTACTGATCGCCTCATAAAGCAGATTGTAAATCCCCTGCTGGTTACTGAACCTAAGTTCCATCTTGGATGGATGCACATTTACATCAATTTTTTCCGGATTGATCTCAATCTGGAATGCAACAAACGGATAACGATGCTGCATCGTAAAATCTTTGTATCCATCTTCAATCGCTTTTGCAAGAATACTGTTCCTTACATAACGCCCGTTGACAAAATAATTTTCAAAATTTCGATTTCCACGGTTAATCACTGGCTTTCCCAGATATCCGGACAGCCTTACACCATCTTTTTCAAATTCCAGCGGGATCAGATTGTTCGCAATTTCCCGTCCGTAAATGTGGTAAATGACATCTTTCATCTTCCCGTTCCCGGAAGTATGCAGCTTTACCTGTCCATTGTTGATAAACCGGAAGGAAATATCCGGATGCGAAAGGGCAAGTCTGGTCAGCAGATCACTGATATGGCTTGCCTCTGTCATCGGCGTCTTCAGGAATTTGCGCCTGGCAGGTGTATTGAAAAACAGCTGACGCACCAGAAAGGTCGTCCCATCCGGCGCTCCGGTCTCCTCCGGCGTTCTTCCTTTTCCGCCTTCTATGATATATTTTGTCCCAAATACATCTTCTCTTGTCTTTGTGATCAGTTCCACTCTTGCAACTGCCGAAATACTCGACAACGCTTCTCCGCGGAACCCAAGAGAAGACAAATGTGTCAGATCCTCTGCACTGCGGATTTTGCTGGTCGAATGGCGCAGAAATGCATTTTCCACGTCCTGTTTCGCGATCCCACAACCATTATCCGTAATTCGTATCAGAGAAATCCCGCCCTCTTCAATCTCCACAGTCACCGCTGTAGATCCTGCGTCAATCGCATTTTCCACCAGCTCTTTCACAACAGAAGCCGGGCGTTCAATCACTTCCCCGGCTGCTATCTTATCAATTGTAATCTGATCCAGCAATTCTATATGCGGCATTCGATTCTTCTTTCCTTTCTCTTATGGATCAGCCTACCATCTGTTCCGCAGCTTATTCTGCAGCTGATACAGTTTGTTCATGGCATCCATTGGCGTCATATGGCTGATATCCAGTTCCTTTAACTCATTTAACACATCATCATCTTTTACGGTATCAAACAGAGAAAACTGTGTCAGATCCACCTCATCCAGCTTCTTCTGCGTTTTTTTCTTCGTCTCACTTCCCTGTACCGCAATATCCTTTACTTTTCCGGTAATATCCGCTGTCACCAGCTCTTCTACGATCTCTTTGGCGCGGTTAATGACCGGATCCGGCACTCCTGCAAGCTTTGCGACCTGGATACCATAACTCTTGTCAGCACCGCCTTTTACGATCTTTCTTAAGAATACGATGTCATCGCCCTTTTCTTTTACAGCAATACAATAGTTGTTGACATTATCAATCTTTCCTTCGAGTTCTGTCAGTTCATGATAATGTGTAGCAAATAAAGTTTTTGCTCCCAACAGTTTGCTGTCGCTGATGTATTCTACAACAGCCCAGGCAATTGACAGACCGTCAAATGTACTTGTTCCGCGTCCGATTTCATCAAGAATGAGAAGACTTTTTGAGGTTGCATTTCTTAAAATATTGGCAACTTCGGTCATCTCAACCATGAATGTACTCTGTCCGGAAGCAAGGTCATCGGATGCTCCGACTCTGGTGAAAATACGGTCGGAAAGACAGATGTTCGCGCTCTCTGCCGGGACAAAAGATCCGATCTGAGCCATCGGTGCGATCAATGCAGTCTGACGCATGTAAGTTGATTTCCCTGCCATATTCGGACCTGTGATGATTGAAATTCTATGTTTCTTATCATCCAGATAAGTATCATTGGCAATAAACATATCATTTGGAATCATTCGTTCAACGACCGGGTGACGGCCTTCTTTAATATCAAGGATTCCTTTTTCATTGATTTTCGGACGGACATAGTTGTTGCGCTCTGCAACAAGTGCAAGAGAACTGAACGCATCCAGTGCGGCAACTGCTTTGGCAGTCTGCTGGATTCTCTCCACCTGTCCGGCAATTGTTTCACGGACTTCACTATAAAGCTCATATTCCAGTGCATACAGTTTATCTTCCGCACCAAGGATCATGTCCTCAAGCTCTTTAAGCTCCGGTGTGATATAACGCTCAGCATTCGCAAGTGTCTGTTTTCTTGTATAATAATCCGGTACAAGATCCTTGTAAGAATTCGTCACTTCCAGATAATAGCCGAAGACTTTGTTGTATTTTATTTTCAGGTTTTTAATGCCTGTTTTTTCTCGTTCATCATTCTCAAGTTTTGCAAGCCAGTCTTTTCCGTCCGATTTCGCCCGGCGAAGCTTATCAACTTCTTCGTTATAACCGTCGCGGATAATATTTCCCTCTTTCATGGCAAGCGGCGGATCCTCACGAATGGCTTTCGTGACGAGCTCGCAGAGATCTTCTAATGCATCCAGATCTTCATAAATCTCTTTCAAAAGCGGTGCCTGCAGATCCTGTAAAATATAGCGGATCGGTGGTAGCATCTCCAGAGAACCTTTGAATGCGGTGAGGTCTCGCGGATTCGCAGAACCATAAGTGATCTTCGTGATCAGACGCTCCAGATCGTAGACCGGAGATAAATATTCTCTGATCTCTTCACGGGCAATGGCCTGATTTTTCAGTTCTTCTACTGCATCCAGTCTGCGGTTGATCTCGGATTTATCGATCAAAGGCTGTTCTACATTTTTGCGAAGCGTACGTGCGCCCATCGCAGTACGTGTTTTGTCAAGAACCCAGAGAAGGGAACCACGCTTCTGCTTCTCACGTAAAGTTTCGCACAGCTCCAGATTTCGACGTGTAGAACTGTCAATCAGCATATATTTTCCTGTGATATATGGTGTAATATGTGTCAGGTTGGAAAGTGAATTTTTCTGTGTCTCAAATAAATAGATCAGAAGTGCTCCGGCACTGATGATTCCACAGTCATAATCAGCAAGTCCAAGCCCTGCAAAATTCTTTACTTTGAAATGCTCAAGCAGCTTATCTTTGCAGACAGCATCATCAAAATACCAGGAATCGAGAGAATAAATCGTGATCCCAAGCTTGTCTCTCATCGCATCCAGATCCATACCGCTCATATAGAACGCTTCGTTGCAGATGATCTCAGACGGACTGAATTTATAAATCTCATCCATCAGACGGCTGCTGTCCGGAAGTTCTGTGACAAAATAATCTCCGGTAGAAATATCTGCGATTGCAACTCCATAGCGGTCTGCAATATAGACGATACACATGATGTAATTATTCTTCGTTTCATCTAATGCCTGTGTATCCAGATTCGTTCCGGGTGTAACAATTCTTACAACCTCACGCTTTACAATCCCCTTTGCAGTCTTTGGGTCTTCAACCTGTTCACAGATTGCAACTTTGTATCCTTTTGCAACAAGACGGTTCAAATATCCTTCCACGGCATGGTATGGGATTCCGCACATCGGGGCACGTTCATCCAGACCACAGCTTTTCCCGGTCAGTGTGATCTCAAGCTCTCGGGATGCAGTCAAGGCATCGTCAAAGAACATTTCGTAGAAATCGCCGAGGCGGTAGAATAAGATGCAATCCTTGTACTGCTCTTTCGTCTCGCAATAAATTTTCATCATGGGCGTTAACTTATCTATGTCAATATTTTCCATCAATTTCTCCTTAGTTTTCAAGGGTTTTCTAAAAACTCTTTAGAATGTAAGTTCGCAAATCATTCTAACAAATTTTAACATGAATTTCAAGCTGATGTTGAAGATGTTGAGAACGTAGAAATGTATCATTTTGTCGGAGTACCTATATCGCAATGTGCGAAGAGAGCGAACTGAAGAATATTCGTTTAATATTCTTGGGTTCGCTCTCTTCTTTTAATTTGAAAAAATTATTATTTCATTTTTCATAAACAACTTCTAACTGTCCGGCATCCATCTCGCATACCGTATCACACAACCATTCCATTTCCATCACATTGTGTGCAGCTAACAGAATAGTTGTCCCTTTTTCTTTCAATTCAACAAAGAGTTCGCAGACATCCTGTGCGCCTCTTTTATCCAATCCATTGAATGGTTCGTCTAAAATTAATAGTTTTGGCCGCTCCATGATCGCCTGTGCAATTCCAAGGCGTTCTCTCATCCCGAGTGAATATTGACCTACTTTCTTTTTAGAAAACGGATCAAGACCAACTCTTGCGATTGCATCCCGGATCTCAGTATCTCCTATTTTTCGATTAAGTTGTGCAAGGCGTTTTAAGTTTTCATATCCACTGATATATGGAAGAAATCCCGGACTCTCAATAATCATCCCGGTATTTTCCGGAAAATCAATATCTTTTCCAATTCTTTTTCCATAGACATATACGCTCCCTCTGTCAGGTTGAAGAAAACCGCAGATGCATTTGAACATTACTGTTTTACCGGAGCCATTAAATCCCATAATTCCGTGGATTTTTCCTGCCTCAAAGGTATGACTGATTCCTTTTAATACTTTTTCTTTGCCAAAAGATTTTGTTAGATTTTTAACTTTCACAGCAGCTTTCATAATTTTCCCCTTTCTTATTCCGTCAGGATTCATCAACCTGAGAAAATGTAAAATTATATCGTTTGATACATTTTCTCGAGATGAAAAGCAAAATACATATCACTGCAAGGAATAACAGGATGCTTATTTTTATTTGTGGCAAATAATCATATCCGAAATTATGCATTGGAAATGTTGCGTGATTTAAGGGTGATAACCATCCGCAAAGAATATTTGCCCGATAGGAAAGCCCTCCACCCAGATGAAAAACTTTTTGAAAAATATCCGGAGTCAGAAGAATTCCATAAAGATTTATCAGGAGTGCGCCAACAACGCCTCCGGCTCTTCCCTTCTGTAGATTTAATACAAGCATGACTGAAGTAATAAATAACGAATAGAAAAGCATAAGAAATACAACACAGATTGCACATTTATATGGTGTTGTCATTTCCATTGTCTTTATTGATACAGGAACCGTAAGATGATTATTACTTCCATATCCAATGCTTGCAGCGGTCTGACTCCATACATTTCCAACGTAAGCCCAGGGACTTGCAATTAGAAGTTCTGTCAGGCAGAGGAAGACGGTATAAAGGCAAGTAGCCAGGATCACATATAGGATCTGACTTGCCATCCATACGCTTCGCTTTGTCCGGATCAGCCAATAGGGTGTCATCTGATTTACAAAAGGCATATCTGCAAATAATAACAGCAGTAAAAGGGATGAAAGCATCACGGACTGTGCGTCACCGAAGGTCCAGATCAGTGGCTCGAACATCTGCACCGGTGTCTGGAATGTCTGTGCCTGCTCTAAAATCTGATTTGTCAACATCAGACAAAGTACAAATCCTAATGCAAATGTCATCCAGATTCTCGGATTTTTGCCCCAGTCAGAGAAATTCCTTTTTGTTAGAAGAAAGATTTGATGAATGTCCATTTTAAATTGCGATTTTTTCATGCAACCACTCTCCTTACCACGCATTTACGCAAAGCCAGTACCAGAAGACTGCTGATCAGAAGCAGAGCCAGAAGGCAGAATCCGTTTCCATAATATTCCGGGCTTGCCCACTGCTTTGGACTGAGGAAAAAATAATTGCGGTAATAGCGTTCTTGAAACACTGTGAGTACATAATATAAAATAAATGGAACAGCACAGCTGAGATACTTATTCTTAGTCAAAACTGCTGTCAGTGAACCGCATAAAGACCACAATGCTCCATTTAGAAAAAGTCTGATAAATCCAATTCCTGTGATACTTATTACCTCTGATATATTTTGCAAAGTATTCAGAGTCGGGATATTTCTACAGATAACTATAAAAACAACCAATGCAATTCCTGCCGCTGAAACGGAAATGGCACCACCTGTGAATGCAACTCCAAAACTTTTCATCCAAATATAATTTCTTTTTCCTATTCTGTTAATAAGAAACCATGCATAGCGGCTGTGTAATTCTTCCTGTATATCTGCGGCTGTTGCCAGAGGAACCAACAGTGGAAAGAAAAGCAAGGCTTTTTCTGAAGTGATTGCATAGGTGAAGGTGCATAACCATGCTTCCCCTTCTGTTGATCCACCGAAAGCGATCAGATGATTTCGATAAGGAAGTGCAACAATCAAAAGAACCGCACACAACGCCAGTACAGAGATATAAAATCTTCGGTTTCCAAAGTCATATTTCAATTCTGTTCTGAAAAGATGTCTTCGTTTCATATTCTATCATCTCCAATAAGAACCTATTCTTCCACCGTCTGTTGCATTCAATACAATGTAGTCGGTCTGATATCCTTCTATTTTTTTTCCGGCTGTTCCAAGTTCGGCAGTTGCATCTTGACTCTCGCTTATAGTGAAAAACCATGCCGGAACCAGCCAGGCATTTTGTGGATTCTTATATGCCGGTATATAAGTATATCCTAGTTCGACAGTTGCAACATCATAACCAAATATCGTCTTGTCCTCAGCAGGCTGACTGGAAGGGTAAAGATATTTCACCTGATCGATCAGGCGGTTTTCTATTTCATCAAATGCAAGGAGTTTTACATTTTCTGTAACTATCTTTTCTTCCTGACTCATACCCTTCCATTTGAAGGAACGGATTCCATCTTCTGTCACTACAATATAAATCTGCTCTACCGGCATGGAAGGTGCATATGCAAATCCACTATCATCTGAATATCCTCCGGTTTTATCCTGATTTATTTTTAATCCGGAAACAGAAGGAACGTAAGTAAGACGATAACCTGTTTTTCCAAGATTTGGATCAGCATTCCATAATGCTTCCTGTGGTTCTAATATAGTGGCTTCCGGATAATCAGACTGTGCATACCAGAGGATTTTGTCTGATGACAACAACTGCATATTTTCGAGGTTCAGATCTTTCAGAACTTTTTCAGCTTCATCTTCTGCTGTCTCTTCTAAGAGAGAGGTTTCTTCCATCTGGTCCTTCAGTGCTTGTAGTTTTTCCATAAAAGATTCTTTTACGTTTCCTGCAGGAACTCCATATTGGGCTGTGAGATTCTCTCTTGCGAGAGTGTTTTCAATAGTTGCCAGTTCGATCCCATTTCCTTCTGACCAGGAGAAGATACTATAATTTCCTGCTTCCGGATCGTAAGTTTCTGCATTGATCGTACCCTTTGCATCTGCACCAACCGTTGCCTGAAAATGAATCTCCATTCCATCCTGCTTTGTGGTATCCGGAAGAATATCATTTCCGTAAGCTTCCAGTGATTTTCTTTTTGCTTCATACGCCGGATCTGTCTTTTTTGATGTGTATTCAATCTGTCCAATTTCCTGCAATGGTGTCTGCTCTGGCGCAAGAGGAAGAACTTCTTCCACTAACTTTTCAAGCCCTGTTAAATCATACTCCACACTGTTGTCAGCATAGAATCCTTCCCTGTTCTTAATCCTATCTAAGAGGTTCTGATAGTATTCTCTGGTAAGTTCCTGCGTCTGATACAAAATCTCTCCGCCTGCAAAATAGGAAATAAGTCCGTTTAATTGTTCAAGCTCCAGTTTTTTCTGACTGACTTCAATCACCGGAAGATTTCCTGTCGTAACAGATTCTAATTTCTGATCTGCGTGAAAAACTCCGCGGTCATTACTCCATGTTACTGTTGTGTCCCAGTGTTCCGGCAGATTCAGTGTCTGTGTCTCTCCATCTTTCAAAGGGTCTGCAATTACATCCTCGCTTAATCCTCCGGCCTTACTGACAACTGCACTCTGGTCAGGTGTCTTCTGACATCCCGCAAGTAACAGACCACAAGTAAGACTGACTGTCAGAATCGATGGTAAAATGATTTTAGTTCTCTTTTTCTTAATTGTCATGGCATCATTCCTCCATTTCCATTCCTGTTTGTGTGATACGAATTTTGTATCCTGAAAATTTGGAACAGGTTTTTTTCTTACATTCAGTTTAATCTTGTGGTGAAAGTACTGCAAGCGGATGGCCTTCAAGTACTGGATTACTGGACATGAGTATTTATAAATCAAAAAATGTTATTGAAACAACAAACATTCCATCTTCCATTTCATAGGCCAGATCTCCATCATATCGTGTGACAATCCGTTCCACACTTTTCAAGCCATATCCATGAAGAGATTTATCCTGCTTCGAAGTCAGAAAAGTATGTCCTGATTTGGCAGGAAGCTTATCGGTTCCATTCTTAATTTCAAGAAACAACATCTGCATATGCTGCTCAATCTTTATACTGATTTTCTTACGTTCTTTATCAGTCACTTTCTCACAGGCTTCCAGGGCATTGTCTAACAGATTCCCAAATAGTGAACAGATCTCTCTTTCTTCCATCGTCAGACTGGATAGTGGTGTTACATCCAATTGGAAATCAATCCCTTTTTGTACTGCCAGGATTCGCTTTTGCCCAAGAATCAGATCCACTACATGATTTCCTGTATAAATCTGTGGATTGATTTTTACAAAATTTCTTCTGATTTCATCTACATAATTTTCCAGTTTTTCATATTCCTGATTTTTCACATATTCACTGATCACAAGATAATGATTCTTTGTATCATGAACGAGTTCTTTGTTCTGCTCGATGGAAGCTCTTATTTCCTCATACTTTTGCTTCTCCATCTCTTCTTTCATCAGAAGAAATGTATTTTGTCCCATTATGTTTCTGTTTTTCCATATAAGAAATGTCATGACGATGACAAGCACGATCATAGTAAGAAAACTGATGAGACTTCCTTTTAAGACATCCTGAATCACCGGAATTCCGGCTGTGGAGTACAGTAGTCCATACTTTAAAAGTTTCTGATACTCCAAAACGAGTGCTGATAACAGTACACCACATAAAACAAATACCCATTGAAAGGCTTCTATGTCTTTTTTCTTCTTCCAGCTTCTTATTTTGAAAATGATAAAAAAGGAAATAATTAATAACAGGCTTTGTATCACACAAAATACTTCATTTTCATGGTAACGGAAAAATAAAATCTGAGGGTTTTCAGCCTGATTCCCGTAAATAAATGCGAGAAGGTAGTAAATGATATATAAAAATAACATCATTGCTGCTTCATACATAGATGCGATCCCTGTAAGAAGAATCAGTTGCTTTCGATAGGCAAGGAAACTTCCCAAAACCAAAATTAAAATCGTCAACAGGTATCCATAAGCACTAAACACAGATCTTTTGACCCATACAGAAATAATTGTTGAAGTGACGATTAAAACAAAATAGAGAATCCATTTATCTTTCGTTTTCAGAGTCTTTCTGTCTATAACTGTTCCGAATAACAGATAATAGAAAAGGAAGGTTTCAAGAAAATTCAGTCCAATACATATTCCAAGTGTATTCATCGTTACGAATTCCTCCAGTAGAGATTGATTTCTCGCTTTACTTCTGCAAGTCTTGCCTTACTTACCGGTACTTCATATCCTTTTTCGAGATAGATAGTGTCACCGCTTACTCTGCAAATCTGCTTTATATTAACAGCGTATCCACGTTCCACCAGAAGAAATTGTCTACTATTTAACATTTTCAGTGCATTTTCCAAAGAAGTTCGCTCTCTTACAACGCCTTGGGTAGTAACATAATTTACATACTTAGCACCTTTGGATTTATACAGATAAAGAATATCCTTATAAAGCAATTTCACCTGTTCTGTACCGTCTTTTATAATACAGAATTCTTTCTTTTGTTTTTGCAGCTTTTCAATAAGCTGTTCAGCAATTCCGGGAAGACGAAATTCTAGATCCTGTTTCAAAATATACTGATATGCTTCAATCCGATAACTTTCTGCCGCATATTCTTCATAAGATGTGATGAAGACAATGTACATGTCAGGGCAAAGCCTTCGGACCAATTTTCCCAGTTCCACTCCATCCAGCTGTTGCATCTGAATGTCTGTAAATAAAATATCCGCTGCGTGACCCTTCTGAATTTCCTCGAAGAAACTTTCGCCTGATACATATAGTTTAATCTCTACTTCGTGTTGTTCCTGTATATTTTCCTTTAGAGTTTGGAGAATTTGTTCTCTTGTCTGTTCTTCATCGTCAACGATTGCAATTTTTATCATATAATGAATTCACCTCGCCTCACATAATCAGTATCAGTATAACATACTTCGAACACGCATTCATATTATGGCCATAAAATATATTGGTTTGGGACATAAAAAAACGAAAGGCTCCTGCAGGAGCCTTTCAGACTACGGACTTCACAAGTTTCCGTTTTCATCTAGAAGATATATAGCAAAGACATTTCCAAGTTGCAGAGGATAACTTTCCTTGATGATGCCATCAAATACAATACGAATATGGTCACCGGCATTCAAATCAGGGAGCTCACCACTTTCTACCCTATTTGTTGTTACAGAGAATTCTTCATCAACAGGAATACCACTATCAAAGGATTCTGAACATTTTACCTTAATTGATTTTTTCTTTACTTCAAGAACAGTTGCATCAAAATATACTTGTTCTTTTTCCTGTAATTTCTCAGAGGTATCTTGTTTACTATTGAAAGTGACAAATTCATCCCACAATTTATCGAAATTAACAAACTCATAATACTTTTCATCAACACCGAAATAATGTCCCGGACAGAGTGTAACGACGTCTTTTCCTTGGAAATAAAGCTTATAGTAAGTAACTGCTCCACTTAATAATGCTTGATTTTTATCAACTTCATCCCCAAGCTCAACTTGATTCAGCAAATGGACGAACTCCTTCTTTTCCTGATCAGACAATGTATAGGAAAAATTTCCATCTTTCCCACCTGTTGTGCCAGAAAGTTCGATTTTATCAATTTCAGACACATCTATAGTTCCAAACTCAATAGCAGAATGGGTGCTATTCTTTTGACAGCCGGACAATAGAGTTACCGTAATCAGTATGAATGATAGGATCATTTTTGAAACTGTTTTTTTACATTTTGTTTTAAACATTTTTCTGCCCTCCTGCTAGTGTACTGCCTCATTGTTCGCTATTATATCAAGTTTGGCAAAGTATTTTTACTATTTTTCTTTGAATCAATTATAACATGAACAAGTTTGCTTTTCACTTGTTATATGATAAATAAACGAAAAAATGCATGTGTATGATTTTTAGTTTCATACTCATACATTTTTTCTTACTTATTACCAGATGGGGCATCTGGAGGAGTGCTCCCCTGAGGTTTCTCCATGTCTGCGTCAGGCTGTCTGTTCCCTGGTCCGCCTTTCATGTCTCCTCTTTCTCCACCATTGCCAGGCATTTCTCCCTGAGCGTTACTTCCATAAACCAGACTATCCATGGTAACGCTCTGCTCTGCTGTTCCGGCTGTTATAGTATAAGTCTCTCCCTGTTAGATTTCCGGGGTGCTTATGATAATGGAAGAATATTGCTTTGCTGCTGTCCAACTAAGAAGTTCAGTACTACTACTGTCAAGGAGTGAAATCTCAGTATTACCCTCCTGTTCATCAATATTTACCATAATAGTGCCCTGCGTTGAAGAAGAATCAAAATTTTGTGCCATACCCGAGGAACCGGATGCTGCAAATATGCCGCCGGTGATCTGGGCACTTCCATTGTAATCTAAGCTTCCATTTCCATCATTTGTAGGACCTGAAACATAAGTTTCTCCACATCACAAAATGATTAAAAAAAGAAGAAGGTGTTGCCGTATCAGCGGACAACACCTTAATGCTTACATAAAAATCATTAAAATTTAATTTTCAAATTTCCCCATCATAATATCTTTAGATAATCCGATTCTGTTTGTTTTAAAATGGAAGAAAGGACGTTCCGGAAGTGCAATAATATCAATCGGATGCATATATTCTTCCAGACAATCGTATACTTTTTCACGAATATCATCCACCGTGTATCCCTTATCAAGAACAACAAAAAGATATGGCACAAAGCAACGATGATGTTCCGGATCAGGAATGATTACAAAAAATTCATCATCAATTCCCGGGATTTCTGCGTCTGCAAGAAGGTTTTCCATCGGAAGTGTTGCAAGAGAACCACCGCCATAGCGAGGTGCGTCTCCTCTGGTTAATGCATAAATTGTTCCGTCTTCCTGCATATATCCAATATCTCCGGTATGCAGCCATCTTGTTCCGTCAGAATGTATCATGATAGCTTTTGCGGTTGCTTCTGGGTCATCGTATCCAAGCATGGTTCCAGGTCCGCATTGACAGATTTCTCCCATTGTGTTATATGTAAGCTCTTCTTCTGTGCCTGGCTTAAAAATCGAAATTGTAGTTAACGGCATTGGAATTCCGACATTTCCATTTCTAATTGGATGAGGTGTTAACGGGAGTGACATATTTGAACCGGCTTCACTACATCCATATCCGGTTGTAAATGTTGCTTTACAATTATGGTCGTTCAAGAATTTTTGTGCACGCTGCAGCTGATTGTTGTTATATGCTTCACATCCGGCTCCGGCGGAAAACAGGTGAGACATATCATAATCATCCGGAACTCTGCCATTTTTCATAACTGTTTCAATAAACATAGGAATCAGTGGCCAGCAGTTCGGACGATAGCGCATCATTTCAAGATCGACATCTTCCGGTGCTACAAACGGGCTCAAAATCAGCAATTTATCTGAAGCTAAAGGCAGAAGCAACATAGCAACAACGACTGCCACAAGAGACGGTGTGAGCTGTGTCACGAGCCAGGTTGGACGAAAATCACTGGATGCACCATAAAAGTTCATCTGATGCATATTTCCGATCATTGTGTGGGCAGAATGGATTACCTGTTTTGATGGACCGGTAGATCCACTTGTATAAGCACGGAAAAGTGGACGGTCAATGTTTTTTTCTGCCTCTACAGTACCTTGATACGCTTCTCCTAATTTGAGAAATTCATTCCAGGATATTGTACACGGACCATACGCAGGATAATCTGTATAAAGTGATTCAAGATAATTCCAGCAATAATCCGGGACTTCTGATCGATTGGCACTTTGTATAGGACTTAAGAGAACAGCTCCGCGTACACCTGCTTCATTACGATATTTGTTCAGGTCTTCATGAGATAAGAAATCCTGTGCGATAATCATTTTTGCACCGGATTTTTTTACTGCATCAACATTTTCCTGAATCGTATTATCTCTGCAAAGAAGGGAAGCTCCGATTTTTTCTGCTGCAAGAAGTACGTAGATGAATTCAGGTACAGCGCGTAAAAACATTGGGATTTCGTCACCTTCACCAAAACCGATTGCTCGAAGGGAACGTGCTACTTTATCCACCTGCTCTTTTACTTCTTTCCAGGTTATCTCTCTGCCATAGTAATGAATTGCTGCGACATCATCTCCCGGGCAACGTTTCAGTAAATATTCATAAACCGTATCTTCTGGAATAGAAAGTCCTTCCATCAACTGTGGTGGATAATACTGCATCCATGGGCGATCAATACTCGGTTTTCCTGTCAGTGTTCTAGTCATATTTTTATCTCCTTCCTGTTTTCAGAATACTCATGGATCTAGAATTCATCTTCGAAAATAAATCTCATGAAATATTTTAAAAATATGTCTTAGTTTAACACTGAATTTCTTGAACGGGTTTGATTCAAGATGCAGAAAAAACAGGTATCTGATTCATAAAATCAAAAAGAAAGTTCAATTACGACAATCTTGATTTCTAGTCACCAGCTATCCTTCCCATATAGTAAAATCCTTTACATTCGTCAAGGTGAACGTCAACCAGCTGACCGATCAGACTTTCATCCCCAGGGAAATGAACGAGCAGGTTGTTGCTCATGCGACCTGTCATCAGGTGATTGTCATGTTCATTGACACACTCTACAAGAACGGTCTGTACCGTTCCCTCATGAATTGCACATTGTTCTGCGGAAATTGTCTGAACCTCATGTAAAAGACGATTGAAACGATCTTTTACAACGTCTTCCGGAATCTGATCTTCCATTACAGCAGCAGGTGTTCCGGTACGTTTTGAATAAATAAAAGTAAACGCACTGTCATAGCGCACTTTTCTTACAACATCAAGCGTCTCCTGGAAGTCCTCTTCTGTCTCACCAGGGAAACCGACAATAATATCTGTAGTAAGTGATATATCCGGAACTGCTTTGCGAATCTTTTCAGCAAGTGCAAGATACTGTTCTTTGTCATAATGACGGTTCATGAGTTTCAGGATCCGACTGCTTCCGGACTGAACCGGAAGATGCAGATGTTTACAGATTTTTTTTGATTTACTCATCACTTCAATCAATTCATCTGACAGATCCTTCGGATGTGAAGTCATGAAACGGATTCTTTCAAGTCCTTCAATTTTTTCAATCTCCTGAAGAAGCTGTGCAAATGTCATCGGTTCTTCAAGGTTCTTTCCATAAGAATTGACATTCTGTCCAAGCAGCATGACTTCTACAACACCATCTGCAACAAGACGTTCGATCTCACGGATGATTGCCTTCGGTTCACGGCTTCTTTCACGTCCACGTACATAAGGTACAATACAGTAACTACAAAAGTTGTTACATCCAAACATGATATTTACACCAGATTTGAATGGATATTTTCTTTCAACCGGAAGATCTTCTACAATCTTGTCTGTATCTTTCCAGATATCAATGACTGTTCTGTCAGACTGTATTGCAGATGTTAAAAGTTCTGCAAATTTGTAAATGTTGTGTGTGCCGAAAATAAGGTCAACAAAGCGGTAGCTCTTTTTTAATTTCTCAACAACTTCCGGTTCCTGCATCATGCATCCGCAAAGTGCGATCATCTTGTGTGGATTCTTTTTCTTAATGGAACCAAGTTGTCCAAGACGTCCATAAACACGAAGGTTTGCGTTTTCACGAACAGTACAGGTATTGTAGATTACAAAATCCGCTTTCTCTTCATCCGTTTCTTCTGCATACCCAACCTTCTCTAAAATACCAAGCAGTTTTTCAGAGTCCCTCGAATTCATCTGACAACCAAATGTCGTCACACACGCAGTTAATGGACGCCCCAGTTTCTCAGACATTTCAGCAACATATTCTTTTGCTTTTTCCATAAAATAATACTGGCGTGCAGGCTCTTCCAACGGAGCATTCTCCACCAGCTTTACATTTTCAATTATTTCTTTCATTCTCATTTCCTTTATACAAACTGATTGCAGGATGCATCATAAGCATAGTCAATCAGATCTAATTTATCTGTAAGTTCTTTTTTATTCACTTCCATCTCTTTACATAACTGATCCAGTGATGGATAAAAATCTCTGAGCTTTGTATTTATGACGCTCAGAAGGATGACAGGATCCTGTGGTAAATTCTGTAACATGATCCTAGTTTCCTTTCTTGTTCATATATTTTTCGCCATACTTCTCACCAAGATTAACAATACTTCCATCTTTTTGTTCCATGTCAATATTGTTCAGCTGGCTTCTTAAGTTCACCCGGATAAGTTCCATATATTCTTTACGAAGAATCTTCTGTTCTTTCGCTTCTTCCGGAGTGAGTCCTTCCGCTTTTGATTTTTTATATAATTCATTGATACGATCAATCTTCTTTTGTTCCATTGTCTATCTCTCTCCTTTTTCTTGTTCCGTTTAATGTTGCGATATTCTTTACTGTTCACTCCCGTGTCAATCACTCCGCTGATTCTGTATTATACACGATTCTGTGCACTTCGTCCACTTTTTTAACTGGAATAATTCTCAAGAAAACCATACAGTTCTTCGGCAGACGTAAGATAGATTCCATTTTTCAGATCCTGTTGTACTTCATCCGGCAAATTATTTACGGATAGGCTGGTTGTTTCGTAAAGGGTTGTCCCATCTTGCAGATAGACCGCAACATATCCATGCAGCTCTTTCAGATAATATGCATCATCTGAAACAGACTCTCCTTTGGCTGAACTGCGTCTGGTTTGAATGGAATCATTTTTTTCATTTTTAGTCAGTTCTATAGCTTTTTCCTTTTCCAGTAGATTGTTGTAACTAACCTGATAACCTGCAATCAAACATCCGGTAATCAGAAATAAAACAGAAAAAAAGCCAATCATGTATTTTTTCATCGCAAATCGCTCCTTTTTTCATACAGTATTGGCTTTTTTATTTTTTTTATTCTTCTACTTTTACGGCTGGAAGCAGATGGAATTTCTTAGAAATTCTCAGGATACGTCCACCCATTGGAAGATCAAGGATATCATCTTCAGAAAGTGTTCCGATCTTCAACATAACAACCGCATAAACAAGTATTGCTACAATCAGTGAAATGCATACTGGAATTACACGACCGCCGATCAGTGTATCAAACAGTCTGAATACGCCGAAAGTTACAATGCCCATCACTGCTGCTGCAGCGAATGGTTTTCCGAAAGTGCTTACAAAATCGATTTTGAAACCGCTGACTTTTCGAATCTTGAGCAGGTTCAAAATACTCATTGCAAGTGCAAATACAATATTTCCACCCACCAGTGCATAGACGTTCATCTTGAATACAGTCATCATCAGTACAAATGCTACCAGATGAATTCCAAGAGCTGCTGCAGCATTCTTTGCGGGACTTGTCATGTAGTTTAATCCATGAAGAATGGAATTCGTTACAGAGGAAAGTCCATACAGTACAACAACGATAGCTCCTGCCATCAACAGACGCGCCGGTGTTGCACTGGAGTCATTGTACAGCAGAACCATAATTGGGGAAGCAAGTACAAAATAACCGATACAACTTGGAATAGCAATTACCATTGTAAGACGTAAAGTCTGGTTAATCTTATTGTGAACCTGTTTCTTTGTACCTGCTGTAACAACAGCTGTAAGACTTGGCACAAGAGATGTTCCAAGTGCGTTCGCAATTGCCATCGGGACATTGATCAGGGTGTCGTATTTACCGGTGTAAATACCCTGAAGAGCCATATATTCTTTCTCTACATAGCCTTGTGACTCCATAACATGATTAAAGATTGTAAGGTCGATAATCTGGTTAATATTATATACAGCGGTACTGAATACAACGGGGATTGCTGTTAAAAGTAATGCTTTCAGAAGGAAAGAATAACTTTCAACATTCTGGGTGCGGTCTCTTTTAAGCTGTTTGCGTATTACATTTTTATATAAAAAAATGACAAACAAAAGAAATAACAATCCAGATAAAGAGCCGATAACCGTTCCAAGTGTACTTCCGGCAGCACCGTAAGCAGGTCCGAGAAGCTCCTCTCCGGATTTTTCTCCTGCCTTTGTTCCGATACCAAAGAGGACACTTGCGCCGACAATACTGATCACGGCATTAAATACCTGCTCAATGATCTGTGAGATAGCTGTTGGAAGCATTGTTCCCATTCCCTGGAAATATCCACGGATAACAGCCATAACTGCAACAATCAGAAGTCCCGGGGCAAGAACCCGCAATGCGTAAACGCTAAGTGGAGATTTCATTAAATGTGTTGAAATCAGTCCTGCTCCCAAAAAGATTGTCAGCGAGATGAATAATCCAACACCGATTGCAAAAGCAAGAGAACAGATAAATACGCGGAATGCATTTCGTCTCTGACGTTTTGCAAGTCGGATCGATACCAGCTTGGATACGGCAGTCGGAAGGCTGAATGATGAAATCATCAGAGCGATTGCATAGACCTGATAGGCATATCCATAAAATCCGTTTCCTTCATCTCCTAAAATATTCGTCAGCGGAATCCTGTAGACTACGCCTATGATTTTTGTAAGTACAGCTGCTGCTGCAAGTATCGAACCCTGGACAATATAATCATCCTTTTTCGTTCGTTTTTTCGTTGTTTGTGCCTCAGTTTCAGACATAACTTCCTCCTAGTGTCCCATTCCTTAAAATCTATTTAATATATGTATCCTATCAGCGGAAAATACCGACTTTTTCCATGATTTCTTTCTGTTTCGCTTCCATGACAACACGTTCTTCATCAACCATGTGATCGTATCCAAATAAGTGAAGCATACTGTGTGCAATCAGGAAAGCATACTCTCTTTTGGGTAAATGTCCATATTCTTCAGCCTGGGATAACACTTTTTCCTTTGAGATAACGATATCACCAAGCATCAATTCTCCGGATTCCGGATTAAAGGCTTCTGCACTTTCTTCATCAATCACGGAAAAATCTCCCGGCTCTTCGTATTCGATCATAGGGAAAGAAAGTACATCCGTTGGGCGGTCAATTCCACGTTGTTCCAGATTCATTTCGTGAATCTGGGCATTCTCTGTTAAAAGAAACAGAGCATCTGCTGAAATGTTCAGATGCCAGAACCAATGGTGATCCTGTGTGCCGAAGTCTGGTGATTCGTAGGGAACCGATGGAGGAGAATATCCTTGGGCTTGTCCGTCAGTATGCAGCGTCAATGTTGAAAAAAGGAAAGAAAGTATCTTCCAAAAGACAATGTGAATACAAAGAGATCAATACTACAGAATTGCAAAAACAGAGCCGACAGTTGACCTCGGAAAAGATGAAACTCTATGA
>ENA-ORTB01002083-ORTB01002083.1-human-gut-metagenome-genome-assembly--contig:-NODE-2083-length-19619-cov-6.551523_pt1 | contig 19619 bp, 20 predicted proteins | sample MGYA00241905_ERZ509174 | MGnify/ENA primary metagenome ERZ509174 (study PRJEB26280, sample SAMEA2338851) | human gut metagenome | biome: human gut; feature: human-associated habitat; material: faeces... | reverse complement strand
CCAACTACATCCGTTTCTGGCAGGCCGATGGAGAGAGCCAGAAAACTTCGATGCGTACCAAAACGGCCCTTGGCCAGATGGTAGAGGAAGGACGGTTCCGTGGTGGAAGCGCACCATACGGGTACCGGCTGGAAAAGAGCGGCATCCTTAACAAGCGCAAACATGAGGTGTACATGCTGGTCATTGATGAGGATGAGGCCAGAGTTGTTCGGATGATGTTTGATCTCTGCATTTCGTCCGGTTACGGCAGATGGCGCCTTGCTAATTTCCTCAACGACCACGGGATCAAAAACCGGAAGGGACAAAACTGGCACGACGCCAGTGTGGGGGGCATCCTGCACAACCCGCTCTACAAGGGAATCCTTCGGAGCGGAGAAACCTATGCCGGTCCCTTTGAGGCCCTCCAGATCATCGCCCCAGACCAATTCGACCTGGCGCAGAAACTGATGCTGGAGCGGACCAATGAGCGGAAAGAGCGGCGTACAGTACCGCTGAATACCACAGGCCAATCCCTGCTTTCCGGGAACATCTTCTGCGGCCACTGTGGAGGCCGGCTGGTGCTCACTACCAACGGGACAACCACCCGCCTTGCGGATGGGACGCCGGTCCATAAAAAACGTATTCGCTATGTATGCTACAACAAGACCCGGCGCCGTCAGGAATGTACAGGACAGACTGGATACACAATGCACATTCTGGACGGGATCGTCACTGAGGTGCTGCATCAGGTCTTCGACAAGATGCAGGGAGCTTCCAACGACATGATTGTGGGAAGCGCGGTTCAAAAGCAGATGGCAATGATACGCTCGGAATTGCAGCGGGCCAGAGCCGAAAACACCAAGGCCAATAAGGAATATGAATCCCTCAAGGCCGAGGTACTGAAGGCGATCCAAGGGAAAAGCGCCCTGCCGCAAGATGTGCTGACTGAAATGCTGGAGGATACCCGACAGAAGGTACTGTCCACCAGTGAACGAATCACGACCCTTACCGCGGAACTGAATGATGGAAACTCTAAGATCGAGGAGATGAAGGCCGAGTTCAACCGGATCGTGTCCTGGTCCAAGATTTTTGATGAAAGCCCGATGGAGGTCAAGAAAATGATCTGCGGCTACATCATCAAAAAGGTTTCGGTGTTCCGGGACTATAGAATCAAGATTGAATTCAACATCAATGTAGAGCAGTTCCTGAACGGTATCGACAGCATCGACGAATGCGATACCTATGAACTGCCTATGGCGCAATAAGCTCTCACCCTCGCCACGATCACGGCGAGGGGTACATATCAAAGTTTGATATGGCCAGTTGACAACATATACTTTCCATGCTATACTCAATGCATCTCTCAGTAATTGCCGGAGCGGGATATTCAAGCCCTTTCCCAAGTCATCAGGGGGGGCATACCTGATGGTTCGGGAGAGCGCTTGAATGGCATTCAAGAGGTCAGCGGTTCGATCCCGCTTATCTCCACCAAAAACAATGACTCACACAGACCAAATGTGTGAGTCATTGTTCTATCCATACGAAAACACAAAGAGGACGGACACCTGATTCCCTTCCCCCGGAGAAAAACCAATATAGTTATTGAAGCGGAGATTCGATGATAGAATCTCCGCTTTTTTGTTGTCGTCCCAACAGATAAAAAAGAAATGAGGTTTAACCATTGAAAAAAATTTTTGAAGAACTTTCCCGGCGCCTGAGAGAAGGCGGAGTTGAATCATCCAATGTAGAGGATAGGCGGCTGGAGATTTTCCTCCATGGTCAGCCTGTCCTCTTTGTTTCTCCAGGAAACGATGTGTTCCTTTTTCCTGCCGGAAGCAATAATCCGGAGGCCAGTGAATTGTACCACAGAGTCGTACAGACCGCAGATGAAGTGTACACTTATGTTGAGGAGGTTCAAACTGCGCCCACCCTTCATATCAGCGGTCTGAGCGAAAAATTCCATCTGCTGGCGGATTTTGGCGGCGCAGTGCTGGCTGGCCGGGAGTTGGAAAATGGCAGGGGCTATCAGTTTGTCACTTGGATCTGGGACTATAACAGAACCGGCGTGAGCTACGGACATTATTATGATGAAGATTTTTGCGGGGCCAAGCAGGATTTTGCCGTCCGCTCCGGGCTGATCTCCAAGACCCAGCTTTTCTCACCGGAGGAGCTAACTGAACTCTACCGGGCCACAGACTACCTGCTGGATGAAGGCCCAGAGCTGGAAGATGGACACCTCAAAGCCATGCAGACCGCAAGGACAAAGATCGAATACACTGTCCCAGATCTGGCGGACAGACTGGAGCAGGGACAAGCACAGGAGCCACAAATTGATATGTGACATCAGAAAAAGCGGGAGCCGCATCTGCACACACTGTGCAGCATAAGCAGCTCCCGCTTTTTTGTTTTGAAAGAAGGAGTGTGCCATGACAAGATATTTCGCTCAGAATACCCCTCGAGCTGGTCTGGAGCATATGATGATGAGCGTCCCTGGCTTCCAGAAGCGCGGCGGCGGGATGATGATCCTCAGCCGCTTCTGCTACAAGCCGGAGGATGTGGATTGCCGGTACTGCCTGCATTACCGCCGCCGATCCTGTCAAGTCCGCACCTGTCCGTATATCGCGGAGCGGTTGAAGTCCGGCGCGATTGAGTACCTGGATTTGATTCTGGAATATTTCGGACACATCCCTCATGCCGGCCTGCACAAGAGGATTCAGGCTGTGGAACACTGGAGCGGGCCGGATCAGGCAGTCCTGCACACAGTGTCCGTCCACCTCAGAAGCCGCTTTGCGGACAGGGTATGGGATGATGCGCCTCCTGGCTATCTGGCGGCGCTCTATCTTCTCGCCTCAAAGGAGCGACTCTGGCAACCGGCGCTCCCCGCTCTTTCACACGATTCCATTGATTTCAGCCGCATCGTATCCAAACCCCATGGATTTGCGATACAGGATTACCCCATCTTTTATTCCGCCAGACGGCTGTATGACCTGAAGTCACCCATGGAGGCAGAAGATTTGGCACACCCAAAACTGGTGAGTGATCTGGACTTCCACAATATTATTTACGCAACCATGATTGCCAGATATGGAAAGGCGGTCATGGATGCGAGTAAGGAGGCACCAGAATGGGCTATGTGCTGAAAGCGGTACTGAGCAGCGCTCAGCACCCGGAATATGGGCAGATTACGGTTCCATTCCCTATCCCCGATGAGAAATATGACCGCATGATCGAACTGCTGGAGCCATTGGAAATCGGTGACGCGCTCCGGCAGGATTGCCGGGTGGATGAACTGGACAGCTTCTATACCGTACTGAACAGGCTGGTTGGCTCATTGGTCAATTTTGATGAGCTGGACTATCTGGCCAAACGGCTGGACAGTTTTGATGACGGTGAGGCTGCCCAGTTCCAGGGAATGGCCTGCAAATTGGGCGTCTCAAATATAAAGGATTTCATCAATCTGACCTTTTGCTGCCAGCAGGCCACGGTCATCACAGACTTCTCCGACCTGGACGCCATTGGGCGGCAGCACTACATGACGATGCAGGGTGGGGGCTGCAGAATCGAGGAGCTCGAGCGGCTGGATGGCCGCAAGTTCGCTCTGGACCTGATCCTCAATCATCTTGAGGGAAGGATTACCCCTTATGGCGTGGTCTATGATAACGGGATGAAACTGGAGCAGCTCTATGACGGCCGCCACTTCCCCTGTTACCACTACCAGCCGAATCTGCTGGCGGTAGGGCTTTCCTCCCGGCAGGAGCCGGAAAATACAGATCAAATCACTTGGCTGCTCCTGCCCTGCTCCGAGCAACAGCTCCAGCGTGGAATTGCACGCTCAGGCGTTAACATCCACGATGCCCGCATCTGGTATGAGGACAGTCTGCTTCCATCCGAGGTGGAGGAGGTCCTGGAGGGACAACGGGAGGATCTATTCGCGCTGAATGATATGGCGACGGCCATCGCTGCACTGTCTGATTTGGAACAGAAAAAGTTGACGGCGGTCATGGAGATGGCCAAGCCGGAGTGTGCCGGCGAGATACGCGAACTGGCCAAAAATCTGGAGCTGTTTGAGTTTGCACCCAAAGTCCGCACTCCCGCCGAATATGGCAGATACATGATCCAGGACTCCGGCCATTATGAATATGACCCCAATCTGGAGGAGTTCTATGATTATGAGCGTTACGGCAAACTCCGTATGGAGAAGGAAACAGGAGCCTTCACGGAGAAAGGATATGTGGCCTACTGTGGCACATTGACATTGGGGGAGCTGATGGCCGGCGGTCCGGCAGAGCAGCACCAGCGGGAACAGGAATTTCAGATGGGAGGAATGTAACGATGATTCTGTTGACTCTGAGCCGGGGAAAAGGAGAAGAAACTGTCCGTCTGCAACTGCCCGCCAGTCCCGCTGAGATTGGGGAGGCATTTGCCTCCCTGGACAGAATCAGCCTCGATACCACAGCCACCGCCATCCTGGATGTGAGCAGCAATGTACCGGTCCTTTACCGATGCCTGTACGATGTGGATGTAGAAGATTCGGAGCAGTTTCAAAAACTACAAAAACTGGCGGAACGCACAGAGGCACTTTCTCCGGCGAAAGCCGCCATCTTTTCCGGGGCATTGGATGCGGAGTGTGTCTGGAACTTGGAGGGGGCCCTTACTGTGGCGGACAGGCTGGATGAGTATACTGCTTCGCGCCGGGTCAACGGCACATTTTATCTGCTGGGAGAAGAAATGACGCTGGAGCAGTTTTGCGAGGAGCATGATCTGGCCTACCCCCAGGATAATCGTGAGTTTGTACTGCGCCCCGCCTCCCTGGATGAGGTGGGGCTGTTCTATTCCGAAGAAAAGCTGGACGAGGCACTGGGTACTGTAGGCCACCTCCGCATGGATTTCGGCCATGGTGAGAAGGAGTTCTGGCACACCTGGTGGCCCCATAACGAGGATAGGTTCAACACCCCGGAGTTCAAAGGGTGCTGCAGCGATTTGTGGACGACCTGCGTCAGACTGGACTCCTGAAGAATCTGGGGGCCATGGACGCCTATCTCCCGCGGAAAAAACGATCCCAGCCAGTCCCTCCAGATGATGGAGCGTCCCCTCATGACCCCGGATGAACTCAAGTCCATGCCCAAGGGCAGCTTTATTGTGGCCAAGACCGGCGTCCACCCAATGAAGGTCAAACTGCGGCTGTTCCTTGACTGGGGCATCCGGTTCGGCATGCCCTATGAAGTACCGGAGAAGGCCCAGCGGTTCGTTGCCTATGCTGACAAACAGGAGTTGGAGGAGTCCATCATCCGCCGCCACTATGGGACGATTGTAATGGATAGTGAGCAGCCGCAGGGAGGCGGCACATCCGCTGGCGGTATGGCTCAGGGAATTCAGGCCGCACCGGATTCCCGCAAAACGGTATTTCGGCCTTGACGGAGGGAAACAGAATGAACAGCTTTAGAAATATCTACAATTCCAATCTAAGCCACAGAGCCAAGAGCGTCTATATGTACCTCAAGGATCGGGCAGACAGCGAGGGACGCTGCTGGCCGGCCATCAGAACCATTGCTCTGGAGTTGGGACTTTCCCGCTCTACGGTCAAGCGGGCGCTGGATGACCTCTGTAAAACCGGTCTGCTGCAAAAGTACCCACGCTGGCGGGAAAACGGGAGTCTTACTTCCAATCTGTATCATGTGGTATGACGGAGGTGTCCAATGCTGGTTGAGATCGATCTACTGGATTATTTGGCTTATCAAATGGGATGCGGAATTCTTTCTGATCTTCGGCTGTTCCAGCAAAGTGAACGGCTGCACAGGCTCACTGCCGCGATCCCTTTAGGTGCATGCAGCGAACAGGAATGGCTGGATGCGGCACAGTATTTGACAGGCCATGACTGCGCATCAGCACTGGAAGCAAGGAACCGTCTGGTGAGATAGCCTGTAAAAAGCAAACCCTCCCGCCAAGGGGAGGGTCTACATATCATGTGAACCGAGTCCCGGTTCATAATGAACCAACCAGAAGCGCCCACTCTAAGGATTTTATTTAAGACAGAAAATAACAAACAATATCTGGCCTTAAAGGTTATACCGCCTTGCGTTGTGTCCGGCTTTTGAAATTTAATCGTCTTTCTGTGCAGCTGTAATGCTGACAGCAAAACCGTTGACCTCCACGCCATCTTCAGCAGGGATCAGGAGGTACTTGCGCCCGTTGATAATTTGAGTTTCCACCAGATAACTATACTCTGGATCAGCAGAAATGGTGATCTCAGGTGTCTTGATCTCAAAACGGCTGCTGTCGATCAGGTTTGCCGGATTCAGGACAACCCCCGAACCAAACTGCTCGCCGCATTTTTCCTGGAATGCTGCCACCTGCTCATCCGCAATCCCGCAGCTTTGAAGGATTTGCCCTATTTCTGAGGCACTCATCTCCAGAGGTTCCGAACTCCCGCTCTCCCTGTGCTCCTTGATTTTCTCACGCAGCTGTTCATGAACAGTCTGCATCACTTCCAGACTGCAGTCAAACGCATCGCTCAGAGCTGACTGGAATGCTTCCTTCTGCTCAACAGCAGACATCGGCGCTTCCACATGGAAGATCGCGTCAATGAACTCCTGGTGAATTTCATTGGCCTTCCTGCTGTAAAAGAGAGCGTTATAGATATTTGCTGCCCGGTCATCGAATGCCGGGAACAGAAAACCCAGCTCGGGAGAAGCGACTGTTTGCCCGGCAGCGCAGTGGAATTCATTGTCACCGGGAAAGTATCCCAGTTCCACCTTGCCCTCCTTGATGGGGCACACCACACAGACGATGTAGGTGAACACCTCATCCGAGGCATCCGCTTGCAGGGAATCATCCTTGCCCCGATGGGGGACATCGTAGCTGTCACAGGCCAGGAGCAGCAGGTAACTGCTGTCCCCCATGTCCAGACTATTGATCACCTTGCGGTAAAAGGTCTGGCGGGCCTCGTTGTCCTTAAGCTGGGAATCCCGAAGTGTGGTGAGCAGGCGGTGTCCCTCACTATCCGCCACCTGCTGGGTGGAGAAGACGATGTCGATGAGGTTTTTCCCCAGGGAACCGGACAGTCCCTTCTTCAAAAGGCTCAAATACTTCTCGGACTCCTCCTGCGGCATCATGCCCAGGGATTCGTCCAGATCGGAAACGATCTCTTTACTGCTGTTGACATAGCATCCATAAACACGGCTGATGGTGCTTTTTTCCGGGCGAAAACGGCGCCGCAGCTCATTGATTTCTTTTTGGTTCATTTTTTCCTACCTCGCTTTGTAATTGGAACGGTTGGTAACAGACGATGAATTCCATTTTAGTGGAAAGAGCTTGAAATTTCAATAGCCGGAAGTTCTTTCCCCCAAGAGCGCAAAAAAGAAACCGCCCATGTCAGAAACTATCAGAAACTGACTGAGCGGCATATTTTTCATGTCAAACGCCAGTAGGAGCGGTTATTTTCTGATCCAGTCCAGAAAAACAACTACTTTCTCCAAGTCTTCATCCGGCAGGGCAAGCAGCTTCTTACCTATGATCCCACGCAGGGAATCCGGATCGTCCATAGGAGCAAAGAAAAGAGTTGGCGTCAAATCAAAGTATTCCATGATGTTGAACAGCTCCCGGAGAGAGGGCATAGAAATTCCATTGGTGATGCTTCTGATGTAGGAGCCGCTCTTTCCAAGCTCCAGGCTCATCCGATGCTCAGAAACGCCTTTCTGTTCCCGCAGCTCTGTGATGCGGTTCCGCACAAACGCTTCATAGCGGCGGTTATCGTCCATGATCCTCTCCCTCCAATCTCTACTTATTATTTTAATATAAGGGAGCGTCGCGGGTTCGCACTTAAATCATCAACTTTTGCTTCACACAACGAATAATTAGTGATATAATTATTAAAATAGGCGTTGGCTTTATAGTTCTATTATGAATCACAATCAATAAAATATGACTGCGACTGTGTATGAGGGCTGTCAGATGGGAAGCTGCTTCTTTATAGGGCATAGGGAGACACCAGATCGGGTGTACCCAACCCTGCTTGAAACCATAGAGCGCCATATCACGGAATATGGCGTATCTGAATTTGTGGTGGGGCAGTATGGCAACTTCGACCGTCTGGTGATCCGGGCACTGTCGCAGGCCAAGCGAGCGCACCCGGATATTACGCTGATGCTGATGACCCCATATTACCCAGTCAACAGAAAGGTGGATCTGCCAGAGGCGTTCGACGCTCTGTTCTATCCGCCGGATCTGGAAACGGTCCCCAAACGGCTTGCCATCGTCCGCGCAAACCGGTATATGGTGGAGCGCAGCGATTTTCTCATCGCCTATGTGCGGCATCCGGCCAGCAATGCCAGAGAACTGCTGGAGTATGCCGGGACAGGAAAGAGAAAGGGAAAAATCCACATCACAAATTTGGCTGAGGAGCAAATCTCTCTTCCAAAGAAAACAGATGATGTGATATAATAAAATAGTAAAGTATACCCATTTAGAAATTTGTAACCCGAGGTCTTGCTATGGAAGAAAAACTGGGACAGTCCACGGCTGTTCTGTTCAAATATGAAAAATTGATTTTGGCTGAAGAAGAAACCACATCCGCTGGTGGATGTGGCGTCTCCCTTGCGGCCTTTTCACGCCCTGCGTCAGCCTGTCCAAGTGACAGGGTGGCGCAGGGCGTTTTTCTATCTTCTGGAGGAGTGTGAAATCATGAGTCTGAAATACACTTGCCCCGGCTGTGGGACACCCTTGGGCTATGAGGGGTTGTGCTGGAAATGCAAATCTGAACAGGAGCGGAAGGCTGCTCTTGCCTGGACACCGGAACAAATCAAAGAGAAACAGAGAAACCTGATCCAGAACATCCAGCGGCTGGCTGATATGAAGGACCCGGAGTTCGCCGACTTTTGGCAGCTGCTTGGCTACCATGATGCCATCACCCCGGAGATTCAGCGAGTGGCACTGGCCGCAGAGGTGTTCTGGCCGTGTGAAATCTATTATCACGCTCCCGCCGATGTGCGGGATGGTCTGATCCATGCGCTGTTGTCTGCGGAATATTCCAGCGCGGCTTCCAACCTGATGAGTTGCCTTGCTATGCAGGGAGATGACAAGGCAATGGAGACGCTGCTGGAGCTGGAGCGAAATCCCCGGCCCTGGCGCAAGGGCCTCTATGTGGACCCATCCAGCTATGCGCAGATCGGAGGCTGGACCTTCAACAAGGAGGGCCAGAAAATCCAACTCAACTTCGACACTTGCTATCCTATGGTCAAAGGAACCACCGATGAGAAATCTCCCGTCCGCATTGGCCGGGCAAGGGAGGACACATGCCCCCACTGTGGCGGGCGCATGGTGGACATGCTGGTATTGGACGGCCGGGATGAGCGGCTCCGGTTCCTGGGACTGGACGGCATCTTGACCGCCACCTGCTGCCCCAGCTGTGTGGGATTTCTCAAAGGCCCCGCCTTCAACCGGTTCACCCTGGATGGCGGCGTGGAGGTCTTCCCCTCCGAACTCTTTGACGGGGCGGAGAAGACGGATTGCTATGTCAGTTCCGAGGACTACAAGGCCCTCACGGAAAATCCCTTTGTGCTGGGCGAAGCGCCCGTGCCCCTGTTTTACGGTGCGGCCTGCCAGGATGTGAACACCATCGGCGGCTTTGCCAACTGGGTGCAGGACGCGGAATATACCACCTGCCCCCACTGCGGCAAACCCATGAAGTATCTGGCTCAGATCCAGTGGGATACGGTGTTTGATTGTGCGGAGGGCACGCTCTATGTGGAGTTCTGCTCGGACTGCCAGATCGTATCCATGCAGCACCAGCAGACCTGAGAGGAGACCTTGCCATGAGCTTACCAAAGCGTGACGGCGTACATGACCGCTACTATCTGATCCACAAGCCGGACACCTCCCCGGAGGTGCTGGCAGAGGCGGATCTCTGCATTCAGGATGTGCTGAATGGCACCGCCCGTGAAAATCACTCCGCCTACCCGACCGTAGTGCGAAATCACAACGGGACACCGTTTCTTCCCGATCAACTGCTGGAGCGGTATCTGACCGGTCTGCCGTTGAAGGAATTTCCCTGCGATGTTGCTGTTTCCCTATGCGATGCCATGCGGCGGCTGGTTGGCTGGGAAGAGATCCGCTATACATTGGAGAAGTACATAGAAAAGCAGGTGCAGGAGCGGTTCTTCCTTGTGGGAGAGCGGGATGATGACTTTACCGTCTTTCCGCCCTGCACCGTGTGGCCGGAATTGCGTCCGGAGGATGTGGACGAAGGGCTGCTGCGCTTTGCCTGCTATGTGGCGGTCTGCCATACGGTGTATGGACAGAGTTTTGAATCCCTCACCACTGAGCACATCCTCGGCCTGGTTTCCCAGCTTCGACCAGATATGGTGAAACAGCTGAAAACAGCCGGCAGCGGCAAATTACCAAAGGACATCCAGCAGCGTAAGACGGAGCATTTCACCGGATCGGCCAACGATGCCTTTGCCGCCATCCGTATCACCGCAAGGGACTCCACGGAGGAGTGCTATGCTGAGATCCTGGACTACCTGTGTGCGGTGCTGGAGCAGGAGGAATTCCCCCGCAGTTACTCGGTGGAATTCAGAGGAAAGGAGAAACTTTATCTGCCCATTCCCGGCTTGCCCAAGAAGGGCGTCAATCAGCTCTTTGCCTGCGCTGTGCAGCACCCCGATCTGCATCCGGCTATAGAGCGATACGCTCGTCTGGCCATGCGGGAGGATGAGTACTATGAAAACCTCGCTGATGAGTTCTGCGCGATGCCCGGCACTTTCGCTGTGTTCGCTCTGGGGCTGGAGGGAGAACGATGGGCACCGCTGGTGACGGAGTATCTGGATCTCTGTGACGACGAACACTCCTCCCTGCAAGAGAAATTTCTTCATGCCTTGATCCGGAAGTTTGGTTTTCAACCATGGACACTGGGGGTATTGGTGCGGGGCGCATTGTCCATGCAGTGGCTGAAGCCTGCCAAGGAATTCCGCAGCCTGATCGCCAGTGCGGAAAGCCTGGATGCGCTGCTGGCAGTCAAGCGCCGCTTTTCCGCTTATCTCCTGCCGGAAGAAAACGAAGACCCGAAATTCCGGGCCATCGCTTGGCAGAGCCTGCTCTGGGCCATCTGGGGCCCTGCCTCTGAAAACGGCGGCAGCAAGGCTATCAAGACGGCTCCGAAGGAACTGAGAGAAAGGTATCAGGAAATTTTTCAATAGACTATAAGGAGGACTCGGATGAGTGAAGTAAGCTATTCAAATGTACCTCCCATGATGGCTGCCATCAAAAGTGGTGACATAGAGGCGATTCGTTCCCTGCTTCACGCAGGGCATTCTCCCAATGAGCCACAATGCTATCATGTAATGATTGGAGATTGGCCGCGGGATGACGAAGTCTCTCCGCTGGAATTGGCTGTACTGGAAAATCGGATGGACATGGTACAGCTCCTGATCGAATGCGGAGCAGATTTGACCCATAACCCGGAAGAATTGCTTTGTGGTTCCCTGCGCAGTCAAGACCTGACCCTGTTTTCCTTTTTGGTAGATGTGGGAGTCAGAATCCCCGCAACGCAAAGGGATATATGCAGGCTGTTTCTCCACTTGGTGGATCGGGATGAGCCTAATGTACTCCCCATTTTGAAAAGGATGGGCATGGATTTGAAACAATACGGCGGTGAAGCCCTGCGCAGTATGGCGAGCCATGGAAATCAGCTGCTGGTGGAGTATCTGATTCAAAACGGGGCGGACATCAACTATCACAAGCCAGATATGGTGTTTCCCTACGCTTCGACTCCTGTCACTGAAGCTGCACGGCACAACGATTTTTCTATGGTGCGCTGGCTTGTGGAACAGGGTGCAGACATCACCATCCCGGATAAATACGGTGACCGGCCCTACACCGTGGCAGTACAGAACAAAAATCAGGAAATGGCCGCCTACTTAAAAGCTCTGGAGCCGGAGGAATGGCATAACGAACAGGAAAAGGCGCGTCAACTCACGCCTTACAAGCTGCCTGCCAAGCTGGTGGAATACTTAAAGACCGGCCCCTTGCGTCTGGAATTTCCAGAGCGGGAACTGGTGAAATGGGCGGAACTGTACCCCTACATGGATGTACAGGAGATGACCTGGAAACGGAAAAAGTTGCTCTCCCTTATGGCGAAAATGGACAATTACAGCGACTATTTGCTGCTGTGGAGTCCCAGAGATAAGAAACTCTGGTATCTGGACATTGAGCATAAGGAGTTTCATCCGTTAGCCAAATGGGAGGAATTTATTGCTGATCCCGGAAAATATCTTAATGGAATGATTGAGGGCGAGTTTGAGGAATAAGGAGAGAACACAAATGACAAAAGATCAACTCTTATCTTTATGGAATGCGGATAACTGGGAGGTAATGAGTTGCGGGGTCTACTTCACGGCTCACCGGGCAGATGCAGATAAGGAACTGCATATCAACTGCAATGATTATACCGAGGCAGAGATTCTGGCCATGCCCTTCTGGGAACGATTAGCTCAGGAACTGGATGAGCTGGACCGGCAGGCCCATGAAATCTTACAGAAAGAATTCCCCGATGATGAGGACATCCCTGGTCTGGCCCTGACCGACATTACGATAGACAAATCCGGCTGTTACGGGACATTTTCCCTCTGCTATGATACTGGGGACTCTCCGGCTGGGGAACTCTATCTCAATGTGTCCTTTGACGAGCAGTTCGTGCCAAGTCCGAAGGTTGGCTACGACACCTTTTAATACAGGGAGGCTCCCCTATGGCATTAAAATTAGAATTTCGTGAAGTCACCCCGGAAGATACCGAAATTCTTCGTATGATAGCGTTGAGAAACGGGAAAGCAGAAGATTACCTCTGCTGCGATGTTACCAATGAGGATGGTGTAACACAGACTACCTGGTATAGTAAGGCGGATGTGGCCCTCTGGGGTGAGGATTATATACGGGCGCACACCACAATGAAGTACAGCGATTATAGCGGATGGATCATCATTCTGGATATGGAGCCGTGGAACGATGCACAGGCATCACCACGAAAAAAGAAGAAACGGGATTCCTTTCCCCAAATCCCTACCTGGCTGGAGGGCCATGTCAAAGAACGGAAACAAAAGCGCCTGCCCACCGTGACCCTCTGCTCCTCTGCCGGAAATGAACTGCTGGAAGTGTGGTATTACGGAGATTTGCTCACAGTGAAGGGAGAGTCCCAATTCTATATCATAGATAGAGGCGAGACCCCCGGACTGGTGGCAGCCCGCGACCCAGAGAGCGGCGAGGAGTTCGTCATCTTCGACGGTGGGCAGCATGGTTATGATAATATGTTCTGCGATGAACACAATCCAGCCCAGCTGGCGCATCGCCCCCTCCAGCGGTATGAGATCCCTGCCTCCAAGTTGGTGCTGGAACTGGGCTACAATGTCGACTATGAGGATGAAAAAGAGAGCTTCGAGGTAGACGAGGCTGATACCGTGGAACTGGTTAGCGGTGAGCGGATGCCTTGGGAGCAGGTCAAACGGGACGGCATTGACTACATTGCACTTTACTATGTGAATGAAAAAGGGCAACAGGTACAGATTCTGGATGCGGAACTGGCATGAGTACAACAGGACTGTTTTGGCAGCAGAATAAGGAGAGAACGCAACATGGAACAGGCATATTGCACCGCAGTTTTCTGGCGCGGCGGAGAAAAGATTGATCTGAATGGGCGAAAGCCGGATGCGGTACGGTGCCTATCTGTGACGGGAGATCGGAAGGTGAATCTGTCCTTCCTGCGAGATTATCCCAATCTGGAGGAACTAACCCTAATGGAAAAGTGTGAGGGTGTAGAAGTTCTCTCCGGGCTAAAGCAGCTTCATACACTGTCCCTATGGCTGTCGGCCCCTGTTTCCTGGGACAATGTTTCTCTCCCCGGCCTGCGTGTCCTCCACCTGCGTGGGGAAAAGAATGGCGACATCACCCCACTTCTCACCAGCATTACCTATCTCCATTTGGAGGAAATGCGGAAAACGGAAGATCTTGCCGCTTTCCTGACTCCAGCGACCCGGCTTCAGAAACTCTATCTCCAGTCACTCCCATCTGTGCAGAAACTACCGGCTCTGGATGGGCTTCCTTCCCTTTATGCCCTGAAACTCTATGAGCTGCATAAACTAAACGATTTGTCCGCCCTCTCTCACAGCCATTTGCGCTACTTTGCCGCCTCTCTGATCGGGGATAAACTCTCCGCCCAGGCGCTGGCAGATGCTGTGATGGCGATTCCCAATCTGGAGGCAGCCGCGCTCCAGCTGGCGGATCGCTCCGAGCGGCGCTATGGCGGTGTCCAAAAAGCCTTTGCCGCCGCTGGGAAATCCGCATTGCTGTGGGAGGAAATTAGTGTTTTGACCACATGGCTGTCGCTGTAACCTGGGGATTGGGGCAAGAATGATATGGAACAGTTTTTTGAACATTCCGATTTGGGATTGGGAGCACTGACCTTTCAGAAAGGACCAGGGACCATCCACTGCTGGACTGGAAGAATCGCAGACACAGAGATCCTGTTTTCCATTATTTTGAACACATCTGAACTCCGGTCGGCAAACCTGGATTTTATCCGTTCTGTGCTTCAAAACTGGCGGGAGTATCTTTCAAAAGCGGAGCATGAGATTCAGGCGCAGATTGGTAAAAGCCCTGAGAAGTTTGGATTGCAGCGCGCTCCATTCCCTGAAACGGAGATTCCCGCCGAGCAGCCGCAATTTCTGTTTTATGATGAGACAGAATGGGGCCTGCACTTTGAGATTTGTACCCTTCCTGTGGGGGAGCCATTTGGACTTATGGTTGAGTTTTCAGGGGATACGCCAACGGATGTATATGGCTTGTCGGAAGCGGAAGAAATAGAAGCGGACATGGAATAATATAAAGGAGCCGATCAGATTGTGTGAGAATGCGAAAATTCTTTGTCCTTACTGTTTGACGAGAGAAATTGACCCGGCACAGGCGATATGCTCTGCTTGTTATTCAAAAGAGGATAAATGGGAGCGAGGCAGTTGGGATGACCTACGCAAGCGCAAGAATGCCGATGAAATCCAGATGTTTACCATAGCCAAAAAAGTAGATGAAGCGTTCCAGGTACCAGAAAATAAAGCCTATGCCTGTAGAGAGAAACACGAAATGATTCAGGCTGAGGCCTTGGAACGGGAAATGGAGGCTTTTCACCGGCGGCGCATCCTTTGTATGGTGGAGATATTTTCCAAGATTGATTGCGGCATCCTCTTTTCTGGCTATGTAGAACTGGATACCTATTTCAAGAATGTGCAGGATTATGCCCATCAGCACATTGCCACAGAACAGCTCAGAGAGGTTCAGGAGTATCTGCGGTCACAGATTCCATGGAAATCCCTATCCAGTCAGCAGATGGATCTGGGTGCAGAACTTCTCAACTTTTGGTGCGGAGAAGATGAGTTGGATTGGGGCTATTCTCAATATTTTGAGATTGCAGCAGGTAATCTCAAGCCGTTTCTTGCAATGACCTTATTCACAGAGATTCTGTGTAAGCATTTTCCAGATGTAATGTCTGCGCCAGTCAAGCGGCTGAGCAACAAACTTTGAGGCACTAAAAAGGGGGTACTTTCATGCCAGACTGGGCACAAATCATATCCGATGCGCTGGACATTCTAAAATTTGACGGAGCCGTACAGGACACTCTGGCGGAACTTCGAGGGAAATGGGGCGCACAGGTCCCGGCGCTGCTGGATGAACGCTTTGACGCTATCGGCATCCAATATATGAAATTGCCCCATGAAAAAGGAGCGGCGGCCTTGGGGCAGGAACTCTCTGCCTCCGGCTGGGCGTTGTATAACCTGGACGATGAGGACGAGTATCTGTTTGCCTTGATCCCAGAAGAAGAACGCAACGAATGGGAACGCTACTGCAAAAAGCAGGGGCAATATTGCCACCTGATGAAACAGCAAGGGCGAAAATGGGGCGACCATGCCAAGGAGCAGGACCCTGGGAAGCTGATGCCCTGCGAGGAATACATACTTCAGGATGAGTACGATTATTTCTTCAACTCCCTGGCGGGTGATTTTGCGGCGGGCGAATGGAAAAACCAGGATGCAGAAGAATGGAAAAACGGCTGTGTGGCCGATCTGCGCCAGCGTCCACCCCAGGTGACCCGCGCCCACAGTTTGCCGCACCTTGGGTGCCTCACTTATTCCGCAGAAAATGGACTCTATGCCGCGTCCAGAGCCGCTGGCAGCGGGACTATTGGGCGGGCATTACTGAGCAAGAATCCAGCCACGCTTAACTGGGCCGAACCGTCCCCCATTGGATATGACGGTCCACCCCAGACCCTGTGCTGGGCTGACCATTCCCTCTGGGTGGGCGATCCCACCAACGCCACACGGATTGAACTCACCGACCGGGGCACCTGTCAGGATGTGAAAAACTGGACTCTGCCGGAAGATGGATGGAGCACCAAATACCATTGTGGCATCGTGACAGACGGGTTGGGCCGGGTCTACTTTTCCAACGAGTGGTACAAGGGGCAGATTTACCGCTGGGAAAACGGCAAGGTAACAAAACACACCTTCTCTCTGGATGGATACGACCATCTCTCCGAGGCCGTTCCCGTTCCCGGCACAGGCCGCATTACCATGATCCACGCAGTCAGTGGCAAGGGGCGGATGGAAGAATGCCTGCTGGAACTGGACATGGACACCGGACGGTGCCGAATTGCTCCCCTGCCCGGAATGGGCGAGGGGCTGAAACTGCGCTGGTTTACCGGGGACTGGCTGCTGGTGCAGGGAAACGGCGAGATCCTCTCCGATGACTTTGCCCAGCTCATCAATAGGAACACCCGTGAAGTGCTGCGTATCCGTCCGGGAATGTTCGGCGGGGAGAAAATGCAGCACATTGGAATACTCACCGATGGCACGGTGGTCATCGTCACCCGGCGGGATAGGGTTGGGCCGGTATTTCGTTATCCCATCGACTTCTGGGGCTTTCTGCGGACGGTAAACAAGCCCAAAAAGCTGGAATGGCAGGAGTACAAAGAAATGTACCCGAATCTGCCCATCTTCCTACCGCCCAAGGCCACAGAGCGAAAAATCATTCTCAAAAAAGACAGCCTGACCATCCTGGGGGCGGTATTTACGCCGCCGTTTACCCTGTCGCAGCTGGCGGAAAAGCTGGGGCCTGCCCGCATTGTCCTGCAAAATGGAACACGGAAAAGCCCCATTACAGGCCGAGAGAGTCCCTATACCCAGGCACTTGCTTTGTGGGACGAGCTTGGACTCCAGGGCTGGTTAGATGAAGATGAGCAGACCATCAAAACCCTTGGTGTCCGGGTAGCGGCACAGGGAGAGTATGCGGTTCGGCAGACATTTGACGGAACGGTTTGGATCGGGTCCAAGGACTACCGGGAGGCCAGTTGGAAGGATTTCGCCGGATTTGCCCATACCCTCAAATTAGGCGGCTTTACCGTTTATACCCGCTTGCCGGGTCCTGTTTCAGAGGAGCAGTCAGCGCAGAAAGCAAAGCTGGAGGCCCTCTCCGCCATGGTGCAGATCAGCTGGAAAGAGCCAGAGCAAAAGGCGGCGAAAGCGCAGAAATACAAGTTATCCAAGCCGACTGAACCAGTGCTCACCTTTACCAGCTTCAACTTCAAGCTGGCGGTCATGGAAGTCCTGATGTACGAGAAAGGCTTACTGGCTCCTAAACTGGATGCCCATGAGTTTGCCAGAGAGTATAGCCGACGCAAGATCGACATTGACGCGGAAGGGTATGAACCCATCCCAGAGATTCGGAAGTGGCTGGAGAAATACCCTGTCCCGGAGCGGTTGGCCCCGGAGGTCACAGAAATCGAGATGGATGGCGGCAGCGAGATTTATACCCAGCTCTGTCCGTTCTGGGATGGCGAGGATGGAGCCTTTGATCTTAATACCATTACTGAGGCGGAACTGCGCCAGTTCCCCAATCTCAAACATATTACTCTCATGTCCTCCAAGCCGGAACAGGTGCTGCCGGTTCTGGAACGGTGCAGTATCAAGGTAGACTTGCTGTGAGGTGAAAGCATGAAAGCGAAACTAAAAGTGATAAAGAACTGGGAGTTCGAGGAATTTGAACTGACGGGAACTTCCTTCAAATACAGCCCGACTGGATGCAAGGGTATGGTAGCCCGCAGCGAGGATGAAATTGTGTTTTGGACCTATCATCTCGCGCAAAAGTGCAGCGGCGTTTTGTGGGTCAAAGGCGAAGTTTCCAGGTGGATTCCCAGCCCGGAGCCGAAAGAGCAGCAAGATGTTTGGGAAGTTCCTGTCTTGCTTTCATGCGACAGAGGAATACTGTTGGTTTGCCCGGCCAGTAAATCCCTTTGGTGGATGCCGCAGATGGATGGAGAGTGGATTCCGATCCCCATGGATAACTGGTGTGCCCAGGGTATTCCCAAGCCGGTAGCAGTCACCGGAAGCCAGGGCGTTTTCCCTATTGTGTGCCGAGTGGACAACTCCGCTGATGCGACCAACAGTTTTACCAGCCTGACGGTAGACCTTGAAACCATGACTGCACACTGGGCAGAAAGCGGCTCTTGTGTATACAGCAAAGCAGGAACCCGACAGACCCATTTGGCGGCGGTAGAGCGAGCTGGCGGCAATTTTGCCCAGGCAGACTTTCACTACAACTATCCTATGATTGGCTCTATACTGGAACAGAATGGACAGTTTTATGCCTTTTTGGAAAGCAGCACCATCAATCCGGCAGGTCTTTCTCTCATGGGCTACTATTGGTATCTGGAACTGGAGGAAAACGGACTATTCAAAAAGAAACTGTGGGGCAAAGATAATTTAAGCCGCCTGCCCGGAAAACACGGGATGCGCGGAAAATTCTCCGGTGACAGGACTTGCCTGATCCTGTCTCCCATTTTTAAGAATGATGACTGGAAGGGTAAACAAAAGGTGCTGCGCCTTTCAGATTTGGTGCTGATCGACCTTGCCATGCCCCGTGGATACGCTTCCTTCCATGTGCTGGATGTATGGGGAAACCGGGCATTTCTCAGCGATGAGAAAAACAAGCTGGTTCTTTGTGAAATGACCTTGGAGTAGTTATGAGGGCTGAGTATGCTTTTCAAGAAAAAGATTGTATTTACAGAAGGAATGAATGAAACCCTTTGTTCTTTCGATGAAATACCCTGGTTTTCCTGTTGTGGAGTTTCGTATGATAAACCATCGTATTACCCATATCTTCAGGAAAAGGACCCAAAACGAGCAGAAAAACTACTGCTGCATACAAAGAACTACTCAGGAACCGTCTGCCTTACAAATTTGTTCAAAGAAGGCATTTGTCGTGCAGATACCTTTATTCTGCAAACGGCTGGGTGAAAGTTTTACCAGAATGAATTTATGCCATGTGTCGAGGCCAGTTGGCGCACTTATGAAAAAAGAGCATCGAAGGCAAATGGCCTCAATCTGAACTCGGCGGAAAAAAGATTCCTGCGTGATTGTAGCTTTCCTGACAGCATAGATCTTCAGTTGTGCCGAATGGTGCAATATTTACTGGTTGAACAATACTTCCTTGAAAGGTTTCCTCAGTTCCCTCTATTTTTCAGCCGGATCATTGATATTTACAAGGATGGGCATATCGTGCTCGGCTGGAAAGGAAAATTCGTATCGCATGAAACGAATCTGGAAAATGAA
>ENA-ORTB01002073-ORTB01002073.1-human-gut-metagenome-genome-assembly--contig:-NODE-2073-length-19738-cov-2.931870_pt1 | contig 19738 bp, 10 predicted proteins | sample MGYA00241905_ERZ509174 | MGnify/ENA primary metagenome ERZ509174 (study PRJEB26280, sample SAMEA2338851) | human gut metagenome | biome: human gut; feature: human-associated habitat; material: faeces... | reverse complement strand
TCGTGAAGGTTACGAGTTGCAGGTTGGTCAGCCGCAGGTCATTATCAAGGAAATCGACGGTGAGAAATGCGAACCGGTCGAACAGTTGACGGTCAATCTGCCGGAAGAATGTTCCAGCCGTATCATCGATATGGTAACCAAGCGCAAGGGTGAAATGACGATGATGGAAAGCAAGAACGACCGTATGCATCTGGAATTCACGATTCCTTCCCGTGGTATTATCGGTTTGAATAATGCTGTTTTGACTGCGTCAGCTGGTGAAGCGATCATGGCGCACCGTTTCCTCGAATACCAGCCGTGGAAGGGAGAGATCGAACGCCGTACGAATGGTTCTATCATCGCGATGGAAACAGGTACTGCCTATGCTTATGCTTTGAATAACTTGCAATCCCGTGGACGTTTCTTTATTGCTCCAGGCGATGAGGTGTATGCCGGACAGGTTGTTGGCGAGCATACGAAAGACAATGACTTGGTGGTTAACGTGACGAAGTCGAAGAAGCTGACGAATATGCGTGCTTCCGGTTCGGATGATAAAGTGTCTTTGGCTCCTCCTACGGTGTTCAGCCTGGAAGATGCTTTGGAATATATCAAAGGCGATGAATATGTAGAAATCACCCCGAACAGCATGCGTATGCGCAAAATCATCCTTGACGAACTTGAACGTAAGCGCCAGGGAAGATAAAAGCTATCACAACATAATCGCGCCGATAATGCAAATCATACTTGGACTTGCGTTATCGGCTTTTTTTGTTTTAATTCCAAATACATGCACTACTAATCCTATTTATATCGGGAGGGCAGTTTGTAAATCGTATTCAAACGTGGTACGGTTGTTGATTGTCAAATTAATAATGAATAATATCAAAAAATAAGGGGAGGCATTTGCGTATACTGATTATTTTTGTCCTATTAAGTAAAAAACTTTAAAGGAAAATGAAGAAAAAAGTATATACAGCGTTCATATGCCTTTGTTGTGCTGTGGTGTCTCTCTTTGCTCAGGAGCGCGTAGTAGAATTAACGAATCCGAACGAAAGCTGTACGAGTATTGCTGCTGGCAAATTGGCGACGACTGATGGTTCGGTCATGACATCGCAGACGTGTGACGGGACTTCTCGTACTTGGATGGAGGTTGTGCCTGCCCAAAACTGGCCGGACACCGCAAAACTCGATCTTTATTGGGATCTCCGTCATACGGAAAGCAAAAACGACCGTTTGGGTGTGAAACTGAAAGGTTCTATCCCACAGGTTCCTTATACATTTGCTTATCTGAATACCGGTTATCCTTGTATGAACGAGAAACAGCTGGCGATGGGAGAAACGACTATCGTGGGACGTAAGGAGCTGCGTAATCCCAAAGGCTTGTTCCATATTGAGGATTTGCAGGGGATTGCTTTGCAACGTTGCAGTACGGCACGCGAGGCGGTCTTGCTGATGGGACGTTTGGCAGAACAATATGGCTATCGTGATGGAGGGGAATGCCTGACGGTTGCCGATAAGAGGGAACTCTGGTTTTTCGAGATTACGGGTGCAGGTTCGGAAGATATGGGGGCTTTATGGGTTGCCCGGCGCATACCGGACGACCATGTGACGGTTTCGGCTAATACACCTCGTATTTCCGATGTCGATTTCGGGGACAAGGATAATTATATGTATAGTGAAGGACTGAAGGAGAAAGCACGGAAGTTAGGGTATTGGGACGGGAAAGAGCCTTTCAAGTTCTGGAAAGTAATCCATGAAACGGGGAAGAAGCCTTTTACCATCCGGGATTTTTTTGTTTTGAAAACGCTGGCTCCTTCTTTGAACCTGACGATGGATATGGAGGAGTTACCTTTGTCTGTCAAGCCCGAACAGAATGTTTCTTTGGCGGATATGAACCGTCTGCTGCGTGAAACATATGAGGGAACAGAATGGGATATGACAAAAGACATGATGGTTACGAAGAAAATCAAGGATAAAGATGGAACCGAGCGCGATACGATATATAAAAGCCCGTTGGCACAAAACTGGATGACGAATGATATGTTTGAATTCCTGAATGCCGGGCGTGGTGAAAAGAAGATAGAGAAACAGCGGACGATATCGGTTGTCTGGTGTGCTTATTCGTTTGTGATCCAGTGCCGAGATTGGTTACCGGACGAGGTTGGAGGCGTTTGTTGGTGGTCGGAAGATAATCCGGGTGAAAGTCCCCGTGTCCCGTTATTTGCCGGAATGACGGATGTCCCTGAAAGCTTTAAGGTATGCGGGCATAAACGATATCGTCCTGATGCCGCCCTTTGGACCTATCGACGTACAAACCGTTTGGCGCAAGTGAGTTGGGGGCATGGTCGTAAATTAATCGAGCCTGCCGTCCTCTCTTTCGAGCAGAAGGCTGCCGACGAAATGCCTCTGATAGAAAACAAGGTATCGGCCCTTATTCGGGAAGGCAAGAAAGATGAAGCCCAAGCTTATCTTACCCGTTATTCCTTCGATTTTATCTATTCGACTTTGCGTTGTTGGGAGGAAATGGAAGGACAGCTATGGCATAAGTTTGGACGGGGTTTCTGATTGAGGGCTTCTTTTAGTGTGAGTTCTTCTTGGCTTTTTCCCGCTGCTTTTCGATTTCTTTTCGGTAGGAGAGTGGGTTTATGCCTGTTTTGCTCCTGAAAAAGTAAGAAAAATAGTCGGCCGATTCAAAATTGAGCTTCATTGCGATGTCTTGGATCGACATTTCCGTACTGCTCAGTAAATCTTTGATCTTGCTGAGCTTCAGTTGCAGCATGTATTGATGGGGAGCGATCCCAGTGTATTGCTTGAATGATTTCCTGAAATTGGAATAGCTCATGTTGATGGATTCGGCGATATCTTCCGGTGTAAACTTGTCGTAAATGTTTTCCCGCATCAATACGCATGCTTCCTGTATCTTCTGCATAGAAACCGATCCATAATCCTGATTTTTGTTGATCGAATAGATCAAGCCGATCGTATGCATCGTAATTCCCGCCAAAACAGCTTGGAACCCGGATTTCTGTGCCCTGGCACAGTCAAGCATTTCCCCGAAATGCTTGACGATTTGGTCATTCATGCCGATATGAAATATGGGATTTGCGCGATTAATAATTCCGTTTAATAATTTTTCAAAATAATCACCTTGAAAGGTTACGTAATATTCATCCCAACCTATATTGGCGATAGGTTGGTAGCTATGCCATTGTCCGGGGAAAATAAAGAATGCGTCTCCTTTTGATATTTTCTTTTCAAAGCAGTTGATGGAAGCAAAAGTTCCTTCTCCTTTTACAATATATACCAGGGCGAACTCGTCAATAATTCTGCCCCGGTCGGGATTAAATGTATATCCGATTGGGTGACCTTTAAGGGGATAACTGCCTTTTGGATCAATAGACTGAAATCCTATGCCGCTAATAGACATTCCCCAGATGTTCTCATCATTGTTTGTCGGTAAGTACTTTATGACATTATGTTTACTGCGATCAAAATCCATTTGGTGATTATTTTGAGTATTTCAGAATAAAATGTTTCTCGCTTGAGAGATTACATTTATCTCTGTTTACAAAGATATTAAATTTATTACATCTGTCAAAAAGCAAGGGAAAAATATCATTTTTTCATGATTATAAAGATAATAAAGGCAGACATTTGTGAAAATAAATATCGTTTAACCTAATAAGTTTGGAGATTATGAGAAATCGAATTCTATTTTTGCTATGTTTCCTATGTATAGGATTGCAAGCATTTGCCCAGATTTCTATTTCAGGAAAAGTGGTTGATGCAGGAGGGCTTGAACTTCCAGGCGTAAATGTGATGGTAAAGGGAACAACTATCGGTACATTAACCGATGGTGATGGAAGGTTTACGATTCCAGATGTTCCGGGTAGCAGTAATGCCGTATTGGTATTTTCTTATGTCGGTTTCCAGACACAAGAAATAAAAGTAGGAAATACCAAAAATTTAACTGTGAAATTGCAGGAAGATAATATGGCATTGGATGAGGTTGTGGTGGTTGGTTATGGTACATCCCGTAAAAAAGATTTGGCAGGCTCTATTTCTAGTGTTAAATTGGATGATTCTCCGTTGACGCAGTTGGCAAACGTGAATGCTTTAGTTGCGTTGTCAAGCAAGATTCCGGGTTTTAATTATTCCCCGACAACAGATGCCGGTGGTGATAATACGGCTTCAATGACGATTCGTGGTATGAATTCTATTATTACAGGTCCTTCGGAGGCAAGCTTGAACAAGCCGTTGTTGGTTGTCGATGGTTCTATCTTTAATGGTAGTATCAACGAAATTGCCATGACGGATGTTGAATCCATTGATGTTCTGAAAGATGCCAGTTCTGCTGCCATCTACGGTTCACGCTCTGCAAATGGTGTAATTATTATTACAACAAAGCGTGGTCGTTCTTCCAAACCTACGGTTAATTTGGATGCTTATTACGGAATTCAGAGTTGGACAAGAAAGCCTCAGATGGTAACGGATCAAAATGAATTTTTGAATCGTCGTCGTGAAGCGATGATTGCTGCCGGTTCGATTGATCCGAGCGTAGGTTTGGACCCCGCACAGCTATTGAATGCTGAGGAACTGGAAGTTTACAATGCTGGTGGTTGGGTTGATTGGATTGATGAGGTCTCTCAAAATGCGCAGATTCAGAATTATAATCTGAGTATTTCAGGAAATGCTTCCGATAAAGTGAATTATTATTTGTCGGCCGGTTATATGAAACAGGATGGTCTGATTGTTGGCGATGACTATAAAAAGCTGACTTTTATGGCTAAAATGGACGCAAAAGTTACAGACTGGTTGACGGTCGGTATGCGCGCATCTTATTATAATGCCTCTAATCCTGGTCAGATCGCAAATATTCAGTCTGCAACATGGCTGTCGCCCTATAGCCATAAGTATGTACGTTATGATGGCTATACTGATTGGTATGAAAGATATGCAAATGGAAATGTCGCCAGCCCGTTTTGGAGTTCTTCCGAAACTACTTCCTATTTGTGGACAGATCGTGAGAAGAAATATGATAACCTAAATGGAACAGGATTTGTACAGATCGATTTCCCGTTTGTAAAAGGTCTGAGCTATAAGTTTACCATGAATGCTGTAAAAAATACGAACAATGTTGATATGTTTGTAAATCCCCAGTATTTCTTGGATACGAGAAAAGTTGAGGAATTGGCTGATCCGTATAAGTATACGGCGGAGGCAAATGGTAAATCGGAGATTAACCAGACTTATGCGTGGACAATGGACAATGTGTTCACTTATACGAAAGATTTCGGAAAGAATCATTTGGATGCAATGCTCGGTTATACGCGTGACGCCACTCATCAGAATCAGTTGAAGACTGCTTATAGTGGTTTCAAACTGCCGACTGTATTAGGCTCGTACGGACAAAATTTGGCAACGACTCAGCAGATTAACAAGACATTGAAGGAATGGCAGAATGTCGGTTATATGGCTCGTGTCAATTATAACTATGCAAACAAGTATTATCTGACGGCGAACTTCCGTCGTGATGGTTTCTCTGGATTTGCAAAAGGTAGTAAATGGGCTAACTTCCCAGGTGTGTCTGCAGCTTGGACATTGTCCCAGGAAGATTTTATGCAGAATGTAATTCCGGGATTGAGTTTCTTAAAGCTGAGAGGATCCTATGGTTTGACCGGTAATCAGAGTATCGAAGCCTATGCTACATTGGCTACAGTCGCTTCCGGTTATACTTGGTATGATGCATCTTCTTTGTATATCTATCAGAATTCGTTGGCAAATGAGGAATTGACTTGGGCGACAACTAAAACAGGAAACTTCGGTCTTGATTTCGGATTCTTGGACGGACGCATTTCTGGTTCTATCGATGTTTATAAATCAAAGACAAATGATATGTTGTTGAACCGTTCATTGCCTTATATGACTGGTTTCTCGGAAGCAAAGTTTAATGCGGGTGAGGTGATGAACCGCGGTGTCGAACTATCTTTGAATACGGTTAATATAAATGGAGACGGTAAAGATAATTTCCGTTGGGAAAGCGGATTGACTTTTTATCGTAACAAGAACAAGATTGTTCACCTTTTTGGCAAGGATGCTAATGGCAAGGAAGCGAACGATACGGGTAATGCGACAACAAATGGTTACGAAACTGCTCGTGCGTTGGTTATAGGCGAGTCGATCAATGCTGCATGGGATTTGAAAATGTTAGGTATCTTCCAATCTCAGGCTGAGATTGATAGCTATGTAGACGCGAATGGTAATAAGATTCAGCCGGATGCTGTACCTGGTGACATCAAGTTCCTGGATTATAACGGTGATGGTAAGATCAGTACGGATGACCGTCACTGTATTGGAGATATGGACCCATTGTTCACGATCAATTTTAGCAATACGTTAAGTTGGAAGAACTTCTCTTTGTATTTTAACTTCCGTTGGGATGCAGGTAACAGTTCTCATTTTATCGGTAGTGATCCGTTTGGTAATTACCATAATACGGCAACGACATCAGGTGCTCAGTTGAAAGTTGCTCCATGGAGCGAAAATAATCCAACAAACGAGCATCCGCGCTTGGGCTATGTAAATACTTATTCCTATTATTTTTGGTCACAACGTCAGTATCTGAAACTGAAAGATTTGAGTCTTTCCTATACTTTCGATCAGCCGTGGGTAAAGAAAGCCAATATTCAGAATTTGCGTCTTTATCTGAGTGGTACGGACTTATTCACAATTACCGGCTGGTCTGGTCTGGATCCTGAAACAGGTGGTACGATTGCTGCCGGTCCTGGTAGTAGCCGTTATGGAAGCAAGCCTGCTTATCGGACACTTACAATTGGTGCTAATATAACATTCTAAAAATTGAACGGATATGAAAATTAAAAATATATTGTTAGGAACGGTTGTTGGCTCTTTGTCCCTATGTGGATTGGTTAGCTGTGACAATGATTTTCTAGAAGAAAAGTCATATGAATATACGTCTTCGACTTCGTATAATACACCTGAGGAATTGGACATGGCAATCGGTTTTCTGCATGGGCGCATCCAGTATTTGTTTTTTGGTGTATGGGGTAATCATAACTATTTTATGACAGGCATGGGACTGGACACCTTTGCTGCAACAGACCAAAATTATATTACAAGTAACTGGAAGACATTTACTCCTGACGAACCGGGATATTCACGTCACTGGTACGATAATTTGTGTCAAATAATCCAACAATCGAATATAATTATCGATGCTATCGATACTCGGGATATCAAATGGGATAGCGAGACTCAAAGAAATGAGATTAGGGCGGAAGCGATCTTTTTCCGTGCGTGGGCTCATCGTTGTTTAGCCGGTATGTACGGTGACACTCCTATTATATTGGAACCGGCTCGCTCTGCAAAAGTAGATTATGAACGTTCTCCCCGTATGGATGTTTGGAAACAGTGTGCCGCGGATTTTGAATGGGCAGTTCAGAATTTACCGTTGACAACGACGAAAAATGGCCGTATCGTAAAAGCGGCTGCAGACCATATGTTAGCTGAAATGTCTATCTGTATCGGTGACTATGATAAGGCGATTGCGGCGGCAAAACGTGTAATTGATGGAACAGACGGAGATTACCATCTGATGACCGAACGTTTCGGAACACGGGCTGGTGAGGCAACGGACCGTTATGGCAATCCTCATAGCTCTTATTGGGATCTGTTCCGTATGGGTAATTTTAATTATCAGGAAGGAAATAAAGAAGCAATCTGGGTAGCTCAATATGATTATGAAGGACGCATCAGTAATACTGGTGGCGGTGGTGTTGTAAGTTGGGGATCTGCTCCAGCAAAATGCCATATCGAACAGGCTTTTGTCTCTAATTTCTATAATGTGGACAAGAAAAGGACTTTGTCAAATGGTGACGTTATTCAGATATTTGGTTGGGGGGCTGTAACTTTTACAAATAGTAAAGCGGATTATGATGCGAATAAGAATAAGTCGAATGTAGCAACCGACTCGACGGGGTATGGTGGCGGTGGAACTTGCCATCCGACCGAATGGTTCTTAGGTGATCTATGGAATAATTGTGGAAGTGATGTCCGTGGCTCTGAAGAGATGATTCAACGTAATCTATATCAGTCGGGAGGTAAGCCATGGAGGCAGGCCATTGATGAGGCGAAGGCTTTATATGAATCTAAAAAAGCGTCCGGTGATCCGGATGCCGATCTTTATAAAATCACGGCTAATGATACGGTCACTCTTTTCCCGCGTATCTGGAAGTTCGGTACGGATAAGCATGTGGATGGCGACTATCGCCGATATGATCCGGATTGGTATGTAATTCGTCTGGCTGAAACTTATCTGTTATTGGCAGAAGCATATTTGAATAAAGGAGATAAAGCAAGTGCGGCAGATGCTATCAATGTTGTTCGTGCCCGCGCCAAAGCTCCGTTGTGTACGGCTGCTGATGTGACGATTGACTATATTCTGGATGAGCGTGCCCGTGAATTGTATGGCGAAGAACATCGTGCAGTAACACTCTCTCGTCTGTCGACAAAAGAAAATCCGGTGTTGGTACAGCGTACCCGCAAATATGGATATCGTTTCCCGGCAGCTACAAACGAATTGAAGGATGCAGGTCCCAATATTCAGGATTATCAATGGCAATATCCAATACCATTACAGGTAATCGAAGCTAACTCTGGGGCTAACTTCCCGCAGAATGAAGGTTATTGATTAAATCTATCTGTATAAAAATAGAAAGCCTGGATGCAGAAATGCTTCCGGGCTTTTATTTTGTGTCGAGTTTAGGCGGTACGGATAAATCCATAATACCAATAGGTGTTTCCGTATTTTTGCCGGAGTACATGATCCGTATTCGGACGCTGTGACATCAGTACGCCGAAGTCTTCGAAAGCCAGCCTGCAGGTTGGGGTAACCGGGTAGTTGCGGGTGGCATCCAAATGAGGAAACATGAGGTCGACCACTAACAGAGCTTCCTGATAATGAATCGGTATCGCTTCACCTTGTGGAAAGTATTGCTGGAATAAATTATAGAAGCCTTTCAAGTCTTTATCCAAAAGGACGCCGCATAACAAATAGTCGAGTGCTTTACGGTTGGTTGTATCGGCTTTTATCGCTTGTGTCAGAAGAATGAGGGGGGAAGATGCGTCGATAATGAAATCTTCCTTGTATGCTTCTTTGGAAGTTGTTAGGGACTTGGAGATCCGTTCGGTTCGTTCTTTTATCCATTGATTGTGACAGGTGGAGGTTTGTAAAATGTCCATATATTTCTGGGCCAGGGGAAGATTCCCGGATTCTGTTTGCCAATCAATCAATCTTCTGAGCCGGGAGAAAGAAAGACCTTGTGGAGACATGGCATTGGCTTGTGCAAGTTGGTGGAGAGCTTCGTGTTTCAGTCCGAGAGCATAGGCGAAAAGGCTGTTAAAATTGGCTCCGCCCAATTCGTTTGCCGGAAAATAAATGCGGTCTGCTGACTGTACTGGATAGTGGAAGAGTTGCTCCGGCAGGATACCTTTTTCATTAAGGGCAAGCATCAGGTAAGGATGATAGTAGGCTTCGCTGCTGTTACTGGTATGGATCGTTTGTAGTACCCGATCCCATTGTTGTTCTTCCGCATACCGTTGTACAGCCAGGCGTTTCTCCCTTTCCCGGTTGGGGGAAGAATAAATGCTGTAACAACTGAATGCGATTAAGAGAAGGGGGAATGCGATAGAGATATAGCGGTTTTCTTTTCTGCCGGAGAGGAAAACAGAGCAGAGCGGAATTAGGAACAAGGCATAGTATACGTAAATATATCGCATTCCATATTCAGGATTAATGAATGTGTACAGCTGATTGACCGGGGTGTAAAAAACAAAGTTTTGCCATAACAGAGGCCATACGGCAACAAGTACCAGATTTATAACCGGTAACATAGGGAAGCCTTTTTGTTTGAAGAAAATTCGTTCGAAAACAATTCCATACAGATACAATAAAAGTAAGCAGTTTTCCGGTAAAAGAAGATATAAGAAAGGAATAGCGATCAAAGCGCTGGTATAGCGTATTACTTTGTTCTGGATGAAAAGATAAAAAACGAGTGTCAAAAGGAATAGATTGTATTGTAATAGTGCGGATAAGTTCCAGGCATATTGATAGATGCAGAACATGATGATCGGTACGGTGATTATCCATCCGTGCAGTGCTGCTTTCCATTGCCTTAAGTAGAGGAGGAGGATGACTGCGGTAATTAAAAGTAAACCTGTTTCCACGAAAAGTCCCAGTGAGAGCGAATGGTAGAACTGAGACAAAAAGTTCGTTATCAGACTGTTCCATCCGGTTGGGGCAAGTAGATAACCTTGCAGGTAGTCGTTTGTCATCAGGAATAATCCGCCTGCCTCCTGATAACGAATATATTCGGGATAGAACATATATTCGATAACGAGTGTATAAATACTTGACAGGACCAGAAGTATGATGTTTCCTTTTTTCATTTTTATGTACGTTTTAATCGGTTACGGTATGATCCAGCTGAGATCTGGTGATTGTGATTTTATCCTTGATAAATTCCGGAATGTTGAATGATTTCATTCGGAGGTTGTTCTCGTCAGGATCTTTCTGCGGGAGTAGGAACGGTTTACTGAACTTTCCGTTCTTATTTAGGTGGGCGATAAAGAAACGGGTGTAAAGCCCGTCTAGGCGTCGGCTGCTGAATATGATCCATCTTCCGTTTGAAGACCAGGAGTGATAGCTTTCCACGTCTGTGCTGTTTAAGATATCGGTATCCACGGGGGCAGAACCTTGTAAAGATATCATTTTCAGATCCGCTTCCTTATGCCAGATCGGGAAAGTTGCATAATCCGATTCGGTGAAAAGCAGATATTGGTTATCTGGTGAGATACGGGGGAATGAAGCGCTTTTATTGTGTGCCGTATAGATCGTGTCGATTGTCTCTCCGAAAGAACCGTTGTCCGGACACTGCAAATAGAGTATTTAATCTCTTTCAACCTCTTGGGCAATTGTCTGGCAGGAGCTGTGCAGTAATATAGGCGTTTCCCGTCAGGAGCCCACGCTGGAAATGTTTCGAAAGATGCCGGACCGTTGAAACGGGGATCCGTTATGACTGTGTTATGGACCAAATCATATAAGACCAGGTCTGATTCCAGATCGTAGACTTCTATTAGGTTCGGGTTTCGGCTATAAAAAGACTGACGGGTGGTATTGGTTGAAAAAATGATATATTTGCCAGATGGATGCCAGTGGGGATAAGTTCCTTCTTTGGATGATCCGAGTTGCGATAATTGCACTTTGGTAGGCTGGTTATTTTTAATAATGATTGTCCCTCCCGGAGAAGTCCGTGCATGAAACATGAACTCTGTAGGGGAATAATTGCAGAATGAGTGGCAATTGACACATCCTTTTTCATTCATATTGCTGGATATGATAATATCCTCTTTAAAACAGTTTAAAGCTCTTTGGCGGATATCCATTTCATGCCAAGATTCATAACCCGGTTCGATTAATCGGTAGGCAATATAAGGGTCGATAGAGTCTGTTGTAATATAAACAGGAAAAGATTTGTATTGTATACCTTCCGGATAAGATTCATTCCATACGGATATGGATATATCTATTTGCTTGCCAGTATTATCGGATAACATATGTTGCCATTTCTTTAAGGGTATATCGATTTTGTTTTTCCCTTCGATGCTGAATAATGGTTGGTTATTGTTGGAAAAAACAGCTTTTATATGAGAGGAATTTCTGACAGTAAAGTTTAAAGGTGCAATATTGATGGGGATACTTATTCCTTTATAATCCGGAAATATATCCGGATAGGTATTTCCGAGTTTAGATGCGACTCTATTTTCTGTGCATCCGATGTAGAGAAAGAAGGTCAATAAAGATAATAATAATTGTTTCATGGCTCATTCTGTTTATGATAGCACTCTGCAAAGATGTATCAAATTTTTAATTATAAATATCAAAAGCATAGATAAAATTTGTGCGAGGGTGAATATTTTTGTCCATTGTGAAAGACACATGGGAACATGGATTAATCTTATTTTTGTAAATACCGTATTATGATGAACAGATACAGATTTTTCTCTCTTTGCCTAGGTTTGATGTGTGGACTGCACTTGTCGGCCAAAGATTATTATGCCACGGATTTCGGTGTGAAAGCGGATGGTAAGACATTGAACACGAGTTCCATTCAGAAAGGAATCGACTTTGTGAATGCACAAGGCGGGGGGCGCTTGGTCTTTACTGCGGGTAATTATCAGACTGGGACGATTTACCTGAAGTCGAACGTGACACTCCATCTTGAAGAAGGAGCGACTTTATTGGGATCGACCAATCCTTGGGATTACGAAAAAGATCCGTATATTCGTTGGATGTCTATGATTTTCGCAGTTAAGCAGCAGAATATTGGTATAACGGGGAAAGGGACGATTAACGGGCGTGGTTTTCAAACAGCCAACAATATGGTGGACTATATCCAGCGGGGTATCTACGAAGATCCACTGAAACTGGGCCGTCCGAACGAGACGAACCGTCCGCAGAATATTTATTTCCGCGAATGCGAGAATGTGACGATCAAAGATATTACCCTGCGGGACCCGGCAAGTTGGAACCAGACCTACGATCAGTGTAAGAATCTTTATGTCGACGGAATCCACGTGGATAGCAAATCCTATTGGAATAATGACGGTATCGATGTGGTAGACTGTGACGGCGTTGTGCTGAAAAACTCTTTTATCGATGCGGCGGATGATGCGCTTTGCTTTAAATCGCATGATGCGAACAGCATGTGTCAGAACGTGGTTGTCGAGAACTGTGTGGGACGTTCGAGTGCCAGTGGCTTGAAATTCGGGACGGTATCGAGAGGTGGTTTCCGTAACTTCAAAGTGAAAAACATCAAGATATATGATACGTATCGTTCGGCCATAACATTTGCAGCAGTCGATGGTGCTCTGATCGAAAACATCGAAGTAGATGGCGTTCGTTCCATTCATACGGGAAATGTGATCTACCTCCGTATCGGTGACCGTTGGAGTGCAGGGAAGAAACCGATTATGAAGAATATTACGATCAAGAATGTCTATGCCGAGATCCCGATGGACAAACCGGATGCCGGATATAATTATGAAGGACCGATCGAAGATCTTCCCCGCAATATCTCACCCGCCAGCATTGTTGGATTGCCGGAATATAAGATTCAGAACGTGACACTCCAGAATATCGAGATTGTTTCTCCCGGAGGTGGTAATCCCTACTACGCTTACCGTGGATTGGCACCGGCCGAGCTGGACAGTATTCCTGAAATGGCGACTTCCTATCCGGAGTTTTCGCAGTTTAAGGAATTGCCGGCTTGGGGCTTCTACATCCGTCATGCCGAGGGAATCACTTTTGATAATGTGACGTTTAAGGCTTTGAAAAAAGATTACCGTCCGGCTATCGTGATGGATGATGCCGGGGAGGTGACATTCAAGGATGTCCGGTTTATCGAGCCGGAGGGCGAGGGAAAGAAACAGATATTCCCTTATAAGTCAAAAGTGATAAAATGAGAGTACGATATCGGACTGGAAGGATGTATAGGATTAAAAACAAAAAAGTGAGACGATATGAATAAAAATAAATTATTTGCAAGTGTGATAGGCCTTTTGGTCTTTGTGGCGGGACTTTCAGCTAAAGATTACCAAGTCGCGATGTTTGGAATCAAATCGGACGGAGTGACACTCAATACCCGTTCTATCCAGCGAGCTGTCGATTATATCAGTGAACAGGGAGGCGGCCGGCTTATTTTTTATGTGGGCCGTTATCTGACTGGTTCAATCGAACTTAAGTCGAATGTGACGATCCGTATCGAAGAGGGAGCCGTCTTGGTTGCAGTTCCCTCCGTTTATGATTTTAAAGGGGTTGGAGGATGTAATGCGATTATTTACGCAGACAAGCAAAAGAATATCGGTATCGGTGGAAAAGGCATTATCGATGGCCGTAGCATCGCTGTGCGGGCAAGCGTGGAAGAGCAATTGCAAAAAGGGCATATCGAAGGAAATGTATCCGATTATGCACCAGCTTTGATCTGCATGGAAGGCTGCGAGGATGTGAAAATCGAACAAGTCACCCTGCAGGATGCAGCGAACGTAGCCGAAATATATAAGGACTGCCATAATGTGACAGTCGACAAAGTCGTTGTGAATGCCGGTGCATCGGACCGGAAAGCAATCTCGATTTCCGGCTGTGACGGAGTGAAGATGACAGATTGCTACTTTAATATGGCGGGGAATCCGTTGGAGAGTGCTGGGACATCCCGTAATCTAATATTTACAAATTGTATAACACCAGACGGCAAAGCTGTCTCAAGCGATCAATAAGAAGGAGGAGAAAACTATGCAGAGGAGATCTTTTATCAAACAGAGTGTTTTATGGACAGCCGGTTGTGCCGTCGGTAGCCGTATGTCGCTATGGGGTACGGTTAGTGCAGCCGATGAGGTGAAGGGGACGGTTTTGCGTTCCGGTGAGCTATATAAATTGTTTCGTGATCCACAATCCATTTACCGCCCGTTTGTCCGTTGGTGGTGGAACGGAGATAAAGTAGAAGCGGATGAATTGAAACGTGAACTGCATATATTGAAGGAGGCGGGTATCGGAGGAGTGGAGATCAATCCGGTTAAATTTCCCGGCAATGACACGGACGATTTGGGAAAGAAGTCGTTACCTTGGCTGAGCGACGAATGGATTGACATGTTGAAGGTGGCTTTTGACGAGGCGAAGTCGCTTGATATGACCTGCGATCTGATTGTCGGTTCCGGCTGGCCGTTCGGGGCGGAGTTCTTGAAGGGAGATGAACGGGCGGATGTTGTAGTGAACTATTCCGAAAAGCTGAGTGGTCCGATCGACTATGAAGTCTCTCGCGACGGTCTGTTCTGTGCGGCCGATCCTGCTATCAGTTCTCCTTTTCTTGGAAAGAAGATGGAGCTGGTTTCCCTGCAGCTGGTTCCTGAGCCGTTTGGCAGTCTTGACCAGGCTATCGATCTGATGGATAAGGAGGTCGATGGAACGTTTAAGTTCAAAGTGCCTGATGGGAAATATGTCTTGTTTGCCTTGGTCAAGATACGCGGTTTCCTCGAAGTGATCAATGGTGCTCCCGGTGCTACGGGACCGGTGTTGAACCATTTCAACAAGCTGGCCGTGCAGAAGTATTTGAATAATATGTCGGATAAGATTCAGAACCGTTTGGGTCCGTTGTCCGGCAATATCCGTTCCTTGTTTACCGACAGTATGGAACTGGAAGGATCGAACTGGTCGTATGATATGGCGGAAGAATTCAAGAAACGCCGGGGATATGACGTGCAACCCTATCTGCCCTTCATCCTATTTAAGATGGGCAGCATGGGGAATGTGTTGACCTATGAGCCGAAGGTCCGGTTCACTCCCGAACTGGACGATACGATCCAGCGTGTACGCTATGACTTCGAATATACGAAAGCCGAACTGCTGCGCGAGCGTTTTACACAGACTTACCTGGACTGGTGTAAGGGGTTGAATGTGAAATCGCGTGCACAAGCCTACGGGCGTGGTTTCTTCCCGCTCGAAAGCAGTCTGGATTATGATATTCCCGAATGTGAATCCTGGACGATGACCTGGTTGAGGCATCGTCTGGGCGAGGAGATGTCGGAAGAGGATTATCGTCGGGGGCGTGCCTATACGATGGTTAATAAATATGTGTCTTCTGCTGCCCACTTACGTGGAAAGCGCTTGGTGAGTTGTGAGGAGATGACCAATACTTATACCGTGTTCAATATGACATTGGAGTTGTTGAAGATTGGAGGTGACCAGACGGCTATCTCCGGTGTGACGCATTCTATCTTCCACGGTTTCAACTATTCTCCTAAAGAAGCTCCGTTCCCCGGATGGATTCGTTACGGGGCTTATTATAACGAAAATAACAACTGGTGGCCGTATTTCAAATATTATACCGCTTATAAAGGCCGTATGGCTTCCGCTCTGCAACATGGAACCATGTATGCGGATATCGCGATCCTGCATCCGATAGCCGATATGTGGAGCACGTTGGGAATGCAGAACGAACCGTTCCCAGCTACTACCAATGTGAAATATAAGACATTGGTATGGGAGGCGATCCATAAGAACGGCAGCGGTTGCGACTATGTTTCCGAATCGATCATCCGGGATGCCGAGATGAAAGGTGGTTACCTGTGTTATGGTCCCCGCAAATATAAAACGCTTTTCCTGATCGAGGTGGAGAGTATGGAACCGGCAACCGCGCGTAAATTGTATGATTTTGTGGCTTCAGGCGGGCGTATTTTCTGCATCGAGGCTTATCCGCATAAATCGGTCGGTCTGAAAGAGCATGACAAGCATGATAAGGAAGTGCAGGAATGGGTGGAAAAGATGAAGCAGATGGACGGGCGTTTCATACTGCTCCATAAACCGGAAAAAGACTTTGTCGGTTGGTATCAGGGTGTGCAGAAAGACTATGGATTGACACCGTATATGACGATTGAAAAACCTGATCCTTATCTGATGCAGAACCGTTATCAGGGTGATAACAGGGAAGAAATGTTTTTCTTCAGTTATGCGCACCGCTATAATTCGCATCAGACCCGTATTTCCTTCTGCAACGAGGTTGTAAAAGGACGTCAGGGTTGGGTGTGGGATCTGGAAACGGGTGAACGATACCGGTTGCCGCTGGATGCAGCCAACAGTTTCCTGTTCGACTTCGGTCCGGCTGACTCTCTCCTGATTGTGTTCGATAAGCAAAAGAGAGGAAATGATTACAAGCCGCTTCCGGTTTCCGGCGAGGATTTGAAAGATCTTTCGTCTGATTGGGATGTGGAGTTCCGTCATAGCCGTGAGAATACGGTGCAGAATACTCATTTCGACAAACTGAAGGATTTAAAGGATACGGACTATGTGAATTTCTGCGGAACGATTGTTTATAGAAAGAAAGTCAACGTCTCTTCGCCTGTCGGGATGGTTCTTAACCTTGGGTTGGTACATGGTGTATCGGAAGTATTCGTGAACGGGCAGAGTTGTGGTGTCAAATGGTATGGCCGCCGTATCCATCCGGTTGCAGCCCGGTTGAAACAGGGAGAAAACAGGATTGAGATACACGTCGTGACGGTAATGGGTAATTATTTGAAGACACTGAAGGATAATAAGATCGCTCAGGCGTGGACCCGGAGGCAGGATGTTGTGCAGCCGGCGGGATTGGTAGGACCGGTAACCGCTTATAGAATTAAAAATTAAGAATTAAGAATTAAAAAATTAAGAAGCTGAAATTAAGAAATTGAAGAATTATGAATGTGATTAGAAAAATAATGATCCTGTGCTTGTTGGCAGGAATGCTGATGCCGGTGTGGGCAAAAGATTACCAGATGACTATGTTCGGGATCAAGTCGGATGGGACGACCATGAATACCCGTTCCATACAAAAGGCGATCGACTTTATTTCCGAGAATGGGGGAGGACGTCTGGTGTTTACTGTCGGACGTTATTTGACCGGCAGTATTCATCTGAAGTCAAATGTGACGATCCATTTGGGAGAGGGTGCCGTGTTGGTCGGTTCCACCAATCCTTATGATTATGATATGGAACTGAATGCCTGGTACGGCTTGATCTTGGCGAATAAGCAGGATAATATCGGTATCACCGGCAAAGGGGTGATCGACGGTCGTGGACGTGAGCTTGCCAATAACTTCATCAACCAGGTTTATTCAGGGGTGATCAAGGACAAACTGCAGTTGGGACGTGTGGCCAACCGTCCGAAGCTGGTCTATTTCCGCGAATGCAAGAATGTGGAGATAAAAGGTGTGACGATGATGAATCCGGCTTTCTGGACACAGACCTACGATCAGTGCGAGAACCTGTTGATCGATGGTATCACGGTGCATAGCCGTGCTTACTGGAATAACGACGGGATGGATATTGTCGACTGTAACGGCGCATTGATCCAAAACTGTTATGTGGATGCGACAGACGATGCGATCTGCCTGAAATCCCATAGTGCCGATGCTGTTTGCCAGAATATCGAGGTGCGTAATAATACGGCTTGTTCAAGTGCAAGCGGTATCAAGTTCGGTACGGCTTCGACTGGTGGCTTCAAGAACATAAAGATTATCAACAATACTATATTCGACACGTTCCGTTCGGCTATAACGATCCAGGCGGTTGATGGCGGACTGGTTGAGAATATAGTGGTGGACAGCCTTCGTTCCATCAATACCGGAAATCCTATCTATTTGGTCGTGGGAGAACGTCGTGAGGGACGTCGCAGCCGGATGGACAACGTGCATATCTCGAATGTTTATGCCGAAGTCCCGGCAACGAAACCGGATGCAGGATATGACTACGAAGGGCCGACGGAAGATAATCCGCGTAATGTCTCGCCTTCCGGCATTGTCGGCTTGCAAGATAACAAGATTACGAATGTCTCTATCGAGAATGTCGAGATCGTCTATCCGGGCGGTGGTAACCCGTTGTATGCTAAAGTTGGGCTGGACGAACTGGATAAAGTTCCGGAAATGCCGAAAGCTTATCCTGAATTCTCTCAGCATAAGGAGTTGCCTGCCTGGGGATTTTATGTCCGCCATGCCGATGGGGTCACTTTCAAGAATGTGAAGCTGACTGCTTTGAAGAAAGACTATCGTCCGGCTATCGTCTTGGACGATGTGCACAACGGGGCATTTACAAAGATCAAAGTGGTTGAACCGTCTGCCGGAAAGAAGGAAAAGATACACGCTTACAAGTCTACGAAGATAAAAAAATAGAACGGGAGATACGGGAAACACATAAAAGGGGAGGGAATGCAAAATGTGCATATCCCCCCCGCTTTTTTATGTAGCGGAACAGACAATACTCCCCCTTCCTTCTTCGGAGCAGGATAAGAAGGAAAAAACTGTTTAAGAAAGACTGAACCAATCAAATGATGGTTTATCTGGCAATTACTGAATACGACTAGGAAAGACTGGGCTTATTTAAGTGACGATAGCTATGTTTCTGTCGTCAGACAGCCTGGTCATAAACCTTTTGCCTTTGGTCGAATACGTTTTCGCCCTTAGTCGAAAAGATTTTTGACAAGTGTCGAAAGGGCTTTTGACCAAGGGCGAAAAGTAAAGGTCTGGTAGTAATGGCCGTAAATACCTGTATGTTTTTGTTTTCTTTTCGTGATAAAGACGGCTTTAGAAATACCCGTGCGTTTCCACATCTCCATATTTGAGGGCTATCTCTACCCGTTTGACAGTGAATGTATCGTTATCTTCGGACTGGAACCCGATGCGGTTGTATCCCTGTTTGAGAACTTCGTCGGGTAGGATAAAGGCATATTCCTTTTCTTCTTTTTCCAGCCCTCGTTCCCTATCGTATAGGTGGGTGTAGGCCGGCATTTCTTTCTCAACGGCTTTTCCGTTTACTGTCAACCGGCAGGATGCCGGCCGACTGGTGCGGATGAATAGGATTGCTTCTTCCGGATATCCTTCCTCTACCGAATCGCCGATATAAAGATTGACTTCTTTCTCTTCTCCCTTGCCTATTTTTAGCGGGAGTGGAGAGTCCGGCTTTATATTATACTGGACAACCCCGTCAGACAGTGCATATATCTTATTCCTGTCTTTTAAAGTTTCCAACGATCCTAATTCCTGAAGCAGTTCCGGCATCATGACCCGGCAAACCTGGCCGCCGTCTTCCAGATACAGTTTCCCGTCATGTTCGGTATTGAGCGTGCCGAAATAATAATTGAACAGGTAGATCCCGTCTGCC
>ENA-ORTB01002066-ORTB01002066.1-human-gut-metagenome-genome-assembly--contig:-NODE-2066-length-19783-cov-2.800487_pt1 | contig 19783 bp, 18 predicted proteins | sample MGYA00241905_ERZ509174 | MGnify/ENA primary metagenome ERZ509174 (study PRJEB26280, sample SAMEA2338851) | human gut metagenome | biome: human gut; feature: human-associated habitat; material: faeces... | reverse complement strand
TACAAGCAGAGGGTCACAGGTTCGAGCCCTGTAACTTCCACTTTTTTATGCAAAAAAGTATCCCTCCTGCGAAATGCGGTGAGGGTCTTTTTATTGCGAACAGCGAGGAAAAATACAGAAAGAGGAACGGGGGAAATTCTATGCAGTCAAATTGCGAAACCTGTATGTATTTTGGATATGACGAGGAATTTGAGGAATATTTCTGCGAAGTGAATCTGGATGAGGATGAAATGGAAAAATTTCTCACGGACAGCTTTCAAGGAGGCTGTCCCTATTACCGTTTGGAGGATGAATACCGGACGGTGCGTAAGCAGATGTAAAGAAAGGGTCGAAACAATCAAAATTGTTTCGACCCTTTTTTCGGTATAACGTGAAAAAGTAGGGAAATGCAGCTACGAATCAGCGGATGGATTGATAATTCTGTAAAATCCGGATATACTAACAACAATTTACGAAGCTTACGAAACGGAGGGATGACTTTGATTTATACGGTAACGGTGAATCCTTCGGTGGATTATGTGGTGCAACTGGGCGAATTTCACCTAGGGATGGTAAACCGTGCGCTGAATGAGGCGGTTTTTTCGGGCGGCAAGGGTATCAACGTCGCTATGATTTTGCAGAATCTAGGTGTAAGTAATCGTGCGCTGGGATTTCTGGCAGGCTTTACGGGTGATTTTATTGAGAAGGATTTGCGACGGCGCGGCTGTCGGACGGATTTTGTCCGTTTGGAAAAGGGTTTCAGCCGTATCAATGTGAAGCTGAAGGGGCAGGAAGGCAGCGAAATCAACGGCAGTGGCCCTGCGGTAGATCAGGCGGCGGTGCAGGCGCTTTTTGAGAAGATAAGCACCCTGCAGAAAGGAGATATTCTGATTATTTCGGGCAGCGTACCGCTCTCGCTGCCACAGGATTTTTATGAAAGAATCCTGGATTTATTGAAGGGGCGTGAGATTGATACGGTTGTGGATGCGACGGGGGAGGCGCTGCTGAAAACTCTGCGGTATGAGCCGTTTCTTATTAAGCCGAACCTTCAGGAATTGGAGGAGCTGGCGGAAAGACGTTTATTCACGCGCGAGGAAATCATTGCACAGGGAAAACGCCTGCAGGAGATGGGGGCGAAAAATGTGCTGATTTCTCTGGCGGCGGAGGGGGCAATCCTTCTGACGGCGGAGGGGGAGATTTTATTCGGCGAAGCCCCGAGAGGAAAGCTAGTCAATGCTGTTGGAGCGGGGGACTCTATGGTGGGCGGCTTTGTGGCAGGATGGGTGAAAACGGGCAACTACTGTGAGGCGCTACAATGGGGTGTTGCGGCAGGCAGTGCGAGTGCATTCTGTGAAACCTTGGCAACGGGGGAAGAAATTCGGAGATTATATGACGAAACCATCAATATCATTCGTGAGGAATGTTAAGAAAGGATGTATTTTCGATGAGAATTTCGGAGTTGTTGCAAAAAGAAAGCATTGCTCTTGGCAGAAAGCCACAGGATAAGGCGGATGCCATCGGGCAGATGGTGGAGCTGCTGGCGAAAAGCGGCAGTTTAGAGGATAAAAAGAAATTCAAGCAGGCAATTTTAGAGAGAGAACGCCTTTCTACCACAGGCATCGGTGAGGGCATTGCCATTCCACATGGCAAAAGCAGTGCGGTGAAACGGGCGGCGTTGGCGGCGATGGTTGTGCCACAGGGCGTGGATTTCGCGAGTGCGGACGGTGCGCCGGTGCATTTATTATTTATGATTGCGGTGCCTGAGGAGGGGGCGGAGCTGCATCTGGAGGTATTGGAACGGCTTGCCGCCATGCTGATGGATGAGGATTTTCGCAAAAGGCTGACTGCGGCAAAGGATGCGGCAGAATTTCTGCGTATTTTAAGCGCAGAGGAGGAAAAACGCTTTGCGGAGACTGCGGAAAAGCAGGAATATGATTATGACGTTCTGGCGGTGACTGCCTGCCCGACGGGGATTGCGCATACCTTCATGGCGGCGGAAAGTCTGGAAAACAAGGCGCGCGAGATTGGCATTACCATTAAGGTGGAAACCAACGGGAGCGGCGGTGCGAAAAATGTGCTGACGGCGAAGGAAATCCGAGCGGCGAAGGGAATTATTGTTGCGGCGGATAAAAATGTGGAGATGCAGCGGTTTTATGGAAAAAGGGTCTTGCAGGTGCCTGTTGCGGACGGGATTCGCAAGCCGGAGGTGCTGCTTGGGAAGATTTTGCAGGGCGAAGCACCTGTTTACGGCGAGGGTAAGGATGTGGAAATGGCGGACGGCAGAGAGGAAGTCCGCGGCAGAGGGAAGAAGGTCTATCGTGATCTGATGAACGGCGTTTCGCACATGCTTCCGTTTGTCATCGGCGGCGGTATTCTGATTGCGGTTGCGTTCCTTTTGGATGATTACAGCCTGAATCCTGCCAATTTCGGCTCCAACCTGCCGCAGGCTGCTTTTTTCAAGGCAATCGGGGATGCGGCGTTTGGCTTTATGCTCCCGATTCTGGCAGGCTATATCGCGATGGGGATTGCAGACCGACCTGCGCTTGCACCCGGCTTTGTGGGCGGCTTTCTGGCGAAGGAGGGCGGCAGTGGCTTTTTGGGGGCGCTCCTGGCAGGCTTTGCGGCAGGGTATCTGATTCTGCTGCTGAAGAAGCTCTTTGATAAACTGCCGCGTTCTCTGGAGGGAATCAAGTCCATTCTGCTCTACCCTGTTTTCGGGATTCTCCTGATGGGGTTATTGATTCAGCTGATTATCAATCCGCCTGTGGCATGGCTGAATGAAGCGCTTTACGGGCTTCTGGCGCGGCTTGGCACCGGTAGCCGTGTACTGCTTGGGGTTCTTCTGGGCGGCATGATGAGCGTGGATATGGGTGGTCCAATCAATAAGGCGGCGTATGTATTCGGTACGGCATCCCTTGCGAGCGATGAATTTCAGATTATGGCGGCGGTTATGGCAGGCGGTATGGTGCCGCCGTTGGCGTTGGCACTGGCAGTATTTGCCTTTCGGGATAAATTCAGCGAAAAGGAGCGGCAGTCCGGCGTGGCAAACCTGATTATGGGGGCATGCTTTATTACGGAGGGGGCGATTCCCTTTGCGGCAGCTGACCCTCTGCGCGTTCTGCCTGCCTGCATTATCGGCTCTGCGGTGGCAGGGGGATTGAGCATGTTTTTTGGCTGCGGACTGCGCGCACCGCATGGAGGCATTTTCGTTCTGCCTGTCATCAGTCATCCCTTCGGCTTTCTGGCAGCGGTTATTCTGGGGGCGCTGGTCGGGATGCTCCTGCTTGGCGTTTTGCGAAAAAGAATTGAGCCGAGCGAGTCATAACCGTAATTTTCCATCGGAAAGTCCCTTGCGTCTTTCGGCTGAATCTTTTATACTAATATAGAGAATTTTGGCGAATTTGTTTCAATCTGGGGGAAGCCCCAATCGTTTCCCTGCCCTTGGGCGGGGGTTACATAAAACAGCTTCGCCGCCGAAGGTTGTGAAGGAATGAACGTGCATTTACAAGAATGGGGAAAAGCCATCCTGCAGGCGGCTGTGATTATTGTGATTCTGTTTTTCTTCTGCTGGCCTATGCGGATTTCGGGCAGCTCCATGGAATCGACCATGAAGGATGGGGAAATCGTGCTGATGAGCCGCTTTGCGACGATGCAGGAAAAATATGAAACGGGCGATATTGTGATGTTCCATTATTATGATGCGGACGGGGGAAAAACGGTGGTAAAACGCATCATTGCCACAGAGGGCGACCACATCCGGATTCTGGCGGATGGCGGTGTGGAGGTGAACGGAGCAAGATTGCAGGAGGAATATATCCACGGCAGAACGGACGGTCTGGTGGATATGACTGTGCCGAAGGGAACGGTATTTGTGATGGGGGATAACCGTGGGGAAAGCTTTGACAGCCGCAACATGGGTGCAATTCCCTGTGAGGACTTGAAGGGGAAGGTGTTTTTCCGCCTGTTCCCTTTGGGAAGGATTCGGTAAACATAACATAAAAAGCATTGTCGGAGAAATGCTCCGGCAATGCTTTTTTGCGCAGAAAAATTTTTAGCGATGGGGGAGATATTCCAGAAACCGTCTGACGGCAAGTCTGTCACGCAGGGCAAGGACGATATCCCGATGGAAGGAGGGAACGGTTTCTCTTGCCGCCACCTGATAGGGAATCCGCTTCAAAATCAGACGAGGCAGAAGGCTGACCCCAAGACCGCTTTCCGCAATGGAGAGAATGGCGTAATCATCCCAAGTAGTAAAACGGACATTGGGCGAAAGACCTTCTCTGCGGAAAAAATCGGTAATTTCGGCATTTTTGTCCTTCTCCAGCATCAGAAACGGCTCTTTGCAGAGGGCATCAAGAAAGATGCGCTCCTCCTGCGCTAAGGGGTGTGTTGCAGGGAGGATAGCAAGAAAATCATCCCGTTCCAGAAAAATCGTATCCAAATCGGGACGGACGGGCAGGCAGAGAAAGCCGCAGTCTACCTGCCCTTCCCGAATCCATGCTTCAATTTCGCGATAATCCCCCAGAAGAAATTCATATTCGATATTGGGATAATCCTTCTGAAATTCCCTGATGATACTGGGGAGCCAATGTGTTGCAACACTGGAAAAGGTTCCGATGCGAATCAGCCCTGCGGTAAGCTCCTTTACATCCCCTGCCTGCTGCAAAAGAGACTGATAGGCATTGCAGAGCGTTGCGGTTTTGGGCTATCTGGAGACGTTTTCGGCTGTGGTGCTTTCGGCAGTGCTGCTGCGGGAGGGGATGAGTCTCCTGCGGCTTCTGGGCGTGGGATGCATCTTAGGCGGCGCTATGCTTGCGGAGATGAGTGGGAAAAAGACAAGGTCCTCCTTTTCAGAATAAAAGAAGCGGTGAAACACTCCCTCGTTTCACCGCTTCTTTTTGTACAAGCCCCGTTTTCGACTTAAGCTACAAGTTCTTCCGCCATTTTTACAAGTTCATCTCCGCTCAGTTTGCCGTTAATCTGCAATAACTGATACTGCATGCCGTCCTTTACGAAGGTAGCACTCTGTATCTCGTTCAGTTCCACTGCCGCAGAGCCATAGCTGAATACCAGATCGCCGTTTGCTTCGGCAGCTTTATCTGCATCCGTCAGTTCATAATCGGCAGGAACAACCTTATTTGTGTAGCTGTAGTAGTAAATATCGGTATCCCCGACAGTTTTTGCGACACTGCCCTGCAATTCCGCCTGAGAATTGTATTTATCCTGTGCAAAGATAACAATGTCGCCGTCCTTTTCATAGTCAAAGGAAACGGATTTGAATTTTTCGATGGAATTGCCGTTTTCATCCTCCAAATTGTTGTTGATGATATTCCCGTCTTTGAAGGTATAGCCGTTTGCAAAGCTGTCAATCAGAATGGGGATATAGCCGATGTCATTCTTCACCTGCTGTGCCGTCGGCAGGGTTTTATAATCCGCAATGGCAGAGGAGGAGCTGAACCAGTTGGAGACTATTCCGTTTGCGGCAAACGCCGTCACACTCAGTGCCAGAGTTGCGGCAAGGGCGATACATGCTGTTTTCTTTTTGGATTTCATAATGACAGTCTTCCTTTCTGTATATGCGGAATCGAGTGTTTGGTTGACGTTCCGTTTGATTGCCTGTATATCAACGGCAAACGGACTGCAAACATCCCTGTTCTTTGGATTGATATTTAATTCTTCAAACAAGTCGTTTTTTTGCTTCATAACAGTCCCTCCGCATGTAATAAAATTTCTTTCAGTTTTCGTTTTCCTCTGGAAAGCTTGGTTTTTACGGTAGATGGGTTTACGCCGGTCGCCTTTGCGATTTCTCGGATTTTTTCACCGAATATATAATAACGCACAAAGATTTCATTATCCGGTTCCCCTAAGCTCATAACGGCATCCCAGACAACACTCTCCGTCGTATTCTCCTCCGGAATTGGGGCTTCATCGGGAAGCTCAATTTCGTCAAGGCTGGTGTAGTCTCTCTGCTTATTTAATTTCTTTAATGCGAAGTTTCGGGCAACCGCGGCGAGGTAGGCACGCAGCGTGCCCTTTTCCAAATCAATGGTATCTGCGTTCTTCCAGAGCGTTACAAACACATCTGATAGGATTTCCTCGATATCCTCCTTCGGCAGTCGGTTCCCGAGCATATTATAAAGAACCGTGCTGAGATAGGGGGTATAGACCGCGATTGCTTCGTCGATTGCATTTCTTTTTCCATTTTTGAGCCGCATGAGCAGCTTTTCTTCCTCTGCCATTTCAAACCTACTTTCTTTTGTAAGTGTAAAAGGATTTGTAAAGCGCCTTACACTCTTATATATCCCGAAAAGTCGAAAAAGGTTTCATTTCTGAAAAAATAGTTTTTTTATACCATAAGGCAAAAGAATGCTTTTCTGCAAGAAAAAAGGCCTGCTGTCTGCAAAATACAGACAACAAGCCCGATTTTTTTAATGAATCTGTTTGATGATGAGCAGCTTCTGCCCGGGATAAATGAGATCGGGGTTTTCGATTTCATTGACCGCAAGGATATCCTCCACCGTTGTGCGGTAGCGCTTGGCAATTTTCCAGAGCGTATCCCCCGGCTGTACCATATAAATCACCGCACCTGCCATGGGGGAGGGGGCTGCTTCCTCTTCCGGCGTGATATCCTTCACGATTTCCGCCGTTTCGTCTCGCAGGACAACGGCTTCCATGGTGACGGCGGCACGCAGCTCGCCCTCCTGCTCGGAAAGCATCTGAAAATCCAGATCATCCAGACGCAGTTGCACCGCGGCAGCATCGCCCTCAGCCACGCCACGCAGCTCCATCATTTGCCCGAAGGGAATCCCGCGTTCCAGCATACAGAGCGGTGTTTCGTCATTCTCGCAGTGATACAGCAGGCTGACGGTCAGAACGCCATCGGCTTCTACGGCATCTGTGGCGGTGCGTGCTTCGGAAAGGCGCACCTCGCCCCAAATCTCCTCTGCGCGGAGCAGGGGCTTTTCGCTTTCCTCTAAGTGAATCCGTTCCTTCAGAGAGAATTGGTTTTTCCCGCTGCCGACGGTGACGGGGTAGGTGACGGTTTCCTTTTCGAGTGTGACTGTGCCTGCCGGGGCATAGGCATCCTGCAGGATTTCCCGTTCAACGGTTTCTCTGCCCTGCAAGGCGGCGCTGACAGCGACATCGACCGCAAGCTGTCTTGCCTCACCGTCTTCATCTACGGTAGGGGTCAGCTTTGCATCCTCAATCTGCAAAGTGCCGGTCAATTCGGTTTTCGGCTCGATGCCTTCCCCCTCCAGATAGCCGCTAAAAGGGATTTTTTCGCAGAAGCTGCCGAGATTGCCCTCGGTATCGCAATACAGCATACAAATGCGCAGATTGCCGCGCACCATTACCTTACCATCCATGGCGCGAATATCCTGCTCTGTGAGGTCGATGGTCTGCCAGAGGACATCTGCAATTTCGGGCTTGGCGGAGGGAAGGGTGATTTCCTCCTTGACGGTGAAGCGGTCTTTTAGGGGAGCGGTGTTCTGCTCCATCCGCAGTATGCCTTGCAGACATTCAATGCCCTCACCGCTGATACCGCTCAAAATTTCTGTATGATTTTGACGTTCGCCTGTTGCGGTCACGCCAAGGACGGCCTTCACGCCGATTTTTCTATCATTGATAATCTGGCAGTCCAGATGCTCCGGGACAGCATCAAGGGAGGTTTCCATATCCTTTTCCAGACCGTCGATATGTAAAAAATCCTCAAGGGGCAGGCTTGCCTGCATGGCATACAGCGGACGCTCGCCGTTTTTTGCCCGATAGAGCACAGAGATTTCCAGATCGCCCGAAAAGGAAATGCGGTCATCGGTGACGCGTTTTTCTCTGATTTTCACGTTTCCCTGACAGCGCAGGATTTCCTGCAGATCCGGCTTACTGTCGGGGACGATCATATCTCCTTCCAGAAGAATTTGAGAGGAACCGCTTGCGGCAGCGTCCTTCCAGTTCATATCCATTGTTTCCTTTGCCAATGTCAACGGCATAAAAACCCTCCTATTCTGAATCAAGTATCCTTCTTTTGCAAAAATGCCAAACAAATCTACACTTTGTCTCTATGCAAATATATGAAGGGGAGGGAATTTTATGAATGATATTTGAGGGGAAGGGATAAAACGTCCGCTATTCTTGAGAAATCTTTTTCAAAAAAGGCAAACGCTACGCATTTTAAATATTTTGAAAAAGAATTCCCTGCGAGCGGGTGAAAGGTTTAAAACGTCCGCGACTTTTGGGAAATCTTCTCTGAAATAGGAAATGCGTTGCATTTAAAATATTTCATCGAAGAATTCCCTGTGGGCGGACGATTATTTAATTTCCTGTTCCAGTGTATTAAACTCTGGGGTATCGAAAAATTCTGCAAGGGTAATATCCAGACCATCGCAGAGCATTTTCAGTGTGAGGATTTTTGGGTTATTGCTATTTCCGTAGAGGATACTTTTCAGAGAAGAAGGGGAAACGGCAGAAATCGTTGCCAGTTTATTGATGGTAAGGTTACGTTCCTCGCAAAGCTGCAAGATGCGGTTTCTGATTGCGGTAATGGTATTCATGTGGGTATCCTCCTATTTGTTTTTTTTCAGAATACCCAGAATTTATGGGTCTGTCAACGTCCGCAACCTTCGGGAAATCTTCTCTGAAATAGGAAAATGCGTTGCATTTAAAATATTTCATCGAAGAATTCCCTGTGGGCGGACAAAAAAAGACCTTTTATCTTATGGAGACAGAAGGGCATCAACGAGGCACAACACGGTTTGTTTTTTACGGTTATCCAATTTTTTAAAAGCGGAAAGCAGATGCAGTTCATCTGATTTTTGTTTTATGCCGACCAATTCATCAATGGTTACATCTAAAGCTTCTGCCAATTTAATCAGAGAATCAATAGAAGGTTCGTTTCTGCCGGATTCATAATTTGCGATGGCAGTACAGCCATAGTGCAGAGTCTTTGCTAGTTTGCATTGTGATAAATTTTTCCGTTTTCGATATTTTTTCAAATTGAAAGAGAAATCCGACATAAAATCACCTCTGTTTTATTATACTACTTCATCCTACTTTAGGCGAATAGTCAATACTAAGGGCGAGGATGTAGTATTGTTTGGTTAGAGGTGAGGAAAGATGAGACCACTGAAACAGAAGGTCAGCGTTACGCTGGATGAAGACATTGTAAAAAGAGTGAAGGAATTATCGGAGGAGCAACAGCGTTCTTTTTCGCAATATATCAATTTAGTTTTAACAGAGCATTTGAAGCATTTAGAGCAAACGGAAAAATAGAATATCGTATTTTTTACAAGCCCTTCAACTTGATTGAAGGGCTGATTTTTCATCGTAAATTTTGCCGCCGCAGCAGGAATTTCCATGCAATTTCTTTGCGTCCTTATGATGGATATGCTATAATATACAATTAGCAAGCGTATACCCATTTTTCGGGTTCTCGCCTGCGGCGGGCAAGGGTTTTTATGATTTTTACGCAGAGGTGTATGATGAAAGGCTATTTTATTTCCGTGGAGGGCGGCGATGGCAGCGGCAAATCCACACAGATGCAGAAAATAGAGGCATATCTGACAGAGATGGGGCAGGAAGTCCTTCTGACCAGAGAGCCGGGCGGTACGCCGATGGCAGAAAAAATCCGAGAGATGATTCTTGACCCTGCCAACAGGGACTTGACGGGGCGTGCGGAAATGCTGCTGTATGCGGCGGCGCGCGCACAGCACGTTGAGGAAAAAATTCTTCCTGCACTCAGGGCAGGAAAGACGGTGCTTTCTGACCGTTTCACCGATTCCAGCATTGCCTATCAGGGCTTCGGCAGAGGTCTTGGGGATATGGTGGCAGAGGTAAACCGCATTGCGACAGGCGGCGTGGAGCCGGATCTGACGATTTTTCTGAACATCACCCCTGCGGCGGGGATGGCGCGGAAAAACCGACAGGACGGGCATGTGCTTGACCGTCTGGAGCAGGAAAAGGCGGCATTTCATGAAGCGGTGTATGCAGGCTATTTGCAGCTTGCGAAGGAAAACAGCACAAGAATTGCGGATATTGATGCGGACAGACCTGTCGAGGCTGTCTTTGCGGATATCCGAAAAGCGTTAGACAGAGTATTTGGCTTTGCGCCACAAAAATAAGGAGGGGTTTTTATGAAACTCATCATTGCGATTATTCAGGACGAGGATGCGAGCGAAGTAATCTCTCATCTGAACGAAGCAAAATTTCAGGTAACGAGACTTTCCACAAAGGGTGGCTTCCTGCGCGCAGGCAACACCACCATTATGACAGGTGTGGAGGATGAAAAGGTAGAAGGCGCGCTGAAAATCATCGAGGAAAACAGCAAGGCGCGTACCCAGTATGCGACACTGCCCTCCTCCTGCGGTGCGATGCATGGGCTGATTCTGGCACCCATTGAGGTAAAGGTCGGCGGTGCAACGGTATTTGTACTGGATGTGGAGCAGTTCCACAAATATTGATTCCGAAAAAATCCAAGGAAAGGAGCGGCGGATTTGTATACATTTGAGGAAATCCGAGGGAATACCCCTTTGGTGGAGCAGCTTAGGCGTTCTGCCGCGAGCGGAAGAAGCTCCCATGCCTATCTTTTCCTGGGCGGCGCAGGGGCAGGCAAGCGGTTGATTGCAAATACCTTTGCGAAGGCGCTGCAATGCGAAGGCGAAAAACGCCCCTGCGACAGCTGCAAAAGCTGCCATGCCTTCAATCATGGCAACCACCCTGACGTGATTTATTTTCAGCCGTTGAAAAACGGGAAAACCTACACGATTGAGGATGTGCGCGAGCAGCTTCTGGAAACGGTGGATTTAAAGCCGTTTCAGTATGAAAAGAAAATTTATATCATCGAAAAGGCGGATACCTTGAATATCCAGAGCCAGAATGCGCTTCTAAAAACGCTTGAGGAGCCGCCTGCCCATGTGGTATTTCTGCTTCTGGCGGAGCGTGCCGAGACATTTCTGCCGACGATTCTTTCCCGTGTGGTGGTGATGAAAATTCGTCCGCTTTCGGCGGAAACGATTGCGGATTACCTCATGCAGGCAGGTCATTTGGCAGAGGAAAGCCACATCCTTTCGGCGTATGCCCAAGGGAGAATCGGGCAGGCGCTGGAGCTTGTCGAGGATGAGGGCTTTCGGGAAATGCGGCAGGATATTCTGGGCAAATTAGAAGCACTGCCCTCCATGAGCGAGGGGGATGCCTATCTGCTTGCGAAGGATCTGGAGGGCTATAAAAACGATTTGCGTTTTCTGGATATTATGGAATTATGGTATCGCGACCTGCTGACGGCAAAAAGCCTGCGGGAGGAAGGATACCTCATACAAAGAGATAAAAAGGATGCCATCTTTCGGGCGGCGAAGGAGCCTGCGGCACTTCTGGCGAAGAAGGCAGCCGCAGTCAGAACCGCACGAATGCGTCTGGCACAGAATGCAAATTTTCGGCTGACGATGGAAGTCATGCTGATGGATTTAAAGGAGACTGGTAAATGATAGAAGTAGTTGGAATTCGGTTCAAGAAGGCAGGGAAGATGTATTATTTTGACCCTGCCGGCATCAAACTGGAAAAGGAAGACGGCGCTATCGTGGAAACGGCGAGAGGAATTGAATATGGCACAGTCATCAAGGGCAACAGCTTTGTGCCGGAGGAGGCCATTGTTCCGCCGCTGAAGCAGGTGATGCGCAGAGCAACAGAGGAGGATACAAAATCCGTAGAGCAGAACCATAAGAAGGAAACAGAGGCTTTTGGGATTTGTCTGGAAAAAATCTCCCGTCTGGGTCTGGATATGAAGCTGGTGGATGTGGAGATGACGTTTGACAGAAATAAGCTGATTTTCTATTTCACCTCTGACGGGCGTGTGGATTTCCGTGAGCTGGTAAAGGAACTGGCGGCGGTATTCCGCATGCGTATCGAGCTGCGCCAGATTGGCGTAAGGGATGAAGCAAAAATGCTCAACGGCATCGGCATCTGTGGCAGACCGCTTTGCTGTGCAAGCTTTCTGGGAGATTTTCAGCCTGTATCCATTAAGATGGCGAAGGAGCAGAATCTTTCCCTCAATCCCACAAAAATCAGCGGTATCTGCGGCAGATTGATGTGTTGTCTGAAATATGAAGAGGATGTTTATGAGGAACTCAATAAAAAGCTGCCCCGCGTGGGGGATATTATTTCCACGCCCGACGGTACAGGTGAAATTCTCACCACAAATGTGCTGATGCAGCAGGTAAAGGCGGCAGTCAGAAAGGCGGAGAATGATCCCCCAACCATCGGGTTCTATCATGTGGATGAAATCAAGCTGATTCGCTCCAAGAAGAAGCGCAAGCAGAATCCGGAGGGCGAAAAGCATCATGAGGAATGATATTACCATCCATCCCCATGAGAGAGTGGATGATTTGCATCGGGACGGGCATCTGATTATTCAGGACCCAAAGCGCTTCTGCTTTGGCGTGGATGCAGTCATTCTCAGCGGCTTTGCGAAGGTAAAAAAGGGCGAGAATGTACTGGATTTAGGCACAGGCACAGGCATTATTCCGATTCTTCTGGCGGCAAAAACAGAAGGAAAGCATTTTACCGGTCTGGAAATTCAGACGGAGAGTGCGGAAATGGCAAACCGCAGTGTGCTTTTGAATGAGTTGGAGGAACGGGTTTCCATCAAAGAGGGGGATATCAAGGAAGCGGTGCAGCTGTTCGGGGCATCCTCGTTTGATGTGGTGACATCCAATCCGCCCTATATGAATGAGGGTGGCGGCTTGGTGAACCCCTTTGCGGCAAAGGCAATCGCAAGGCATGAGATTTTATGCTCCTTGGAGGATGTGGTTGCGGCGGCGGCACGACTGCTCCGACCGCTGGGGCGGTTTTATATGATTCACAGACCGCACCGCCTGACGGATATCATGGTGCTTCTGCGGCAGTATAGGCTGGAGCCGAAGCGGATTCGTTTCGTGCAGCCCTACGCCGATAAGGAGCCGACCATGGTTCTGGTGGAGGCGGCAAGGGGCGGCAAGCCCATGGTGAAGGTGGATGCACCTCTGGTGATTTATCAGGCACCGCAGGAATATACCGAGGAAATTGTAGAGATTTATTACGGAAAGGGACAGGCGTAAGGCGTTTGTTTATGGCAGGCTATGGCAGGAACATTGTATCTTTGTGCCACGCCCATCGGCAATCTGGAGGATATTACCCTGCGGGTGCTCAAGCTGATGGAACGCGTGGATGTGATTGCGGCGGAGGATACGCGCAATACCTTAAAATTACTGAATCATTTCGAGATTAAAACACCCATGACAAGTTACCATGAGCATAATAAGGTCACAAAGGGGCCTGTTCTGGTGGAGCGGCTTCTGGCAGGGGAAAGCATCGCACTGGTGACGGATGCGGGCATGCCCGGCATTTCCGATCCGGGGGCGGATTTGGTCAAGCTTTGCTATGCGGCAGGTGTGCCTGTGACGGTTGCGCCCGGTGCATCGGCGGCTGTGGTGGCATTGGTGCTTTCCGGTCTGGATACCAGACGCTTTGTGTTCGAGGGCTTTTTGCCGCCTGATAAAAAGGAGCGGAGAGCCATTCTGAAAACGCTGGAGCGGGAGCATCGCACGATGATTTTCTATGAGGCACCGCATCGCCTGACGGATACACTTGCGGAATTGGCGGAGCTGTTCGGCGAAAGCAGAGAAGTGGCGGCTGTCCGAGAACTGACGAAGAAATTTGAGGAGGTACGCAGGGCAACGATTGGCGAGCATCTGCGGTATTTTTCCGAAAATCCTCCGAAGGGCGAATTCGTTCTGGTTTGTGAGGGCTTTTCTTTAGAGGCACAGCGGCAGGCGGAGCGGGAAGGCTGGGAAAGCATTTCTGTAGAAGAACATGTCGCAAAATACGTTGCCGAGGGCATGAGCGAGAAGGATGCCATGAAGCAGGCGGCGAAGGACAGAGGGGTGTCTAAACGAGAGATTTATCAGATTCTGAAAAAATAAACGATTGCTGCCGCTTTGGCGGACAACGGAAAGGAGGTTTTTCAGATGGAAAGATTGCTGGCAGGCTTTTCTGCTTTAGGCTGGAGAGAGTATTTATTTGCGGCAGGGATGGCATATGTCCTGACCTATATTTACCGCGTTTTTCAGCGCCGCAAGGAAAGCGGGAAAAACAAAGAAAAAACCTATGTGATTCAGACCTTTGATAAGCGCGCGATTGACCGTTGTAAGGAGCTGTTTCCGATCGATGTGCTTTCGTTCAAGGGCAAGGAATTCAAAAGAGGGATGCAGATTCGGATTACAACAATACAGCAGAATGTGATTGTTGGGGAATTTATCGGGCTGAATCGTGTGAATTTGGTTTGCATTAAGACAGGCAATAAGATTATCGCACATCAGCTGGAAAAAATCGCAGAGGTCACAAAAGCAGAATAAAGGAATAAAAAGAAAGGGCAGTTGCAGAGGATTCTGTGACTGCCCTTTTTGGTTAACAGTGCTTCGCACTGTTGATTTTTCTTGCCCGCACCTATGCCAACATTTTGCCTTGGCAAATCGGCATTTGTACTGCCGCATTTCCATTCCGCGAGTGTCTATTTTGCCTGTTTGTATACAACTTTAACGGGATTTTAACGGGCAAAAATATTGAATTTTTTGGGCAGAGTCATATAATAAAATAGTACAGACCGACTGGTCTGATTTTTTCGTGAAAGGAAGACGGCGGCAGTTTTTGTTAAGCCGCAGGCATAAAAATCTGAGAAAAAGAAAGAGAACAGAGAGGAGGAATCCTATTTGAAAACAGAAAATGAGATTTTGGAAATTGCCTTTTTGTTGTTTTTGGAAAAGGGTTTTTCCGAGGTCTCCACAAATGAGCTGATTCGTGCGGCAGGGCTGACGAAGGGCGGTTTTTACTATTCCTTCAAAAGCCGAGACGATCTGGATCAGCAGGTGGTGGAAAAATATATCAGACCCTTTTTCTCTCGTCAGACAGAGGAAATGCAGCAGGCATGGGAAAAAAGCAGAGCGGAAACGCCAACGGCGGAACTGCTGTGGAAGGGGTTTTTCCTGCCCCAGCGCTTTGCGAATTATCAGAAAAAAATCGGCAAAAAGATTGCCTTTCGGAATTTCTATTTCCTGCTCTATGAAGGGAGAAAGAAATTTCCGGAGGTGGAGGAATATTTTAAGGAATTCAACAAAAAGAAGAGCAGATTGCTCTATGGAATTCTGGAAAGAGGACAGAAAAGAGGGGAAATCCTCAAAAGCATAGATCTGGAAAACTATGTAACCATGATTTTAGCCATGCAGGATGGCATTTTAGCCCTCCGCGTGCTGGATGAAACGATTGATGAGGAAGAAAAATATACAAAAATTCAATATCAGATGTGGAAGGAAATTTCCACTGCAAAGATGCAGAATTATGAAGACGGAGGTGTGACAAGTGCAGTCTCATAAAAACGATACTACATATAAAATGGGAATCGATATCGGCTCTACGACCGTTAAAGTTGTACTTGCCGATGAGGAAAACAAAATTGCCTTCAGCAGATACAGAAGACATTTTTCGGAAATCAAAAAAACAGTAAAGGATATCCTGAAGGAAGCGAAGGAGGAAATCGGCAATGCCATTTTCTCTGCCATGATTACCGGCAGCGGTGGCGTTGCTCTGGCAAAGGCGATTGGTGTGGAATTCATTCAGGAGGTGGTTGCGACAGCAAATGCCGTAGAAGCAACCGCACCCCAGACAGATGTTGCCATTGAGCTTGGCGGCGAGGATGCCAAGATTATCTATTTTGAAGGCGGCAATGTGGAGCAGAGAATGAACGGCGTTTGCGCCGGCGGTACAGGCTCCTTTATCGACCAGATGGCAAGCCTTTTGCAGACCGATGCCGCAGGCCTGAATGAGCTGGCAAAGGGGCATAAGGTCATCTATCCCATTGCCTCTCGCTGTGGGGTATTCGCAAAGACGGATATTCAGCCCTTGATTAACGAGGGTGCAAAAAAAGAGGACTTGGCAGCCTCCATTTTTCAGGCGGTTGTCAATCAGACGATTGCAGGCTTGGCTTGCGGCAAGCCCATTCGTGGACACGTTGCGTTTTTGGGCGGCCCCCTGCATTTCCTCTCCGAGCTGCGTCAGCGCTTCATTGAAACCCTGAAGCTGACCGAGGAAACCACGATTATCCCCGAAAATTCCCATCTGTTTGCGGCATACGGCACAGCCGTTTCCAATACAGGCGAGGCAGAATTGGATTTTGATACCCTTTTGCATAAGCTGGAAAACGGCGTGGAGCTGACCGCAGAGGTTTCTCGTATGGAGCCCTTGTTCCGAGATGAAGCGGATTATGCCGCTTTCAAGGAACGTCATGACAGAGATAAGGTAAGACGCGTGCCCCTGTCGAATTATCATGGGGATGCCTTCCTTGGTGTGGATGCAGGCTCCACCACAACAAAGGTGGCTTTGGTTTCCAAGGATGGCGATTTGCTCTATTCCTTCTACGCAGGCAATGAGGGCAATCCGCTGAACGTGGTTATGAAGAGCCTGAATGAAATGTATGATATGATGCCGGAGGATGTTGTCATCCGCAATTCTTGCGTAACCGGCTACGGCGAAGGCTTGATTAAAGAGGCTCTGATGATTGATTTGGGCTATATCGAAACCGTTGCGCACTATAAGGCGGCGCAGTTCTTCAAGCCTGATGTGGACTTTATTCTGGACATCGGCGGACAGGATATGAAATGTATCCGCATTAAGGATAATGTCATCGATAGCGTTCTGCTGAATGAGGCATGCTCCTCCGGCTGCGGCTCCTTCATCGAAACCTTCGCAAAATCTCTGAATTATACCGTTGTGGATTTCGCAAAGGCTGCGCTGTTCGCAAAGCAGCCCATCGACCTTGGCTCCAGATGTACGGTATTTATGAATTCCCGCGTGAAGCAGGCACAGAAGGAGGGCGCAGAGGTTGCGGATATCTCCGCAGGTCTGGCGTATTCCGTTATCAAAAACGCACTGCTTAAGGTAATCAAGATTTCTGACCCGAAGGCAATGGGGAAATCCATGGTTGTACAGGGCGGTACCTTCTACAATGATGCGGTGCTGAAAAGCTTTGAAATGATTAGCGGCAGAGAAGCAGTCCGCCCCGATATCGCAGGCATCATGGGGGCCTTCGGCGCAGGGCTGATTGCCAGAGATAAATACACCGCAGGCTATCAGACCACGCTCATCAGCCGCGATGAAATGAACGCATTGGAAGTACATTCCAATATGGCAAGATGTCAAGGCTGTACCAACCACTGCCTGCTGACGGTCAATCTGTTCAGCGGCGGCAGACGCTTCATCACAGGCAACCGCTGTGAAAGAGGTCTGGGCAAGGAAAAAATTGAAAACCCTGCACCTAACCTGTATGATTATAAACGCCATAGACTGTTCGATTATGAACCCTTGACGGCAGAAAAGGCAACGAAGGGAACAGTCGGTATCCCTCGCGTGCTGAATATGTTTGAGGATTATCCCTTCTGGTATACCTTCTTTACCAAGCTGGGATACAGGGTGGTGCTTTCTCCCTTCTCCTCCAAGGCAGTGTTTGAGATGGGCATGGAATCCATCCCCAGTGAATCCGTCTGCTACCCTGCAAAGCTGGTGCATGGGCATATCATGTGGCTGATTAACGCAGGCGTTGATTTTATCTTCTATCCCGGTGTGGTTTACGAAAGACGGGACAGCGCCGCGGCGGATAATAACTATAACTGCCCTATTGTGGCATCCTATAATGAAAATATCAAAAACAACGTGGAGGATTTGCGAGAAAAGAATATCAAATTCATGAATCCCTTCCTTGCGCTGGATAAAATTGAAACCGTCATTAAGCGTATGCAGGAGGAATTTGTACCCATGGGCTGTGATGCCAAGGAGATTAAGGCGGCAGTGGAAGCCGGCTGGAAGGAATGGGGCAATTTCCGCAGAGATATGCGCAAAAAAGGCGAGGAAACGCTGAAATATATCCGTGAGAATAACATGACAGGTATTGTTCTGGCAGGCAGACCCTACCATGCAGACCCTGAAATCAACCACGGGATTCCCGAACTGATTGCAGGCTACCGCATTGCCGTTCTGACGGAGGACAGCGTGGCGCATCTGGGACATGTGGAACGTCCCACCGTTGTGCGTGACCAGTGGACGTATCATTCCAGATTGTATGAAGCGGCGGCATTTGTAAAGAAGCAGAAGGATATCGAATTTGTACAGCTGAACTCCTTTGGCTGCGGTCTGGATGCCGTAACAACCGATGAGGTGAAATCGATTCTGACAGCCGCCGGCAAGATTTATACTGCCTTGAAGATTGATGAGGTAAATAACCTTGGTGCGGCGCGTATTCGTATCCGCTCCCTGATTGCGGCGATTGAGGACAGAAAGGAAAAGCATGTGCAGATTAAGGAAGGGGATGCCTCCCTGCACCGCGTGCTTTTCACAAAGGAAATGAAGAAGGAATATACCATCATTTGTCCGCAGATGTCGCCCATTCATTTTGAGCTTCTGGAGCCTGCATTCCGTCAGGCAGGGTATAAAATCGAAGTAATGGCGGCAATGGATAAGCATGCCATTGAAACAGGATTGAAATATGTCAATAATGATGCCTGCTATCCTGCACTCATTTCTATCGGGCAGCTGCTGAATGCGTTGCTTTCCGGTAAATATGACCTGAACCGTACGGCGCTTCTCATCACCCAGACGGGCGGCGGCTGTCGTGCAACAAACTATATTGCCTTTATCCGTAAGGCACTGGAAAATATGGGTATGCCCAATATTCCCGTTATCTCCATCAACCCTGCGGGGCTGGAAAAGAACCCCGGCTTTAAATATGAGCCCGCCCTGTTGCATCGCGCATTGCAGGCGATTGTATACGGCGATTTGTTCATGCGTGTGCTGTACCGCACCAGACCCTATGAAAAGGTAAAGGGCTCTGCAAATGCCCTGCATGAAAAATGGGTAGAAAAGCTGAAAAAAGACCTGCTCAAGGCAGACAGAAGAACGTACTCTGAAAATATCCGCAACATTATCAGGGAATTTGAGGAGCTGCCTTTGCTGGATATCAAGAAGCCCAGAGTCGGCGTGGTTGGGGAAATTCTGGTAAAATTCCACCCTACTGCAAATAACGATCTGGTCAACCTTCTGGAACGCGAAGGCGCAGAAGCGGTTGTACCCGATTTGCTGACCTTTGCTCTGTATTGCTGTCATAATCAGGTGCAGAAGGAAAAATATCTGGGCGGCAGCAGAAAGGCGCGCATTGTCGGGAATCTGGTGGCGAAGGTCATCGAATGGTATCAGAAGCCTATGATGGATGCACTGGAAAAGAGCAAACGCTTTGATAAGCCCGAAAACATCAGAAGCCTTGGCAAGGAGGCGGAAAAGATTGTTTCCCTCTGCAACCAGACGGGCGAGGGTTGGTTCCTGACAGCGGAAATGATTGAACTGATTCATAGCGGTGTGCCGAATATCGTCTGCACACAGCCCTTCGGTTGTCTGCCGAACCATGTTGTTGGCAAGGGTGTCATCAAGGAGCTGCGCAAGCAGTACCCCATGTCCAACGTGGTTGCGATTGACTATGATCCCGGTGCAAGTGAGGTCAACCAGCTGAACCGTATCAAGCTGATGTTGGCAAGCGCAAATAAAAATCTGGAAAAGGCAAATGAACATAATACAAAGAAGCTGAAAAAGCCCCATTCTGCGGAACGGGTTGCTTTCAAGATTGAAGATTAAAGCGCTGAGCGCTAAGTTGAAAACAGGTTTTCAACTTGTTTGGACAGAAGAATAAACTGATGCGTTCCATCGGTAAACCTTGAAACGCACAGTTTTCCTCGAGTGGGCAAAG
>ENA-ORTB01002061-ORTB01002061.1-human-gut-metagenome-genome-assembly--contig:-NODE-2061-length-19837-cov-5.793145_pt1 | contig 19837 bp, 11 predicted proteins | sample MGYA00241905_ERZ509174 | MGnify/ENA primary metagenome ERZ509174 (study PRJEB26280, sample SAMEA2338851) | human gut metagenome | biome: human gut; feature: human-associated habitat; material: faeces... | reverse complement strand
GCGACCTGTGCTTCAACTAAATTGCGGAAGAACCACCTTTTTCAGTATAATACAAGTTGTTCAAATTGATGCACTTGTCCGTAAAAAGGAGGGGTTTTACGGATGAATTGTCATTTACGGACAAATTGTGGCTTTGGTTGAACCGGTTGTGACTATCGATCTTCTCCTGATTATAGTAGATGGTTTTCAGGACGACACAACAGATGCAGCGCGCAAAGCACTGTTTATCAATAAGATAAGCGTTTTCAGAGTTGATGATATTGCAACTCTGAAAACGCTTAAACTGTTAAGGCAGAGCCTTTTACGCGCTGCACTAAAAAAAATCTACTCCAGGCCGCGGGCACGGACGAGAGCGTCAGGATCCGGATCGGCGCCACGGAACTCGTGGTAGAGGATCATCGGCTCTTCACTGCCGCCCTTCTCGAGGAAGAGGCTGCGGAACTTCCTGGCCATTTCCGGATTCCAGAGACCATTGCTCTGCCAGTACTCGAAAGCATCCTTGTCCAGGACCTCTGCCCAGAGGTAGCCGTAGTAGCCGGCACTGTAACCGCCGCCGAAAGTATGGTTGAAATACGTGCTGCGGTAACGTGGGATAATCTCGCCGATGAGACCCATCTCCTTGCACACCTCATTCTCGAAAGCAGTGATATCCAAGCTGTTCCAGTCGGTATCAGGACCAAGCTCATGCCATTTCATATCCAGAATTGAAGCGGCGCAAAGCTCGGTGGTCATGAAACCCTGGTTGAACTTCAGGGAATTGTTGATCTTGGCGACCAATGAATCAGGAATCACCTCGCCGGTCTGATAGTGATGAGCATACTCGGCAAGAATCTTAGGCTGGAACGCCCAGTTTTCATTGAACTGAGAAAATGTCTCCACGAAATCGCGGGTCACATTGGTACCGCTCACGTCCACGTAACGGCATTTCGTGAGCATTCCGTGCAATGCATGACCGAACTCGTGGAACGCGGTCTGGACCTCGTCGATGGTAAGCATTGTCACCGTATCCTCCGGCTGGCCGAAGTTGCAGACATTGATGACGATAGGACGGATATCCTTGCCGGAAGCATCCACATACTGTTCACGGAAGTTGGACATCCATGCACCGCCACGCTTGGTACTGCGCGGCAGGTAATCCGTAAGGAAGAGGCTGAGCTCGGAACCGTCAGCATCCAGCACTCTATACACCTTCACCTCAGGATTATAGACAGGAAGGCCCTCAACAGGCACAATCTTGACGCCATAGAGCTTTTCAGCCGCAGCGAACACACCCTTGCGGACATTGTCCAGTTGGAAATACTGTTTGGTCACGTTCTCATCTAGGTCATACTGTGCCTTACGCACTTTCTCAGCATAATACCACCAGTCCCACGGCTGGATCTTCGTACCTGCAGGAAGGATGCCGGCCTCAATGTCCTTTTCCATGAATTTCTGCATTTCAATGACTTCCTCCTTGGCCTTCGCCACAGCTTTCGTCATAATCTTGCCGAGGAACGCATCCACAGTCTGGTGGTCGTGAGCCATCTTGTCGCTCAGAATCTGGTCTGCTGAACAATCATATCCGAGAAGCTGAGCCTTCTCCGTACGAAGACGCATGATATCCAGGATAACCTGTTTGTTGTCATTGGCATTGTCATGATTGCCGCGGGAAGAATAGGCCTTGAAAGCGGCCTCACGCTTGGCCCTGTCCTCGCAGGTGGTCATGAATACAGGATAAGACGAAACCGGAATGCCGATCTCGGACTTGAAAGCATTGCTCTCCGCGAGAAGGTTGTTGCCGAACTTCTGCTGAAGCACAGCCAGCTCGGAACTGATTTCCTTGAAACGAGCCTGTTCAGCCTCACCGAGAGCCACGCCATTGTCTATAAAGCTGTCATACAGCTTCTTGGTAACGACATACTGCTCGCGGTCGAGAGCTTCAGCATTGTCCAAAACCGCTTTTACGCGGGCGAAGAACCCCGGATTCATGAAGATGTTGTCAGATGCTGCGGTAACAAGAGGAGTAACCTCGTCCATCACCTCCTGCATCTGCGGAGTCGCATCTGACTCGGAAACATTGTAAAGAACTCCGAGAGTCTTTGCAAGCAATTTTCCGGAGAGTTCGTACGCTGCGACGGTGTTTTCGAAAGTCGGAGCCTCTGCATTGGCCACGATGGCATCGACCTCGGCCGCCTGCTGCTTGATACCCTCTTTCACAGCCGGAACATAGTCGCCGACTCTGATCTTGTCGAAAGGAGGATAACCGCCTTCCAACGTCCATTCCTTCATGAAAGGATTGCAATTACAAGCCGACATCATCATAATCGTCGCTCCCAAAATAAATATCTTTTTCATAATGAACTATTTGACTATTTCCACGCCATCAAGGTCAATGAGTGTGAACTGCGCACTGCCTTTGTATGTGGTCAGAATTCCTTTTACATTGATCTTCGCGCCCTCATTAAGAATCTTCTTGTCAATCTGGGTGTCAGCAAATTTCGAGTAGCCGCTGGTACGGATCTGAATATCTATAGAGCCCATCTTGAAATACTGGCTTACTGCATAGGCGGAAGCGTTCTTGGTCAATTCCTCCTTCACGTCAGTGACCGTGCGTCCGGTATTGGTAGAACCCTTGTCAAACACGCCTGACTTCAAATACTTGATGAAGCCCTGCTTGGACATTGCCCATGTGGTGACTCCCCAAGTCTTGTCTGAGAAGAAGATACGGTTGTCATTGTCGCTCGTATCCTTGTTCGGGTCGATATAGACGAGCAGGAAAATCTTATCTGAGTAAGTAAGACCGTCGAGTTCCACGTAGCTGCCCACGAGTTCCGGCTTGAAGCCCTTATTAGGATTCCCATCCACCAGAAGCTCCTTATAATCCGTTATTTTCTTCGCCGCTACCGGCGTTCCGATCTCGCCTCTGAATATGTGTGTGTCAATGATATACTGCACTTCGATATAGGATGTTTCGTACTTGGAGTCATTGCTCTCCCAGCCGAGCTGGACCATACCGTTGTATGCACCGAGAGTAAGACCGCTGCATTTCACATATACCCATTGACCGAGTTTGTAGTCATTGTACAGACCGTTCTTGCCGAGTTTAAGCTCGATTCCGCCTGTCGCGTCCTGGATATAAAGACTCTTGTACACATTGCCGGACCTGTCCTCGGAAATCACCTGACCGCCGATAACGATGTCATCACTGATTGTCACAGGAGCGCCTTTGTACATATTCTTGAGATCCAGTATCGTAGTGTTCGGTGTCAATGTCACCGGCGTATAGACGTCGGCCTTGCCATAATCCCCGGTGAAGACCGGCTCCCATTCGTCGCAGGAAGTGAGCGCTGCCAGTGAAACAGCCGCAGCTCCAATTATGTTAAATATCTTGTTCATATTAGAATCTGAAATAAATGTTCAACATATAGTTGATTCCGCTCATGTAGAAATACTTGGAATCAAACCTGTAGTAACGCTCCTTGCTCACGGTATTGTCCACGAGACGGGTCTGCTCATAACCGCCGGTGCGGAGATTCGTAGTATTGAGAATGTTCTTCACCTGAAGAGAGAAGCCGAGCTGGTAGTTTCTCTTGATGTACCAGGACTTGCCCACACTTGCATTGACAAGAACAGCACCCTTGAACTTCTCCTGAGCGGCCATATACTCGATTTCGGTAGGAGTAACGGTCTTGTCCGGACCTGAGGTAGCCATGTCGGTCCTGTAAAGAGGGTTCATGTCCAGGTATGCGAAGTCGAAGTAGTCCACGTCGGCATCCACGAACCAGTAGTTCTTGTTCCAAGACAGGCCGAGACTTGTAGCAAGCTGCGGAGTGCCTGAAACATAATGTTTTACAGTCTTGCCATCAGCAGTAGGATGACTCTTCCAGTAAGGGATGGTCACGCCATAGGTATCCTCTACGATAGCCGCGCTGTTGTCATAAGTCTGGTACATCTTAGGGTTGGAAGTGTAAACGAACTGGCCGTAGGAGACCACACCCTGGAGAGCAAGGTTCGGAACCGGAAGCGGCACCTTGAAACCGAGCTCGAGACCGATATGACGCTGGTCAATACCGCTCATCGCGAAGTTGGTGAAGGAGTTCTGCGCATCGTCGTAGAAGCTCATCACCTTGGACTGGTCCTTTATGGCTGTATAATAACCGGTTACACGGACATCGTAGCCTGAATTGCTGTAAGCATAGTTCAGGTCCGCGGTCAATGTCTTGTTTGTCTTCAGGTTCGGGACAATGCTGTTTCTTGTTCTCGGGGAGATGAACGCCTGGTTGAAATTAGGCGCATCAGCGATGAACGCGGCATTTGCATAAACCCTGTGGCCGCCAGGTATCACGTAGCTGACATTGAGTTTGGCAGCACCAGTCAGGAAATCCTTGACCTCGGACTTGCCGAGCGAAGTGATGGCGTCACCTGTAATAGGGTCGTATGTCGTGATGACCTTTCCTTCGTAAGTCATCGGCTGTCCATTGGCATCAAGACCAGGGAAAAGACCCTTGCGGAGAAGACCTTCTCTCCAATATTTGGTGTAACCGATACGTCCTGCCAATGCTACATCCAGACCGAACTTGGAGAATCTGCCTGAAACCCAAGCCTCTGCACGTCTTACATTTGCATAGTAGTCGTAACCGTATTTGTCGCCCTGCTTCAATGTCTGGGCCTTGCCGTTCTTCAGATAATAGTCCAGGTCATTCTGGTACATTGTCACAGAAGAAGCATAGTCCCTCTCCGCGAACTGGTCAATGTTCACGTAATAGTCACCACCGAGCAGATCGTCCAGAATCTTGTAATACTCGGTCCTGTTCCATTTGTATGAAAGGCCGCCGGCCAATGTGAAACAATTCACCGGGCTCCACTTCGCGTTGGCTGCGAAGTTCAAGTCCTGCTGGTCAGTCCTGCGCTCCTCGATAACGTACTTCGAGCGGTTGCCATCAGCAGTGCTGTTCATGGCATTGACAGCATACAGTCTGTCCCAGTTTATGTGAGTGATGCTCGGAATATCCTGCTCCCACTGCTCTTTCGCCCACATGTACTTGGAATAGTTCAGACGGTTGTAGTCAGTATTGTCCATGAAGAAATAGCTCGGAAGATTACGGTAGTAATCAGGTCTCGGGTCCGGAGCATCGTACCAGTCAAGTGCAGTATATCCGTTCTTGCCGAAGCGGTAAAGCACTGTAGCAGAAGCCTTCAGCTTCTTGGACTCAGGGGTGAAGTCGTATTTCAGGATGGCGATAGGCTCGTGAGTCTTCTTCACGCGGGCATTGCGCACCTTGCCATTGTAATAACCCCAGTTGGAGTTGTACATATTGTCGCCCATAAGGTCATACACCTCCTGGGTAGAACCGTTCTGCGCACCCCTCTGACCAGGAGCTGCCATGAAGGTCAGACCGAGTTTGTGCTCCTCGCCGAACTTCTTCTCCACGGAACCGTAGTAGCCGAATGAACGGTAATACACACCCTTTATCCAGTCATTGCCGCCGAGACGAGCAGATGCGCTGAATGCGTATGACCAGCCGTTGTCGAGTTCGCCTGAAGAATAGGTCATCATCAGACGGAGACGGTACAATGCGCTGTTGGTCAGCACGCTACCTCTCCAGCCGGTGCGGACCTTCGATGCCATCGGGTCAATGTTGGTGAGTCCGTTGTAGCCACCGAAGCCGTAGTCGGAAATTTCTGAACCGTTTACACTTTCCTTGCTGCGGACCGCCTCATTCAGACCGCTCCACAGAGAGTAAGGAGTGTAGCCGGTAATCGCGTCATTCATTCTCACGCCTGCCATATAGACATCCTGTGACTCGCTGGAATAACCGCGCACGCGGAAACGAACAGAGCTGAAGTTGTATCCTGCAATGTTGTTGAACACGTCATTCTGTCCGAAAAGGATGGTCGGGCTGTCCTGATAGCCTGAATCATCCAGGTCGAACTCGGTGAAGCTCGCGTCATCGACTTCTCCTACCTTGTGGACCGGGGTCAATGACAGCTTGAACATATTCTTCACATAACCGTCATTGACAGTGACATTGACCTTGGACTGAAGATAGTTTGAATTCTCGATCACGAGGTCGTACATACCGTCCTTGAGGTCAGGAATATAGAATGAGCCGTCAGCACCTGTGCGTACTGTGGCGATTTCCTGTGTGCCTGAATACAGTTTCAGGACTGCGCCGTCCAAGGCTGTCTTGGAAGAGCGGTCCACGACAACGCCTTTCACGCCTCCGGTAGGATTCTGAGCGGACATCGCCACCGAAAGAATCAGCGCTGAGATGGATAGAAGATATTTTTTAATCATATTGAATACTGTAATTACTTGTTGCTTACGATGATGTAGGTCGGATAGTGGTCACTATAACCGCCGATGAACGTACCGCTGGAGAATGTACGGAACGGCGTACCCTTGTACTGTCCTTCCTGCTGTGTCATGAACGGCTGGCTGAATATGCGGCCGTAGTATTTCTTCTTCACGATAGGCTGGATCTTCAGAGTGCCCTTCGGAGCATTGGCCATCGCCTGGTTTACAAGGATGATGTCATAGATGTTCCAAGTGCCTCTGTAGGCGAGTGAGCCGTAACCTGCCTTGAGCATTGACAAGAACGGGGAGAAGAAGTCCTGCTCGCCGACTTCGGCGATGGTCTCCTTGCCGTGCATGTATGTTACCATGCTCTCGTCGGTAGGGTTGTCATTCATGTCACCCATCACCATAATCTTGATGCCCGGATACTGTTTCATCAGTTCCAGTGAGTGCTCGTAGATGATTTCCGCGCCACGGCTTCTGAGGTCCTGTCCCTTGCCGCCGATACGTGAAGGAAGATGGGCCACGAAGAATGCGAACATTTCTCCGTCGAGCAACCCCCTGACCATCAGGATGTCACGTGTACGGAAATAGTTCTGTCCTTCCTTGTCCATGGTGAAGGTGATGGTCGTGGAATTGAAGTCAAACGGAATGGACTTGCTCTCTTCTACCGTGAAATGCTCCGGACGATACAGCAGCGCCACATCAACGCCTCGTCTGTCCGGGCCGTCGTAATGGACAATCTGGTAGTTCGCCGCCTCGATTTCAGGCTGGCTGACCAGGTCCTCCAACACGTGACGGTTCTCTATCTCGCTGAGTCCCAGCACTGTATGGAAAGCTTTGTTCTCATCTGCCATAGCCTTGATGACCGTGGCGATGTTGTGAAGTTTCTTCTCATATTTCGGCTCTGTCCACTTGTTCTTGCCGTCCGGAAGGAACTCATAGTCATTCTTTCCCTCATCGTGGTATGTGTCGAAGAGATTCTCCACATTGTAGAACCCGAGCACATAACGCTTCGGACCGCCTGCATACGCTGATACGGAAATCAGCAGCAGAGCCAGGATTGTGTAAATTATTCTTTTCATTGTCAATGTTTGTGTTTTAGTGCCATCACGTTACCACCACCAGCTTACTGTAGCAGGATCCTCAGCCTCAACTTTAGCCGCTGCATCCTCCCCGATCGCTGCAGGAAGATTTGCGAAAAGGTCAATGCCGATTTTTTTCTCGAGTTCGTCAATGGACATCGCATAAGGCTTGAAGTCATTGTTGTCTCCATATCCTCTATGCTCCAGAAGAATCGCGCAGGCTATATATCCGGAATGCCCGAATGTCGAGTTCTTGCTATATCTCAGAACTGCTTTGTAATAATGAGTAGGAACAGTCACTCTCTTTCCTTCATTATCCCTTGCGGTCTTTGTGCTGCCTTTCGTAACACAACCGGTTACCACATAGCAAGTGTCCGCCCTGCTTGCCCAAGAGCGCACCTTGCTTTCAAGATTCGCCCAAGAATGCTGGTTGAGATCAGACCGCTGCGGGGTCATGTTCGTGCCATAGAACGTAGTTACATTTGCCGCGTAATTCAATCTGTCCGCAGACGGCAACTGGTGCCCCCTGTCGTAACCGCCTCCGAAACCACGATACAGCACAGGCTGGTATTTCTCAGGAAGGGAAGGATCCAATCCCCAGGCATTGGTACGTTTTCCCGAGCCGATTGTCCACGTGCTGAGCGGATAGGCCACCCAAGGAGCGACAAGATTCTCGTAATCCCAGGCATATGTGTAATTTCTGGTCTTGACATTGCCGATCTTCATATCGTGCGAAAAGAAACCGAACTTGCTGTCCTCCGGCATTGCCGGAAGCTCAAGCCAGCCTGCCTTGATCTCAGACAGTCCCGGATTTGGATTTGGGTTTGGATTTGGCCCCGGCGTCGGCTCAGGAGTTTCGCTCTTGCCTGCCTGTGTCAATGTCAATGTCGCAGATGCTCCGGATGCCTTCAGTGTCAGCACCGCAGTTCTGGACTGCTCAGAGCCATTGGCCTCCCATGCAAGAATCACGTTGGAGCGGCTTCCTGTGCCTGATGACGGATGCACCTTGAGCCATGAACCGCCGGAAACCTCAGATGTAACAATAATGTTCCACTCTCCGGATGCCTCCACCACAAGGAACTGCTCTCCCTTCGCTGCACCCACATTGTACTCCGCAAGTTCGCCGCTCTTTACGGACAATGACACTTTTGACTGTCCCGACTGACCGGAATCAGTGCCGCAGGAAGAAACAATGGGCATTGACACCATCAGTGCCAACACCCATTTCATTATATATTTCAATGATTTTTTCACCCTTGAAACAATCTTGTTTTAGACGGACAAAGGGCAACCCGGTTTTCCGGGCACCCTTTTATGTCTGGTATTTAAGTCGTTTGACTATTTCTCCGCTTTGATTGCGAAAAGTATAGCTCTTGCATTAGTTGTAGTCGTCACTGTAACCGCTGTCTCAGTCTCCAATTTGGCAGGAAGAGTGATGGTGTACTTATCGGTATCTGCAACTGTCAGAGTGTAAGGGGTACTATTTGCAGCACCATCATTAGCGGTCAAGGCCTGAGTAGCAACCTGAGTTTCGCCGACTGATGCTTTAATAGTCGCGGTTTTTCCTTTCCACGCCACACCATAGAAAGACACTTTGGTAGTACCTGCCGGGATCTTCAATGTTGCGGTACCTACTTTCTTGGAACTGCCGATTTTCAGAACAGGAACATCTGCAACACCATTGACGGTAGCCTTTTCACTAAAAGCATTTGTTCCAAGTGTCCATTCAACGCTACTTGAGAAGTCCTCAGTTCCGGCAGCAGAAACTCCCTTATGGGTAAGAGTTACAGTGTAAGACTTGGTAGCAACCTCTGCTGTTGTGGAAACGGTAAGTTTCACAGTCACGTCCTTATCAGTCTCGTTGGCCGCGAACTTGACAGTTACTGTGCCTGCGCCATCACCTGAAGCAGGAGATACTGTATATGCAGCATTGTCAGAAGAAACTGTCCATTTTACATTGCCCTTTACATCGAAAGAAGCAGAAGTGTCACCAGCCTTTGCTGTGAGAGCGGTAGTGCTTACAGAGAACTTAGGACCTGTTGATTCCACTTTCTCTACTTCAGTTGCAACTATCTGATAGTGTGTGCCGCCACCGACATACCATCCTTTCACTTTGATATCGCAGTCCACGAACTCATCCATGTTGCCAGTATAATAAACTAAAGAAAGATCTTTATCGGTAACACTTCCGATGTAAATATTATAGTACTGGTTGTTCTTCTTGACATTTCCTGTGAAAGAGACATAAGTGACTTTCTTAGGAGTATCTGCCAAGTTAGCCTCAGTGAACTCAAGTGGAGCAGGATATGTTACAGTATTTCCGCTGGAAACCACTGCAGTCGTAGGGGTAGCAATCTGCATAAGGCCGTTGTGCTTACCTGTCTTGCCGACAACATTGACCTTATCTCCAACCTTTACCTTTGGATCTTCATTTGCGAAAACAAGGATACTTCCGGTCGCGTCGGTAATCACATAGCTCTTGAGAGTTACGCCGGTAACCAATACATCCTTAAGGTCGATTGTAGCGTTCTCTGCGCCTGCCGCAATCTCTGCTATGGTGCCTGCACCAGGAGTCGGAGCAGGTGTCTCGCCACCACCGGTACCAAGGTCAATGCCCTTGGAGAAGTCGATAGCGGTACCTGCTGAAGCTGCAACTGAAAGTTTCAGGTCATCCAGACGATATGAGCTGGCAACGTCAGTCTTCACATAAATGCTGAGGGAAGAAGTTCCATTAGGAACAGTGAAATTGGATGTTGCAAGATCCCATCTGCCTTCTTTGTCACCATTAGGGAAAGTATATTCAATCTCTACCCATTTCTTGGCATCGTTGCTTACATAGACGTGGAACTCGTCATGTTTGAAAAGGCTTCCGTTGTCCTGACTGTATTTCTCCGCACCGAATGTAAGAGAATAATTCACATCGGAAGAGAGTTTGATTCCCTGAATTGAGAAATATGCAGATGAGCCGAAGAAGAGGTTGTTTGAACCTGAACCCTTGTAGTCTGAATAGTTGCTGTTTGATGTAGAGTTGGCACGTGCAGACATACCGCTGAAAGAATATGTCTCTGCGCCTACACCTGTACCTGACGCATTCTTCCAGCCATCGAACTGGTCGAGATATGGCCAGCTTGTACCTGTTCCGAAGGTCTTGGTAGCTTCTGTCTTGTCAAAGTCATTGGCATAAACAATAGCATCAGTTGCCGCGCCTGTACCCTTCTGGGAAATTTTCAGCTCTTTGCTATCGAATCCGATAGTCACCTTCACAACGCCTGTACGGTCTGCACCGTCGTTGCTCAGGACAGTAACTTCGAGTTTGGTACCGTTTGAAGGAGCACCTTTTTCAGGATTTACTGAAATCCAGTCAGCCATAGGAGTGGCTTTCCAGTCACGTGTAGCTTTAACTTCTACAGACTGAGTCGAAGAAGTCGCGTCGAAGGTAAGAGTTGCCGGAGCAATCTCTACTGAAGGAGCACCTGATGGTGTCTCATCCTTATCGCCACAGCTCTGCGCAAAAAGCATTGCTGTCAATGCGAATGAACCTAAAAATAAAGATTTGAGTTTCATGTTATTGCTTGTTAATATTTATATTGCCTTGCATAGGAACTACAAATATAGCCAAGTATCCCGAAATAACCAAACTAAATCGTTAAATATGCAATATGTCATCCGACTCAATCATCTTTCGGCCGACAGATTCAATTTTTAGATATAATTACTACTATATTGATTTTTATTGCTATTTTTGCAGATAACAGATACCATTGTATGTATTACGAATATAACCCGGAGAGCATTGACGACATTTTGAAGGTAATGGCGGCCAATGCGAAAAAACGTCGTCTCGAAAAAGGCTGGACCCGCAAATATCTTTGCGAGAGGTCCGACGTCCCAGTTTCCACCATAGCGAAATTCGAGAGCCTCCACACAATCTCATTGGCCTCCTATGTAGCCATAGCCAAGGCCCTGGGCTATTCATCCGACATGAAAAAGCTCATGTCCGAAGCCATCTTCACCACAATGAAGGAGCTCGACACCATCAACAACAACAAAAACAGAAAGAGAGGTCAACGTGAAAATCATAAATAAACTTAGCGTACATATGGAAGGCCGCAAAGTCGGTGAACTTGCAATGGCTCCAGACAACAGGCATTGCGTATTTCAATATTCAAGAGAATGGTTGGCTGACGGATTTTCTGTTTCACCTCTGGAATTACCTCTGCGCCAGGACCTTTTCATTGCACAGAAAGACTCATTTGCAGGCAATTTCGGAATATTTGACGACAGCATCCCGGACGGATACGGCCGCTACCTGCTTAGCCGGCTTCTACGGAAACAAGGCATTGACGCTTCGACATTGACCCCGGTGCAGATGCTGAGCATCGTGGGCGAATCCGGTATGGGAGCATTGGCCTACCTGCCTGAAACTTTTGTGGGCGAAGACAAGGCGTTGCCTGAACTGGATGAGCTTCAAGATTTAGCTTTCAATGTTCTGTCGGAGAAGTCGGACAAAGATGAAGATGTTTTATACTTCAATAGCGGTAATTCCGGTGGATGCCGACCAAAATGCCTGATGAAAGATGATGAAGGAGAGTGGCTGGTAAAGTTCCGGCACGTTTATGATCCTGCTGATTTCGGCAAGATGGAGTACGATTATAATGTGGCGGCCGCTGCTTGCGGAATAGAAGTTCCGGAATTCAAACTCATTGACAATAAATATTTTGCGTCCAAACGATTCGACGTCCGAGACGGAAAACGCCTTCATGTCGCGACTGCCGGCGCATTGCTTGGGCTGTCATTGAATGAACTTACGATGGATTACCGGAATCTGCTGCATCTGACGGGCTTCCTGACGCAAGACTCCGCTCAGGTCGAGCAGCAGTTCAGAAGAATGGTTTTCAATGTCATAGCCGAAAACAAGGACGACCATCCGAAAAACTTCAGTTTCATTTGCGAAGCCGGCGCCTGGCGCATAAGTCCGGCATACGACCTGACGCTCTGTCGCGAAGGCTACCGAGACGAGCATGCGACATCAGTAATGGGCAACGGCCTCCCTACAAAGGCAGACCTGGTCAATGCCGGCACAGACATCAAAATACCAGAGTCCCGCTGCCAGGAAATCATCGAAGAAATCGCCGCCACATGTGAGAGACTGCTGAAAGGATAAGCACTCAACCGTGCGTGCTGCTTGCAATCTGCATTTGTGCAGTTTTTGGCTGCACAAATACCGGGACGATACACATTTTTGTCCGGTTTTTCCGAAATGAAAAACGGGCGGCCCGGTTAGGGGTCGCCCGCATTTATATTTAGAATGGGAGATTATTTTTTAATCTCAACCCATTTCTGCTCGTAGATAAGAAGCTGCTTATCAGACTTGAATACTGAAGGAATACATACTACATCTACTTTGGCATCTTTAGCTGCCTGAATGTACATGTAGATGTTCTTGTCTTTATCATTCTCATCTTTACCGAACTTTCCGGTACTCTGAATCCTCAGCGCGAATGTATTGGTGCCATCGGTAATCTTTCCGTTACTCTTTACCACAGAATATTTGGCGTCGATTTCGGTTTCCACCTTAGCATCTGAGATTTTCACGTAACGGTTGATATAATAATCAAAATTAGCTTTCAACTCTGCAAGAGTAACAGCCTTCGGTTCTACCTTGCTATCTTCAGGAGTCGTGACAGTAGCCAACTGAAGATTAAGTGCAGTAGCCTGTGGAAGATTATTATAAGCATAACCTTTACCCCATACACGTCCGTCGATTACCTGACCGACCTTGAGAGTAACACTATTGTCGTACACATAAAGTCCGCCAGTTTCATCCTCGATGAAGGTGTTGCTGCCATTCTTATATGTTACCTTTGCTCCTTTGAGAACATGGTCAAATTTGGCTGGGTTCTTCTTGTTGGTCGATGTCTTGAGAACAGCGTTGATAGCCGCAATTCCGCCTTCAGCAACAGTTGAAGATCCTAACTGGGTAATGCTGACAGGAAGTATAGTCTGATTTTTGGTACTCTTTATAACTTTGGTACTCTTTATAACTATAGTACCTGTTCTATCTGCACCTGTTGTATTTTCTTTAACATTGACCTTGAAAGTAAGGTTGCCCTTGCCGTCAGAAGTGTAACCATTGCCTTCGATAGTCAGCCAATCTGAATCTGTCTCGAATGAAAGGCCGTCGCCTTTCTGAACCACTTTAAGTTCGAAAGATGTAGCCTCCTTTGCAAGGAATTTGTTTACATCGTCGCAAGCAAGAAGAGCTTTCTTTACGGAAATAAATTTAGCGTCAACGAGTTCAATGGTAGAACCATAAGTTTTTCTCGGACCCTCGACCTCGACTTCATCACCCACAGCGATGTTGAATGAGTTCCAGTTATATGAGCCAGTAGCATCTACCGTACCGTAGATCATAATGCTATTGCCTTCGCTGTCGGACATATCCCAGTTTCCATAATTAGTGTTGGAAATGGCTGTACAAAAACCCTTTACACGATATGTCTTGCCGTCAGTGCCGTCGATTACATCTTTTACGGAAACAGCCTTCACCTCCTGCGCACCAGCTGTCTGGGCTACGATGACGTTCTGAATCTTGTCACCTGCTTTGATCTGAAGAGCAGAAGATCTGCTGTCTGTTGTCGCATCTGCGTGGAAAGTCACCTTGGTTTTTCCTTTGGAACCGCTTCTTGCAGATACCGTGAACCATGAATTGTCCTTCAAGTCCAGCTGCTTGGTAGGGACATAGTATTTCACTACACCCTTCTCATCATCGAGTTTTTTCTCTTCAACATCGAAATCAATGTCGAATGTCCAATCTTCCGATGCAGTTATCTCTACAGTTACATCTCCACCCTTTTCAGGAAGCGTGATATATGACTGGGAGACTTTAATGTTGTCAAGCTCAAGCGTGTCATTTTCAGAACAGCTTGCCAGCATTGTCATAGCAGCGATTGCTGCCGGTATTATATATTTAAGTTTCATATAAGTTCCCGAATGAATTAGTTGAACATATATTTGATACCGATAGAAGCATACCAGCACTGACCGATAGCATGGTTCGGAGTGAAGGTCTTGGTGTTACCGGTAACGCCCTTAGGAGTAGAGAATGTAGCATATCCGTCAGCGTCAGCACCTTCATACTTGAGAATCTTGGCCTCTGTACCGATAGCAGGATTAAGGATCTTCATCACGCCCCAGTTTGAATTGAAGAGATTCAAGAGATTCTTGATATCGAAACCAAGCTGAAGGATATTGGTGGTCTTTCCTGCTTTAACCTTGAAGTCGTGCTTGTAGCTGAAATCTACTCTGTGCACCCATGGAGAATATACGCTATATGCTTCAGCGTACTGGCCCTGATGCTTGCTGAGGTATTTGTCCTTGTGGACGAATGCCATGAACCTGTCTCTGTCGTCATCGGAAACGAAACGGAAGTCACCGTTCTTGACCTGAGCGTCAGTAGGGATGTACACTGCGTCGTAAGCATAACCGTCACCATTCATATCGTTTGACAGCATATATGAATAGTTGCTTGAGCCGCGCCAAGTCTCATATATGAGGCTGAAGTGGTTACCGCAATGGTCATTGTGAGTTACAGAAGCGATGAATCTGTCTGGAATGACGTTGATTGCATTGTGCAGATCAATGTAGTTAGGACCAGCTACTGTAGGCACATAAGTAAATGCAGACTCCGCATTGGAACCAGGCATACTGGTGATTTCCTTGGAAGCGGTATGAGTGTAGGCAGCCATGATATTGACCTCAGGAATAGGAGTCATATTGACGGTTGCGCTTGCAGAATATCCATATCCCTTGTTAGTATTTTCAAGGACGAATGCGCTCGTTCCGTTACGGAATGAATCAGGATAGATAGGACGATTGTCCACGCCATTGAATTTAGCATATGAACCAGCGTCTTTCATGCTCCAGTCGGAAATCATAACGCCATTGATAGTCTTGTTGAAGATTCCCTCAACTGAAACCGAGAATGGGAATGATGTAGGAATAGCATAATCTACGGCCAATGAAGTCTTCCATACCTGAGGCATCTTGAACTTATTGTCCACCGCACTGATTGAAGAAGGAACTGTTCCGTCCTCCGGCTTGTAGTTGGCTGGATATCCGAGTCCGAGAAGTTTCTGGTAAAGTGCATTGGTTGTCACCTTGCCGTTGGCATCTTTAACCAATCCGCCTGCAAACTCTGCCATAGTGAAGCCTTTCTTTGCAGCATTCTTGGCATTGATCTGAGCCTGATGCTGCACTGAACCGCTATTGGTAGGCATATTGGTGAAGAACACGAGAGGCAGACGGCCTGAGAAGAGACCGGTACCACCACGAACCTTCAGGCTCTTGTTGTTAAACACATCCCAGTTGAAGCCGACTCTTGGAGAAATTGCCAGCTGAGCGCCAGGCCATTTGCCCGTGTCAATGTGGGTCTCCTTGAAATCTTTAGCTTTCGGATAGTAGTTGAGTTTCAGGATGGCATTGTTGGTAACGACATCCTTGTTGTTGAAGAACAAACCGTCGAAACGAACACCGTATGTAAGTTTGAAGTTCTCGCGTACAGACCATTCGTCCTGAGCATAGATACTTGCCTGGCTGAAACGCACACGTGCAGCAGGGTTTTTCTCTCCATTGTAACCATAGGTAAGGTTCACGATTTCAGGAGCGGCGCCATTGAGGAAATCATCAAGGCTGCTGTAACGGTAATAACCGGTACCGTTTCTCATATAAGCGTTGTCAGCCATCTGATATTCATAACGGAGACCTCCTGTAACCTTGTGGTTTCCAAGATACCAGGTAAGGTCATCTCTTACGTTGGCAATGGTATTGTGCACCGCATTGTTCCAAGAGAAGAGCTCGTATCCGAGAGCCATGTAGTTCTGTCCTGAACCGTCCAAGATGTCGATGAACGGGAACTCGCTTGAGCCTGTGCTACGTGTATCGTCCAATTTGGAGAATGTAGCGAGGAACTGATTTGAAAGGTTGTCAGTTATGCGGCTGTTCAAGTCGATGGAAATAGAATGTACTGAGTTGTCGATTGCATACATTGAGTTTGCAAATGACATGGAGTACTGTGATGTACGGGCGCCTGAAGCACGAGTACCACCGTCCATAGATGTCTTGTTAGGCGCATTCCAACCTCTGTTCAATGTGTAGTTGTAACGAACTGCGAGGTGGTTCTTCTCATTGATATTCCAGTCGATGCGGGCAAGAATCTTCTGGTTACTCTCGTCAGCAGGGAAATTTGTATAAGAGCCGGTATCATAACCATATTTATCTTTTACGAAATCTGAAACTTTCTGCAAATCAGAGAGTTTTGTACGGGAAATATAGTTATTGGTATCCTCCTTTCCGTCCTCGGAACCTCTCCACCTGTTTGCGATAGTAGGGGTGTTCACATACTCGTAGTTCACAAAGAAGAAGAGTTTGTTCTTGACGATCGGGCCACCGAGTGTGAATCCATAAGTGGTGGTGCGGTCTTTGGCGCGTGCGCCTGTAATCTGCTCTCCACATATTGCATCACCACGAAGATTCTCATTCTTATGATATACATAAGCGGTTCCCTTGAATGTGTTGGTTCCTGATTTAGTGATGGCATTGATTCCTCCACCGATGAAGTTTGTCTGACGAACGTCAAATGGTGAAATAACCACCTGCATCTCTTCGATTGCGTCGATTGAGATAGGACTGCCGCCTCCAGGAAGCTTTTCGCTGAGACCGAAGTTATTGTTGAAGTTGGCACCGTCCACAGTGAAGTTTGCGGTACGTCCGTCAGCTCCGGCGAATGACATTCCGTTTCCTCCATAAGGAGAAAGTCGTGTCACATCGGTAATACTTCTTGAAACTGTAGGAAGCGCAGCAATCTGAGAGTTGTCAATGTTGGTAGCTGCACCTGTACGCTCATTGCTGAACTTGGATTTCGCGGTACCAATGACAACAACCTGCTCAAGGAATTCTGTTGACTCCTTAAGTGTTGCGCTAAGGTTGTAAGTCTCAGCAAGCTGGAGAGTTACATCCTTGAAGAGAAGAGAATTGTAACCGACTGAGGAAACCTCTACCTTGTAAGGTCCTCCGGCACGCATACCATTGATGGTATATTGACCATTCTGGTTAACAATAGCTCCGTAAACAGTACCGGAAGGCTCGTGAGTAGCTACCACAGCTGCTCCGACTACCGGTTCTCCTTTTTCATCAGTAACTCGTCCGTTCATTGAAGACGTTGTCACCTGAGCATAGGCTAGCGTACCTGCCAACATCGCGATGCCGGCAAGTAACAAATGCTTTAATGAATAATTCATAGAGGTAATTATTATTATAGTTTGTATGCAAATTTAGGTTATTACTTACAAATATAAAACACTAAAACAATTAAAATTGTGTTAATTACGTATTTCAGTATCTTTTCTGATACAATTTAAAGCGTTCAAATCATCGTTTGACCGATGCTGTTCCGACATATCGTCGGCAGGAGTTTTTTTCTTTCTGAAAAAAATATTTTGCTATTCGGAAATATCAGCTTACCTTTGCAGAACTGATGTGGAGAGATTTGCCTGCTTGCAACCACGTTAAAAAATGCTAAAATGTTGACAACCGGTGACCGCGTGGCGCGGAAACCACTTTTCATATCAATGTTTTGTGTTTTTGTTACGTCTCCACATCAGTGGGACGTTTTTTTTGTGTCCGGACGACTGTCAGGAGCCGTGAAAAAGCATTGACGCAGATACCTGAACCACCTGCGCTGGAAGAATTTAAAAATATTGGATATGAACTACTTATTTACATCAGAGTCTGTTTCCGAGGGACATCCTGACAAGGTTGCCGACCAGATTTCAGACGCTATCCTGGACGAATTCCTGAGACAGGACGAAGATTCCAAAGTTGCCTGCGAGACTTTCTGCAGCACCGGCCTCGTAGTGGTAGGCGGTGAAGTGAGGGCGGAACACGCTTATGTGGATATCCAGTCCACTGTAAGGAAGGTCATCAACAATATCGGCTATGACAAGGCCGACTATATGTTCGACGGAAACTCCTGCGGTGTTCTTTCAGCTATTCACGAGCAGAGTGCAGACATAAACAGAGGTGTCGTGAGAGAGAATCCTGAAGATCAGGGTGCCGGAGACCAGGGCATGATGTTCGGTTATGCCTGCCGTGACACGGAAGAGTACATGCCGCTGCCGCTGGCTCTTTCACATCTGACACTCCAGATCCTGTCAGATATCAGAAAGAACAGCCACGACCTGATGCCATATCTCAGGCCTGACGCAAAATCCCAGTTCACCATCGAATATGACGAGCACAATCACCCTGTACGCGTCCACACTATCGTGGTTTCCACACAGCACGATGAATTCGTGGCACCTGAACTCGGAAATATGAAGTATGATGAGGCTGTGCGTCAGTTCGGCCAGGAGAGAGTGGACAAGGCAATGCACGACAAGATCGAAAAGGACGTAAGGGAAATCCTTCTGCCTAAGGTCATTGCCTCCCTCCCTGAAAAGACCGCGTCACTGTTCAAGAATGATTTCATTCTTCATGTCAATCCTACGGGCAAATTCGTTATCGGAGGTCCTCACGGAGACACAGGTCTGACCGGCCGCAAAATCATTGTCGATACTTATGGCGGACGCGGTGCGCACGGTGGCGGAGCATTCTCAGGAAAGGATCCGTCAAAGGTGGACAGGTCAGCCGCATACGCAGCAAGATACATCGCGAAGAACCTTGTAGCTGCCGGTGTCGCTGAAGAAGTTCTGGTCCAGCTGGCCTACGCTATCGGTGTCGCAAAACCTGTCAGTGTATTCGTAAACACCTATGGCACAGCAGCCAACGGGCTCACTGACGCAGCCATCGCGGAGAAGGTCAATGAAATTTTCGACTTGAGGCCTGCTAAAATCATTGAGAAATTCCAGCTCAAGAATCCTATTTACGAGCCGACCGCAAGTTATGGCCACGTAGGACGCAAGCCATATACCAAGTCCGTAAAAGTGGTACGTGACGGCAAACAGGTAGAGAAAGTTCTGCAGTTCTTCGGCTGGGAACTCCTCGACTCCGTACCGAAAGTAAAAGAGTCCTTCGGCCTGTAGTCCTCCTGCCGACAGAGAAGAACGACGACAGCGTCTCCGGTAAGCGTTTCCGCTGTTACATCGACAGCGGGAGCAGCGCGTAAAGCGTTAGCATTCAATAAAATAGCCATTTTCAGATTTGTGGTTTTGGCAACTCTGAAAATGGCTTAAGTATTGATATTTAAAGAGTTAGGCGACGCACCCCGTGTATCGTCCTGAAAAAAGTTTACCAAATAACAATAGTCAGGTCAATACGTAACCGCGGAGACGCTTACCAAAAAAAAAGCAAACTTTTATAGAAGCTAAATGCAATCGGGCGATGCGGCGCGCCCAGGGAAAAATGCTGTGCGAGTACTTCTCGGGAGTGTCTGTAGAAAGCCTGTCAAGGAGGTATGGCTACAGCGTGATAAAAATCA